>Ga0164297_10004118_pt1 | contig 13209 bp, 12 predicted proteins | sample GEODES058metaG_FD_113539 | JGI IMG/M metagenome (GOLD analysis project Ga0164297, IMG submission 113539) | Dystrophic lake water microbial communities from Trout Bog Lake, Wisconsin, USA - GEODES058 metaG | ecosystem: Environmental > Aquatic > Freshwater > Lake | place: USA: Trout Bog Lake... | reverse complement strand
TGCAACACACGAGATGTCAGAGTCTGCAGCAACTCAAAATTCAGAAGCAGCGACCACCACAAAAGTGACTCATAAAACTGTTGCTAAGAAGGCTAAGAAGGCTAAGAAGGCTAAGAAGAAGGCTAAGAAGAAGGCTAAGAAGAAGGCAAAGAAGAAGTAGTTCGTAAACCATTCTGAAAGCGCCGAGGCTAAATACCTCGGCGCTTTTGTTTTGCCTGCGAATGTCCGAATTGTCATCATCTCAATCATGACAAAATCGGACAAATGCGGAAATCGGTTTCCAAGACACTTTTGCGCTCAAAAATATCGTTATAAGAACGTTATCGATTATTCTTGGCAATCGGTTGCCAAAAAAGGGTTCCACAAGTTAACCTTTCCATTGCTGGAAATATTCAGGCTAGCCAGCGGCCACCACGAATGAAGGAACATTCCTATGAATAGCAAAAGAAAACTAGGGGCGCTACTTTCAGCCCCACTAGCTTTAGTCTTTTCGCTAGTTGGTGTGAGTTCGAGCCATGCAGCTGCTCCTACCCTGACTATCGGTTCTATGACAGATATCAAGAGCTGGGATCCTTCCCAAGCCCACCTCGGCCACATGGTCCCTATGTACCAGGCCGCCTACGACACATTCTTCCTCCGCGATTCCAGCGGCAACATCCAGCCAGACTTGGTCAAGTCATGGCGCTGGGATGCTACTAACCTCAACCTACAGATGCAGCTCCAGTCAGGAGTGAAGTTCACTGATGGCGAGAGCTGGGATTCAGCTGCCGCTGTTGCCAACTTGGACAACAACCGCAAGGGCAACGGTCCAGATGCCGCTCAACTTTCTGCAATTACCAGTGAGACTATCGATGGACCACTAGCACTGACTGTCCACCTTCAAAGCGTGAACCCAGCACTCCTTACCTACCTGGCCGGTTCTTCAGGTTTTGTCGGAGCTCCAAAACTTCTTGGAACTCCAGCACTCGCCGCAGCTCCCGTTGGTACTGGAGCATATATTTACAACGCGGCAGCGTCTTCAAAGGGCTCAAAGTATGTTTTTACAGCCAACCCAAATTATTGGAACAAATCAGAGCAGAAGTTCTCTAGCGTCACTTTCTTGGTCTTGCTTGACATTACTGCTCGCTTGAACGCCTTGGTCTCAGGTCAAGTTGATGCAACTCTTCTTAGTGTCCAGACCGCACCAGCTGCAAAGGCAGCCGGTCTGACACTTCACGAAAACTTCACCGACGTCTCTAACATCCAGCTCTTCGACCGTGCAGGAGCAAAGATCAAGGCTCTTGGCGACGTTCGCGTCCGTCAAGCAATGAACTATGCGATTGACCGCGCAGCACTTCTTAAGGCTGATCAAAATGGAATCGGAGCAGCTACCGAGCAAATGTTCGGACCAAACTCTGGCGCGTACCTTGCAAGTCTAGATTCTGCTTATCCATACGATCCTGCAAAAGCCAAGGCGCTCTTGGCAGCAGCTGGTTATCCAAAGCTCACTATCCCAATGCCAGATATCTCCTTTAATGATCCAACACTTCAGGCGTTCTTGACACAGTATTACGCCGCAGTTGGTATCACTATTCAATGGGTCTCTGGTTCTCCAGCTAACTACGTTTCAGATCAGAAGTCTGGCAAGGATGCAGCATCATGGTTCCAGCTCTTCCAAGGATCTCCATGGGAAGAGATTCAACTTATTGCGGCTCCTAATGCCACATGGAATGTTTTTGGCAGCACCGATCCAAAGATCGCTCGATACATCACACAGATCCAAGATAACCCTAAGCAGATCAATACCTATGCGACACAGATCAACCAAGAGCTAGTAAGTCAGGCTTGGTATGTACCGCTCTTTAGACTCTCACAACAATTCTTCACAGGAAGTCACGTGACAGTCGTACCAGAGCCAGCACAGGCAGTTCCATCTCTCTTTAATTACTCACCAGTTGCTTAATTAAAGATATATAACAGAAGAGATTGGGGGAATAGATGTTACGTTTTCTAGCTAAGCGGTTAGTTTCAGGTTTGAGTTTGCTCTTTGTAATCTCTACCGCGACTTACTTCTTGATCTATTCCTCCAGCTCTAATATTGCGATCAACATCTTGGGTGAAGGTGCAACCCCAGATCAGATCAAGCTTAAGGATGCGCAACTCGGCCTCAATCAGCCGTTGACAACGCGCTATCTACACTGGTTGCAACACGCGCTCACTGGCAACTTCGGAATCTCTTGGATTAACAACGATTCCGTTGTCAGTGAGATCGCGCGTCGACTTCCAGTCACGCTCACATTAGTTCTTATCGCAATTGCACTCGCGGCGTTGTTTGCCACAATTCTTGGAACTCTCGCTGCAGTTCGGGGCGGATGGATCGACAAGTGCGTGCAGATAGGCGGAGTCCTAGGCTTTGCAATTCCAGGATTTCTTTTGGCGATTTTCCTGATCGAATTTCTCGCAATCAAACACCACATATTTCCAGCCACGGGTTGGGTGAAATTCGGCGATAGCCCATACAACTGGCTTCGCTCTATTACTCTCCCTATTGTGTCGCTGGTGCTAGCAACTGTTACATCAGCCGCTCAGCAGATTCGCTCAGCAGTTAAGACTGTCTTAGAACGCGACTTCGTCCGCACGCTCACTAGTCGAGGTTTAAGTCGTCGAGAGATCATTTTGCGCCACGTTTTGCGGTCAGCAGCTCCTACCGGTCTCACAGTGCTCTCGCTGCAATTCATCGGAATGCTCGGCGGTACGGTGATCATCGAACACATTTTTGCGCTCCCAGGTATGGGTGACCTAGCGGTTAATGCAACGACCTCGAGCGATACACCGCTCATTATGGGAATCGTGGTCTTCACGGTGATCATCGTGATCATCGTCAATCTTGTTGTTGATCTACTCAATGGATGGCTCAATCCAAAGGTGCGTGTTCAATGAAACTTAAAGTAGCAATGCAGCGACTTCTCAAGAATCCACTGGGTCTCTTTTCAGTAATTGTGATTGGTTTTGTTATCTTCCTTGCGATCTTTGGAAATCTGCTTTCACGTTATAACGCCAATACCCCTGATATTCTCCATATTTCACAAGGCATAAGCGCTAAGCATTGGCTTGGCACCGATAGCGTCGGCCGCGACGTTTACTCACGACTTATTGTGGGAACACGTACGACCATGATCGCCGCGCTCTTAGTTTCTCTTACTGCAATTGTGATTGGAGTGCCTTCCGGACTTCTTGCTGGGTATTACGGAAAGAAGATTGATGCGGTTGGCTCTTGGATTGCAAATATGTTGATGTCCTTACCAGCGATGATCGTCTTGCTATCAGTACGTGCAACCTTGGGATCTTCGATCTACATGTCGATGTTGGTCTTTGGCATCATTATCGCGCCAGGGTTCTTCCGACTCACCCGCACCGCTGTCATGGGCGTACGCAACGAGCTCTATGTTGATGCTGCTCGGGTTAGCGGATTGAGCGACACCCGTATTATTGTCCGCCATATTCTCAGTGTTGTCCGTGCGCCACTCATAATCCAGATCGCTATAGTCTCTGGAATTGCGATCTCGCTCCAATCAGGGCTCGAGTTCTTGGGTCTTGGCGATCCAAAGATGGTGAGCTGGGGCGTAATGCTTAATGATGGTTTTAGAAATATCTATATAGATCCAACTTTGATTATCTGGCCAGCTATAGCAATCGCTCTCACCATGGCTTCGTTGGTGCTCTTCGGAAACGCATTTAGAGATGCACTGGAAGATTCAAAGAAGATCTTCAGCAAAGCAAAGCCTGATGCACTTGTGGCGAAAACGCCTATTTTACAACACAGCGGTGAACACCTTCTAGAAGTAAGCAATCTTGCGATCGGCTACCCACAGGCCAATGGGGAATTGCGACAGGTTGTTCGCAATGTCTCATTCCATGTAGATCGCGGAGAGGTGCTCGGCATTGTTGGAGAATCTGGTTCTGGCAAGACACAAACCGCCTTCTCTATTCTTGGTTTACTGCCAAGCAACGCGCAAATAGTTTCGGGTCGTATTACTTTTAGTGGCGAATCCCTAGTCTCACCTGAGACCGGAAAAATTTCTGATTCAGCGATGCATAGCTTGCGCGGCAAGAAGATTGCCTATATTCCGCAAGAGCCAATGAGCAACCTAGATCCAAACTTTACAATCGGGCATCAACTTGTTCGCCCAATGATGAAGGTGCTTGGCCTTTCAAAGAGCGGTGCCAAAGCTAAAGCGCTCTCACTGATGCAGACCGTGGGCATTAATAATCCAGAGCGAGTATTCGCAAGTTATCCGCATGAAATTAGTGGCGGAATGGCACAACGTATTTTGATTGCTGGTGCAGTTTCCTGCGAACCTGATCTCCTTATTGCAGACGAGCCAACAACTGCGCTGGATGTAACGATTCAAGCAGAAGTCCTCGATCTACTACGTAATCTGCAATCAGAATTGAAAATGGGAATTTTGCTGGTGACGCACAACTTTGGTGTAGTCGCAGATCTCTGTGATCGCGTTCTTGTCATGCAAAACGGCGAGATGGTTGAGTCCGGAAATGTGCGCGAAATTCTTAAATCCCCGGCTCAGGGCTATACCCAAGAGCTTCTTAATTCAATGCTGGTTGATAGAACTCCGCTGGAGTACCTCACGCAAGCGAAGGGAGCATAAAGTGAGCACCGAACCTCTGCTCTCGGTCGATAATTTAGTCGTCCAATATCCCGCAAAGAGCTCAAGAAAGCCTGGATTTAAGGCGCTTCGTGGTGTTTCAATCGAGCTTGAGGCTCATAAAACCCTGGGTCTCGTTGGTGAATCTGGCTCAGGAAAGACAACTCTTGGACGTGCACTACTTGGACTCGCCCCGATTACCTCTGGCAGCGTCAAATTTGCAGGTCGCAATATTGCAACAACTACTCGACAAGATCGTGTTTCTCTTAGTCGCGATCTACAGGTCGTCTTTCAAGATCCTTATACCTCACTCAATCCAGCCATGGAGATTGGCGATATTTTGGCCGAGCCGATGCTGGTCCAAGGTGAGAGTTCTCAGAGAGCGCGGGCACGAATTGCCGAACTGCTTGATCAGGTTGGTCTACCAAGCGACTCCATTAATCGCCTGCCTCGTGAATTCTCTGGTGGTCAACGTCAGCGAGTAGCTATTGCTCGTGCGCTAGCGCTCTCACCCAAGTTAATTGTGTGTGACGAGCCAGTTTCAGCGCTGGATCTTACCACTCAAGCAAAAATTCTTGACCTCTTCCTTAGCATCCAAAAAGAGACTGGCGTCTCTTATCTCTTCATATCTCACGATCTCGATGTTGTTCACCATATGAGTCACAACATTGCGGTGATGTATAAGGGCGAGATAGTGGAGCAAGGTCCGGCTGATAAAGTTGCCGTCGACCCAGAACACCCTTACACCCAAAAATTGTTGCTCTCATCGCCTGTGCCCGATCCAGATAAGCAGCAGGTTCGCAGGATGGAACGTCTTGCAATGAGTTCTTTCGGCAGCAGTCGTCTAGGTGAAAAGCCGGAATGAGATGACAAAGATGACTGAGAAAAACCAGCGCCCAGTAGTCACTATTTACGAGGTGGCACAGGTTGCAGGAGTAAATCCTTCAACAGTCTCTCGCGCACTCAATAATCCTGGCCGGATAAGCGAAAAGACTGAAGAGCGCATTCGGGAAGTCGCTAAACGACTTAACTATCAAGTTAATCCTTTCGCACGTGCTCTTCCTACTGGCAAGACCAAAATGATTGGTCTCATGGTTGCCGATATAACCAACCCGGTTTACTTCGGTGCAGTCCGTGGTGCAGAAGCTGAAGCGCTCAAGCATGGTTACACATTAGTTATTGCAGAATCCCAAGAGTCGATCGGATTCGAAGAGCAAGCCCTTACTCGAATTGAATCTGCCGTTGACGGTATCATCATGGTGACGAGTCGTCTCTCGGATGAAGATATTCGCAAGCTCAACAGTCGCAAGCCATTAGTTCTGATGAATCGTCATTGCGAAGGTGTCCGTGACATCGTTCCAAATATCGAACCAGGTATTGCGCATTTGCTCAATCATCTACAAGCACTTGGCCATACCCATGTTGCTTATGTCAGTGGACCATCGAACTCCTGGATGAATGCAGAGCGTTGGCGCATTCTGCTCCAGCATTCACTTGCAAAGAAAATTAAGATCGTAGAGATTCAATCCGATGCACCTTCGCAACAAGGAGGAAAAGGTGCGGTGGATCGAATTATCGCCTCGGGTGTGAGTGCCGTTATTGCCTATAACGACATCATGGCTATTGGAATTTTGCAGGAACTGAAGTCGCGCGGCGTATCGGTTCCCGGAGATGTAAGCGTCTCTGGCTTCGACAACATTTTTGGCTCAGATTTCACCACTCCATCGCTGACCACGATCGAAGCGCCTCTGGAGTTGATCGGCAAGTGTGCGATCAATACCTTGCTTGGGATCGATTCTGAAGATCAGATTTCTCATCTCGAATCACAACTCATTGTCCGACAATCAACCGGTAAGGCTAAATCGTGAGCTATTTAGAAGATGCGCTGTTTCCAAGCGAAGCTCATGTGCGAGATATTGCTAAGCAGCTCTACAACCTGACCCGAGGCTTACCGATTATTTCGCCTCATGGACACGTCGATCTCTCACTCCTGATCGACAACAAGCCCTTTGCAAATGCTTCAGAACTCTTCATATTTTTTGATCATTATGTGACTCGCGCGCTTCATAGCGCCGGCGTGCCCCTAGTGAACGTACGCCAAGGAGCAGATCCACGTAGTGCGTGGTCTATCTTTGCCTCGCATTGGAATATCTTTGCCGGGACAGCGAGTGGTTACTGGCTCAAAAACGAGTTCGCCACACTTTTCAATATTCACGACGATCTAACGATCGAGAACGCTGACAATATTTATGATGCTATCAACGCGAGCTTGAACCGCCCAGAATTCCTTCCACGCGCACTGTTCTCACGTTTCACCATAGCTTTCCTGGCCACTACCGATGATCCAACAGATGATGTTTCTGCGCATAGGAAAATTAGCCAAGAGCTCAGCTCTCGAATAGTTCCTACATATCGTCCAGACAAGTACATTCAAGTACATACCCCAGCTTTCGTTACCAACGTACAAAAATTGATCTCAACTGCAGGGCTCATCGAACTCACCTTTGCAAACTTTATGAAAGCGTTTGAGATCACCCGAGCACAATTTATTGCTGCTGGAGCGATCTCTATCGATATTGGAGTTGAAGATCCATACACCTGCGAATTATCAGATGCCGAGGCAGGCAGAATTTTTGATGCAGTAGTTTCCGGTACCAGTACAAAAGCTGAGATGAGAGATCTCGCCGGCAATCTGCTCTACCGATTGATCGGGATGAGCTGCGATGATGGTTTAGTTGTTACTTTGCATGCTGGCGTGATCCGCAATCATCATCAGCAAACCTTTGAAAAACTGGGTCCAGATCATGGTTCAGACTTGCCGCTTCAGGTTGAGTTTGTCCGTAATTTAAAGCCGGTTCTCAATGCTTATGGCACCAACCCTAATCTTCAATTGATTCTGTTCTGCGTAGATGAGGCAGCCTTGTCGCGCGACGTTGCGCCTCTTGCTGGCTTCTATCCCGCTGTTTACGTAGGTGCGCCATGGTGGTTTATTGACGCGCCATACTCCTTGCAGCGCTTTCGCGAGAGCACAGTCGAGACAATTGGTTTCTATAAAGGCAGCGGATTTATTGATGACACCAGGGCCTTTCTTTCGATTCCAGCGCGCCACGATATGGCTCGCCGTGTGGATGCTGGCGTTCTTGCTCGTTTGGTCGATCAAAATCGCATCTCATTTGAGCAGGCTCGCACAATTGCCGTTGATCTCGTGACAAAGATTCCTTCCAAGGCATTTAAGTTATGAAACTTTCGCGCGACGCTGCAGGTTTAACGCAACTACCTGTACGAATTGTCCATCTTGGCGTTGGAGCTTTTGCGCGTGCCCATTCAATCTGGTTTACACAATCTGTTGATCAGCAGCGAGAATGGGGGGTCGCTGCATTTACCGGTCGCTCGCCTCGCGTTGCCGAACAACTCACTGCTCAAGATTCGTTGTATACATTGATTACTCGCGGACCTCATGATGACTCTTTCGAACTTATTTCACAGATCGCCAAGAGCCATGACATCAACGAGATCGATGCGCTGGACAGTTATCTCACTGATCCCAATGTCCATATTGTGACTCTCACTATCACCGAGGCTGGTTACACGATCGATCACGATGGAATTCTGACTCGCTTGAGTGCTGCTCTGGCTAAACGAGCCGATGCACATTCCGGTCCACTGACAATAATCTCGTGTGACAACATCACCAATAATGGTGAGCGCACTCGCGCACTTTTGCTTGCTGCGGCTGGATCAGAGAACCATAGGAAGTATTTAGAAGAGCAGGTTGGCTTTATCTCCACTAGCGTCGATCGCATTACCCCCAAGTCCACACCTGCAGATATCGAAACGGTTCGCATAAAAACTGGGTGGGAAGATTGCACCCCCGTTGTGACAGAACCCTTCTCAAACTGGGTTTTAGCAGGAAAATTTGCTACTCCGAGACCCGCCTGGGAAGCCGCTGGCGCACAATTTGTCGACGAAATCACTCTCTATGAAAATCGCAAATTGTGGCTCCTCAATGGGTCACATAGCTATCTGGCTTATCGCGGTCTTAATGCGGGTTATACGACTGTGGCACAGGCAATTGTTGATCCAGCAATACGTGCAGAGGTGGATGACCTCTGGGATATCGCCGCGCACTCACTCGGACTAGACGTAAACGCCTATCGCAACGATGTTATTGAGCGATATGAAAATTCAAGAATTGAGCATCAGCTCTCTCAAATTGCCATTGATGGCTCACTTAAGCTTGCGATGCGAACGAGCACAGTGATTCTTGATCATCTCAAGCGAGGCCTTCTGCCAACGACGTACGTGCGTCTCTTCGCAGAGTGGATCACGTACGTGCAATCGCATGAATTTATCGACGCTAATTCCCAGCAGATCGAAAATGCCCAAACTACCGAAGATTTTCTCGCGATAGTGAGCCCTGATTTCATCCAGTACCCGATCTTTATACAAGCAATCTCCGAATCAATCGAGCATGCCTACGCAAAGGGAAGTAACTAATATGTTGAAGCCACAAGTAAGCGAATCAAGAAATTTACTTTCTCTAGATGGGCTTTGGGATTTTGCAGTCGACTATTCGGAGACATCTTTTAGCGAAGGTTGGTGGAAGAGTTCACTGAAGAACCCACTTACAGCTTCGGTTCCTGCAAGTTATAACGACCTTTTTACCGATATAAAAATCCGCGAGCATGTTGGTTGGGTCTGGTATCAGCGCAACCTCATCATCCCCAAGTCGTGGAGTGAGGAGAGGGTCTACATCCGTATCGACAGTGCAACTCATGAGGGTGTTTTGTACGTGAATGATACGGAAGTAGCCCGCCATGTCGGTGGGTATATGCCCTTTGAAGCCGACATCACTGAATTCGCAAAGCCTGGCAGTACTTTGCGTATCTCTATCGGTGTCAATAATGAGCTGACCAACGTGACGATCCCGCCAGGAGAGATCAAGACTCTTCCAAATGGAAAGAAAGTGCAGATTTATCAGCACGATTTCTACAACTATGGAGGTTTGGCTCGTTCTGTTTGGGTGTATACACAGCCAAAAGCACACCTAGAAGACATCACGGTCGTTACCGATATTAAGGGAACCACTGGTGTTATTTCCTATGATGCTGTAGTCAGCTCGGGAAATGTGAGCGTAAATGTCATAGACCGCGACGGAGTTATGGTTGGAAGTGCGACTGGCGCAAAAGGCAGCATTGAAATTGCTAATGCAAAACTCTGGAATCCAGGTGCTGCATATCTCTACACCTTAGAGATCCATACCCAAGATGGAGCTAGCGAAGATATCTATCGCTTAAAGACTGGTATTAGAACCATTAAGGTACGTGGCCAAGAATTTTTGATTAACGACAAGCCATTTTATTTCACTGGATTTGGAATGCATGAAGACCACGTTGTTAAAGGCAAAGGTCACGACAACGCATTTATGGTCAACGATTTTGAACTTCTTAAATGGATCGGTGCGAACTCATTTAGAACATCGCACTATCCATATGCAGAAGAGATTCTTGATTTTGCAGATGAGCAAGGAATTGTCGTCATTGATGAGACAGCAGCTGTCGGTTTGAACCTGGCCTTGATGGGTGGAGTATTTGGGGGAGTTGTTAAACCTACCTTCTCTCCAGAAACACTTAATGATCAGACCCAGGCTGCGCTCATGCAAGCACTGCGCGAATTGATCAATCGTGATAAAAATCACCCATCTGTTGTTATGTGGTCGATTACCAATGAGGCAGAAACCTCTACGCAAGAATCGGCTGATTTTTTTGCACCAGCGTTTGAACTGACACACGAATTAGATCCAACCCGACCAAATACCTATATCAACGTGATGTTCGTAAAGGTCGATCAATGCAAGGTTGCGCCGCTTGCCGATGTTATCTGCCTAAATCGCTACTGGGGCTGGTATGTCGACCACTTCGATTTAGAAGCCGCAGAGGCCCACTTCGACGCCGAGCTCACGGAGTGGGAAAAAGCCTACAAAGTTCCGCTCGTCATCACCGAGTATGGCGCTGATACCTACCCAGGTGCACACTCAATTCACGGCCTTCCTTGGTCTGAGGAATATCAGCAGGCTTATATCGAGATGAACCATCGTGTATTTGACCGTCACCCAGCCGTTGTTGGCGAGCAAATTTGGAACTTCGCTGACTTCCAGACAAAGCCAGGCATCTTCCGTGTTCTTGGCAACAAGAAGGGTGTTTTCACACGCGATCGTCAACCAAAGTCTGTGGCTCATCCAATCCGTGCACGCTGGAGCAGTCTTAATAATTCCAAACCATCTAAGAAGTAATCACCTGAAGAAGAGAGGTTCGCACCATGAAGATTGAAAAGGCGGAAGTATTTGTCCACTCACCTGGCCGAAACTTTGTCACTTTACGTATAACTACCGATGATGGACTAGTCGGCTACGGAGATGCCACGGTAAATGGTCGCGAGCTTTCTGTTGCTTCTTATTTGCGTGATCACCTGGTCCCAACAATTATCGGTCGCGATGCGCACAATATTGAAGATACATGGCAGTACTTGTATCGCGGATCGTATTGGCGCCGTGGCCCAATCACGATGACTGCAATTGCCGCAATCGATATGGCGCTCTGGGATATCAAAGCGAAAGCTGCAAACATGCCGCTTTACCAACTTCTCGGTGGAGCTTCTCGTGAAGGTTGTCTTGCATACGGTCACGCATCGGGTCGAGAGATCAAAGAGATCTTCGAGAGCATTCATGCTCACCAAGAAAAGGGTTACAAAGCTATCCGTGTTCAGACTGCAATCCCTGGCCTAAATTCCGTTTACGGAGTCGCCGCTTCTGCCAACGCAAGTGCCGGTAAGGGTGGTTCATCGGTTCGTTATGACTACGAGCCAGCTCGTCGCAGTAGCCGTCCGGTAGAGGAAGAGTGGGATACGCGCGCGTATCTCAATCACATGCCTAAAGTATTTGAGGCAGTTCGCAATGAGTTCGGTCCAGATTTGCCACTTCTTCATGATGGTCACCATCGTCTGACTCCGATTCAGGCAGCACGCTTGGGTAAATCACTCGAGCCGTATGATCTTTTCTGGCTTGAGGACCTCACGCCAGCAGAAAATACAGATGCATTCCGTTTGATTCGCCAGCACACCACCACACCACTGGCGGTCGGTGAAATCTTCAATACGATCTATGACTATAAGGATCTCTTTGAAGAGCAGTTGATCGACTATGTTCGAAGCCCTGTAAGCCATGGTGGCGGCATCACACCACTCAAGAAGATTTTTGATTACGCAGCCGTTTATCAGATCAAATCTGGTGTTCATGGTCCTACAGATGTTTCGCCAATCGGTCATGCTGCTTCGCTGCATCTGGGAATGGCCATCCATAACTACGGCATCTCGGAATACATGCAACATAGCCCAGAGACCAATGATGTCTTCAAGCCCGAGTACTCATTTAGCGACGGATTGATCCGCCCTAGCCAGAGCCCAGGTTTGGGTGTCACATACGATGACAAGTTGGCTTCCCAGTATGAATACGAACCTGCCTACCTTCCAGTCAATCGCTTGAAGGTTGATGGAACTATGCATGACTGGTGATACAAAAGCTCTACACCTAGTAGTGATGGGAGTTTCTGGTAGCGGCAAGAGTGTTATTGGTTTGGCTTTAGCAAATGCGCTGGGTGCAGATTTCATTGATGCGGATGATCTGCACCCAGAGAGCAGTCGCTCGAAGATGGCTTCAGGAACTCCACTTACCGATGAGGATCGTTGGCCTTGGCTTGAAAAAGTTGGAGACCAGTTCAGTAAAGACCAATCGCTAGTCATCGCATGCTCTGCGCTAAAGAAAATTTACCGAGACAGAATCAGAGATCATGCTCCGGATGCACGGTTTGTCTTGCTTGAGGTCCCCGAATTACAACTCAAAACCCGCTTGGAAGTGCGCACCGATCACTTCATGCCACCCTCATTACTTAAATCCCAACTCGATCTCTTAGAAAAATTGAGTGATGACGAAGATGGAATCACAGTTTCAAACCAAGGTGCCGTAGACGATGTGGTGAAGTCGGCGATCAGGTCGCTGCAAAGCCTTAAAAAGTAGGCCAAAGTAAGTTCATCGCAAAAATTAGAGGCCGTTAAAGGCGATGGATCATTTCAGTGCTCTAAACTATCTAGTAATCGCTGCTACTGAAGGAGGCAACACAATGGGAAGCTGTCAATGCGGATTTTCAACAGATCCAGAGAAGAATTGCAATGGCACACACAATGTTGTGAAGGCTGTTAAAGCAGATATCGCACAAAAGTTGGAAGCAAACGGCTTTGGAGAAGCTGCTGAATTTATCAAGACAAATTAATTCTCTGGGCTGGTCAACCGAGTGGTTTCACGGCAATCGCCAATTGCCTATCGCTATTGGTGTTATGGAAGTGATTACTGATTTGGCCTAAAAAAGGGTACTAAATGGGTACTTTTTCCAGGTCAGCCGACCCTTTCAGATTCGTATAGACTTCGGGCTTGCGCTTAAAACGCGTAGTGGGGCCTTTAGCTCAGTCGGTAGAGCAACGGACTTTTAATCCGTGGGTCGTCGGTTCGAGCCCG
>Ga0164297_10004117_pt1 | contig 13212 bp, 11 predicted proteins | sample GEODES058metaG_FD_113539 | JGI IMG/M metagenome (GOLD analysis project Ga0164297, IMG submission 113539) | Dystrophic lake water microbial communities from Trout Bog Lake, Wisconsin, USA - GEODES058 metaG | ecosystem: Environmental > Aquatic > Freshwater > Lake | place: USA: Trout Bog Lake... | reverse complement strand
CCCCGATCTTGAATTCCTGGTTCTCTATCGCCCCACTGGCAGTAGAGTTCCGACCGTTATCAAACAATACGCTGTAATTTGTTTTTAACTGAAAGATAGTGGCCGATTTAAAAAGATTCCGATCGGTAAAAGTATTGCCTATGTTAAATCCGCTACGGCCGCCATTGAACAGGAACTCACCCTCGAGCCTGTCCGACATCTGTTTGAGCGGAACCAGGTCGATTTTCTGATCCAGTTTATAGGTACTATCTGGTAATTTTTCGAACGAGGGATTGGGTACATTTCGAAATACATTTAACTGTGCAAGCCTCGCCGTGGTCAGATTTTGCCGGTCGATATTATACAGGTCGCCTTTCCGCTGGTAATCGTAGATCGTTAAAATCCAGGGATGAAATTTATGCGAGTAATCAACAAATTTAAATTGCGAATCAACTTTCAGCGTATCAGTTTTGCCAAGGTCGCGCCCACTTGAATTTGAAATAGTGATCGTCGTATTATTGATGCGGTACACCGGGTGGGCAGGCTTTCCGGGTGGATTATCGATCGTCATTTTAACATCAACCAATTTTTTGTTCAAACCGGTATCTACGTCATAGGTGATGTATTGCCTGAAAAAATCATAATAACCATTACGCTTCATCAACTGATAAATTTCGTCGCGTTCAAAAGCAAGGCTATCGGTATCGTACCTGCCTCCCGGCCTGATATGTGAAAATTGGGGGCGATAAGTATGGTATAATCCTCGCACTTTACTGTCTGGTATACTATCCCTGAAACTTCTGAACCGGAACATCGGACCCTCAACGGCGGCAAATATCAATTCGGCACGTTTATTTTTTACTTTGATGGTATCTGTTACGATCGCCTTTACATACCCTTTGTTCCTTAGAAATTTCTGTATCTGCTCGCGCGAAAACTCAACGAGGTTGGTATCCACAATATTAGGCGCTTCACCTATATCCTTCTTACCATTTTTGCTAAAAAGGTAATACAGCTGCAGGTTGAACCCGTTATTTCGTTGCTGTTCTTTGTCGACATAATTCAGGGCAGCTTCTGCAAATTCCTTATCAACGCCAACGATGGTATTTTTTCGCACAAGGGCCTGGTTGTCGCTCAGGCGCCGGGTTAAACTACAGCCGGTAACCAGAAAGACAAGCAGAATACTTAATATTGTAAGGCGGTAACCTTTTGATCTATTATATGCTTTCAAAATCTCAAATCAATTCAATAAAGTCATTACAACATAAAAAGTTTCGCCACGAACAAGGTTTTTTTTTGGTTGAAGGCTCAAAATCAATAGTTGAATTCGCTAATTCGCCCTATGAAATAGATACTGTTTATTATACGACCACGTTCGATTCAAAAGTGCTGAATTTATCGCAGAAAATAAACTGGTGTGAAATTTCTGTTAACGACCTTGAAAAGATCAGCAGTTTAAAAACACCCCAGGAGGTGATCGCAAAAATCAGGATCCCCCAATGGCCCCTGCCTGACAAAAAAGAACTACAGGGAAAGTTTTCATTGGTACTTGACGGGGTGCAGGACCCGGGAAATTTAGGAACCATTATCCGTATAGCTGATTGGTTCGGCATCGGCCATATCATCTGCTCGCCGGATACGGTCGATATTTATAACCCAAAAGTTGTGCAGGCGAGTATGGGTTCGCTGGCAAGGGTAAGGATTTATGATACTGAATTACCTTCATTTCTGGCAGCATTAAAATTGCCGGTATTCGGCGCGTTACTTGATGGTGCTAATATTTATGATACTGATTTTGGGCATGAAGGGCTCATAATTTTGGGTAATGAGGGAAATGGAATACGCAGCGAAGTGGAGGCTAAGGTAAGCCAGGCAGTAACGATACCGCGCATTGGCAGAGCGGAATCATTGAATGTTGGTATTGCAACCGCCCTTTTTTGTTCAGAAATCACTCGAAATACAAAAAAATAAATTGGTGGGCGACAAATAATTACTATTTTTGCACTCCTTAAAAATAGGGTCGGATGGCCGAGTGGCTAGGCAGAGGTCTGCAAAACCTCCTACAGCGGTTCGAATCCGCTTCCGACCTCAGGGTTTAGAAATTTAAAATTACAGCATCATGGGCGTAACACGTTTGAAAAGAAAAGACAGAAGAAATAAAACTTTTTCGCGTTTAGAAGTACAGGGTCTTAAACTGGCTACTAACATTGAGTTGGGCAGCCGTTCACAAGAGCCAAAACATAGCCAGTTAGACAAAAACAACGCGGCTATCGCTAAAGCATTGGGTAAATAATTCCTGAAGGAGTTTTTTACTGATCTTATTGAAAAGATATTTAATCCTGTTTTGCAAATGCAGACAGGATTTTTTTGTTGATGCGGCCGATCAGTCCCGGCCCTTCATAAATAAAGCCTGTATACAGTTGCACCAGCTCGGCGCCGGCGTTTATTTTATCGATAGCGTCTTCGGGAGAATGAATCCCTCCTACCCCAATAATTGGAAAAGCCCCTTTTGATTTTTCCGAAATATAGCGGATCACCTCTGTCGATGCACGTGTCAGGGGCTTGCCACTCAACCCACCTGTTTCCCCGGTGTATTTCGCAGATCGCAGACCTTCCCTGACAATAGTTGTATTTGTAGCGATCAGCCCAGCAATTTTTGTTTCCAGAACGATCTCTACAATATCATCCAGTTGCTCGTGGGTCAGGTCAGGAGCTATTTTCAACAAGATGGGTCTGCTTATACCATTTTTTGAATTGCGTTGCTGCAGGGTATTCAGGATATGCATCAGAGGCTCTTTTTCCTGCAATGCCCGCAAACCCGGCGTATTAGGCGAACTTACGTTGACAACAAAATAATCCACCACATCAAAAAGCCGGTCGAAGCATTTGATATAATCATTTACCGCTTCATCATTTGGTGTCACTTTGTTTTTACCGATATTCCCTCCAATGATCAGTCCTTTTTGCCATTCTTTGGCATTTTTACGGTAAGCGGCAATATTTTCGGCAACCACATCCATACCCTTGTTATTGAAGCCCATACGATTGATGAGTGCCTGGTCGGCTGGCAAACGGAACATGCGTGGCTTGATATTACCCGGTTGAGGCAAGGGGGTAACCGTACCAACCTCAATAAAACCAAAGCCCAGGTCGGCCATTTCGCCGATCACTTCGGCATTTTTATCGAAACCGGCAGCCAAACCAACCGGGTTTTTAAACTTTAAACCAAAAACCTCTTTCTCCAACCTTTTATCACGCATATCCCATAATGCACGACTAATTTTTGAGCCACCCGGCAAACGATTGAAGCGTTTCAGGTTGCTGGTAACGAAGTAATGTACATTTTCGGGGTCGAATTGAAAAAGCAGTGGTTTGATCAGTTGGTACATGGCGCGAATTTAGGTTTTTTTGGCTTATTGTACATGGATGTTAGTTTAACGATCAAGACCAATATCTACCCCAAATCCACTTTCAGTCTCCCGGACTCCCGATAGCTATCGGGACGCGGACTTCCCGACTAAAAACGGTATCTTTGCGCCCAAATGATCGCTATTAATAATCTTACGTTCGAGATCGGTGCGCGGGCACTATATGATGAAGCCAACTGGCATATAAAACCAGGAGAAAAAATTGGCCTGATCGGGGCCAACGGTACCGGAAAAACGACACTGCTCAAAATGATCGTGGGCGAGTATACGCCAACTTCGGGCTCGATCTCGAAGGCCAAAGATCTGACCATGGGCTACCTGAACCAGGATTTGCTCTCCTACGCTTCTGAAAAAAATATACTGCATGTAGCAATGGAGGCTTTTGAGCGCCAGAACCAGTTGCATGATGAGATAGAAATTCTGTTGAAAAAACTGGAGACCGAATACACTGACGATCTTTTGCACAAGCTTAGCGATAGACAGCACGAATTTGAAGTGCTGGATGGCTATAATATCGAATATAAGGCGCATGAAATATTAGCCGGTCTTGGTTTTTCTGAAGCCGATACACACCGTAAACTAAATGAGTTTTCGGGCGGCTGGCGCATGCGGGTTATGTTGGCCAAGATATTATTGCAGGCTCCCGATATCCTTTTACTGGATGAGCCTACCAACCACCTCGACTTACCTTCGATCCAATGGCTGGAAGAATACTTAAGAGCTTTTGATGGCGCAGTGGTGATCGTATCGCATGACCGCTGGTTCCTCGACCGTGTGATCAACCGTACCGTTGAATCAAGAAAAGGAAAATTGAATGTTTATTCGGGCAACTATACATTCTATCTTGAAGAAAAATCGCAGCGCGAAGAAATTCAGCGTGGCGAGTTTAAGAACCAGCAGGCGAAGATCAAACAGGAAGAACGCCTGATAGAACGTTTCCGGGCCAAAGCCTCCAAAGCGAAAATGGCGCAATCGCGTATAAAAGCATTGGATAAGCTGGAACGGGTTGATGATGTGGATGATGAAAACCCAACGGTTAATTTCAAGTTTCGCTTCTCGAAACAATCGGGACGGCATGTCGTAACGATTGAAGACATGGCAAAAAGCTATCCCGGTTTGGAAATCTTGAACCATGCCAATGCGATCATTGAAAAAGGCGATAAAATTGCATTGATCGGTGCCAATGGTCGCGGTAAATCAACCCTATTGCGTCTGATAGCCGGTACGGATACCAATTTTACCGGAAAATGCGAAACTGGTTACAACGTTACCAAAACCTTTTTCGCGCAGCACCAGTTAGAGTCGTTGCATTTGGAAAACGAAATATTGGCCGAGTTACAGGCATTTGCCCCTAAACATAACGAAACGGAATTACGCTCGATCCTGGGCTCGTTCCTGTTTACAGGCGATGATGTTTTCAAAAAAATACGGGTATTGTCGGGTGGCGAAAAATCGCGCGTGGCACTGGCCAAAGCACTGACGGCAGATGCCAATTTCCTGATCCTCGATGAGCCTACCAATCACCTTGATATACAATCAGTGAATATCCTGATCCAGGCATTACAACAGTTTGAGGGTACACTGATCGTTGTTTCGCACGACAGGTATTTCCTCGATAATATTGCCAATAAAATTTGGTTCATAGAAAATCAGGAGATCAAAGAATACCCCGGTACTTACCAGGAATATGAGGTTTGGAATGCGAAACGTAAAATTCAATTAAAAGAAGCTCCGGCTCCCGCAACTGAAAAACCAAAACCTGTAAAGGAAACCGTACCGACCGACGAGAAGGCAAAGCAGCTTAAAAAGCTAAACCATGACCTCTCCAAAATGGAGGAAGAGATAGCAGAACTCGAGAAGACAGTAAAACAATTGGAGGCGCAACTTGCTGACGATAAACTCTATAATGACACGGAAAATGCCAATAAAGTAGCCGACAACTACCAGCTAAAGAAGTTGGAGCTAAACGAGTTACAAGTAAAATGGGAAACCCTTGCCGGGCAAATAATGGAATTAGAAGCTTAAAAGCGATGAAGTTAAAGGCAAGCACAGGATTCCAATCAACCATGATCATGGGGCAGGAGCCTGCTAAGCCGATGCGAACCCCTTTCAGCTTTGCTTCCGTTTTTGCCATTATCTTGTTATCGGCCTTTTTCGGTCATCGCGCATTTGCGCAATCGCCTACTTATACTGACAGGGTATTTTTGCCTGAAATAAAAACTGTTGAATTTTATAATACTAAAAAAGAACAATCGTTCCCGCTGATCGAACTCAATACCGGCCAGCAATTACTGTTAGGCTTTGACGATCTGCATGGCGGATCCCGCAATTTTTATTATACCATCGAGCATTGCGACGAAAACTGGGACCCTACGAATATTGCTAAAGCTGAATACCTGCCGGGATTTACAGAGGACCAGATCAGGAACTACACTTATTCGTCATCGACCATTCAGAAATACACGCATTATGAGCTTATTTTTCCGAATGAAAATTTGAGTGCCCCCAAAATATCAGGAAACTATATCTTAAAAGTTTATGAGGACGGCGATCAATCAAAGCTGGTATTGACGCGCCGGTTTTATGTGATCAGTCAAAAAATAGCCTTAATGGCCGAGGTTGTCCCTTCGAATGATCTTTCTCTGAAACAAACTAACCAAAAGATCAATTTTCAAATTGATTACAATGTTTTGCGGGTGCAAAACCCGAATGCCGATATCAAAGCATTTATCACCCAAAACCGCCGCGATGAAACCACGATAGTTGATGCGCAACCTTCAAGTATTCAGGGCACCCGGTTAATCTACAATGATATCAATACCAATGATTTTCCGGGGTTGAATGAATTCAGGCATTTTGATACCAGATCGCTGAAAATAAATTCTGACCGTATCGGTCATATCTATCGTGATACCGCTAACACCGTTGTACTATTACCCGACCAAACTCAGAACCAACCGAACTACGCATTTTATTACGACAATAACGGCAAGTTTTTTCCGGGCAACCAGGACGGCACAGATCCGCGAATTGATGCTGACTATGCTCATATTTATTTTACACTGGCCAGTAACCATTCCGGCAATGATGGTGCAGTTTATATTGTAGGCCTGTTTAATAATTACAGGCTGGATGATACTAATAAACTGTATTATGATCCGGCAGATGAGCGCTTTCACATCCGGTTATTTTTGAAACAGGGAGTGTACGATTACGAATATGTTTGGGTGCCAAAAGGCGCGGATAAAGCAGACGATAGCGCTTTTTGCGGTACACATTACGAAACAGAAAACGAATACCAGCTTTTAGTTTACTATCATCCGGCGGGCGCCCGCTGGACCGACCTTGTGGGCTACCGCGCGCTGAATACTGCGCAGAAAAGGTAATGAAATAGCTATATTTGCTTCAAATTGCCATACATGAACTCCAGGTCGCCTAAAGAATCACATACTATAATGAATGAATTGGTATTGCCTAACGATACCAATACCTTAAACAACCTGATGGGCGGACGTTTGCTGCATTGGATGGACATATGTGCCGCAATTTCTGCTCAGAAGCACTGTAACCGGATCGTTGTTACCGCATCGGTCGACAATGTATCTTTCAAACATTCCATCAAACTGGGCGATGTAGTAACGATTGAAGCCAAAGTAACCCGCGCATTCACTACTTCGGTAGAAGTCAGGCTCGACGTATGGGCCCAGAATATCCCATCGGGATCCAAAATAAAAAGCAACGAAGCATATTATACCTTTGTAGCGGTTGATCAAAGCGGCCGAACTATTCCCGTTCCCTCACTTACACCAGAAACTGAAGAAGATAAAATGCTTTTCGCAGGAGCCCTTCGACGACGGCAATTACGCCTGATACTGGGCGGCAAAATGAAACCAGATGATGCAACTGAACTGAAAGCCTTGTTTTTCACTGATCGTAAAGAACATTAAGAGCCCATCTCGAGGATCTTGTCAAACTCTTCCTGTTTGATAGCAGCTACCGATAGCCGGCTTAATCGCACTAATTGGATATCTTTCAGAGAAGGCTCGGCTTTGATCTGTGCAAGTGATACAGGATTTTTGAGTGCTTCTACCGGGGCCAGTTCAACAACCACCCAATTGGCATCGTCAGTAGTGGGGTCCTGGTATGATTCTTTGATCACTTTTGCTATCCCTACTATATCCTTCCCTTCATTACTATGGTAGTAAAGCACCAGGTCGCCAACACTCATTGCCCTTAAATTGTTACGCGCGGCATAATTGCGAACGCCATCCCAAACGGCACGTCCGTCTTTGTTAAATTGTGTCCAACTGTATTTTTCCGGTTCCGACTTTACGAGCCAATAGTTCATAGATGATCAATTTGTATGGCTGTAAAGTTGAGAAAAATGCCCGAAATGGGGAAGCATCATTTTTGTTAATCGCTATCGCTCAATTTCTTATTAAACTGTAATAAATTACTGTCCGGCCTGGATAAATTCTTCCTGAAGTTGAGCGAAAAGATATCGGCCTTCTTCATGTATTCAACCTGCTTTTTAGGTTTCTTAAAGGTATATAGCCACCATAAACCATTTTTGAGGCAAAAGTTATAAAAGAAAATAGGAAGGATGATACCGGCAGTCCATACGATCAGGATCAACATTGGAACATTGGTCATATGCAGAAAATTCATACAGAATATGCGGGTGAACGACATCGTAATGATCTGCATGCAATAGATGAATAATGAGTGATAACCCACAATTCGTATAAAGGTAAATACCCGGTACTTTTGAAGCAGGAATGAGAAGCTAAGCGAAGCCGCACAGCCGATCAATGCTTCGAGCATAAACCAAAATGGTTGCTTATATTCAGTCAATTGCACACCATAAATGCTTGATTGCAGATTGATTTTTGTAAAATGGTATTGGATGCCAATAAATAGGGCAGCTAGTGGCACGAAAATTTTCCATGACGTAAGGCGCTCAATATTGCCCTCATTAAGCATCAGATCAGAAACCAGATCGCCCAGGGCAAAAAAGAAATAATATTCACAGATATCGTTCAGAAACCCGAAATCGTGGTTGTATAACTTGATCCAGGTATTTACACCGTACAAACCGAAACCTATGATAACCTGCACAAAGGGAGGTAAACGGAGTTTAGCTTTTAACAGGGCGTAAATGCCACCAATGCAAAATAATGCATTCAGGTACCAAAAGGGCGGATCAAGCCGGGGATCAGTGATAAGATAGAGATAGTACCAGGGCGTTGTGGTATTATTTGTATACTTTGCAGCTAACAATTGCAATGTCACCTGGACCGAGCCCCATATCAATAGTGGAAATAAAATATTATTGACGCGGTCGGTCAGGTAGCCGCTATAGTTTTTCTTTAAAAGACTTCTGCCAACAAGTAAGCCGGATACAATAAAGAAAAGTGGCATACGGAACCCATACATAAATGTATTGATGTAATTAATAAATGGATACTTCTCCATTGCTAATCCGTGTCCGCTCAGGGTAAAATAACAATGAGAAAAACCAACAAGGATGATACTGATACCTTTGTCGTAATCGATCCAAAGCCATCGCTTTTCATTTAATATATAGGAGGAGTTAAACGGGTCCATCTTTTAATTGTGATTCAAGTATTAAGCTATATAATTTAACCTATGATCATTATATCGCATAGGTATAACTATGCTTATTATCGGGTATATGAAAGGCAAATTCTATTCCAGTTTGCTACATTCATCATATTACCCAGTTAAACACAACGTATTAACGAAAAAAAAGTATTATTTTAAGAAGAGTTTCGTAATTTCATTTACGCGAAGAGTTAAAATAATCAAGCATGTTTAATTTTTATTAAACATATTTCTTTTTGATTAATTTTATTTAAATTTAGCGGTATAATTATTTTTTTAGCAAACCTTAGAAAAATGACTATTCATAGCCTTTTCAGCGTGGGGAATCTATCCCAAAATGTAGCGTTTTATTCCTTTTTAGTTGTTTTGGCGGGATTGAATATTGAATTATGGCGACACAATTCAAAGGGAAAGAAATACGAAGAAAGTATGCAGGCCGACTAATGCTGCTTAATGCAGTATTTTAAACATTAGTTCTTTCATCAATTCTCCCGGGGTACCTGTGGATTCAACGCCTTTGCTTTTCAAATCATATTCGCGGAGTAAACTGATGATCTGCATCGTTTTTCCATAATTGTAACTTCTGCCGGCCAGCTCAAAGTCTTTTACAAAATACGGGCTTACGCCAAGTTCACGTGCGAGGTTCTGCGGCGACTTGTCTTTTACGTAATGGTATTGCAACACACGGCTAAAAAATGTGTTAAGGTTGCCAAGTATCAACACCAGCGGGTTTGCCTTCGGATTAGCCTCAAAATAATTGATGATCTGGTTAACTTTAAACGGGTCCTTGCGGCTCAAAGCTGATTGCAGTTCAAATACATTGTATTCCCGGCTTATGCCAATATTGTCCTGAACATGCTTTAGCGTGATCAATTGTCCGGCATTAACATTCAGGATCAACTTATCCAGCTCATTCGCAACTTTCGAAAGATCGTTGCCAAGGTATTCGGCCATCATAGCAGAAGCCTGTTGTTCAATTTTATACCCTTTACCTGCGGCATAATCTTCTATCCATCCGGGTATCTTATTGTCGTATAGCGATGTCGACTCGAAGATCAATCCTTTTTTTTCAATCGCTTTGTAGGTTTTTTTACGCTTATCAAACTTTCCGTATTTGTAACAGAATATCAATATGGTACTTGATAAGGGGTTTTCAAAATAGCTTAATATGGGGTCGATGCCTTTTTTATCATCATCCTCCTTGCCCCATTTCAAGTCCTGTGCTTCTTTTACCAGCACAAGCTGGTAGTCTGACATCATCGGATAACGTTTGGCCGCGTTTAGCACCGTCATCATATCAGTATCTTTACCGTAAAATACAGTTTGGTTGAAGCCCTTTTCGGCTGGCGATAAAAACTGATGTTCTGCAAAATCACTGATCAGGTCGATAAAGTAAGGTTCTTCGCCATGCAAAAGGTACAGGGGTTTTAACCTTCTGTTCTTGATATCCTTTATAATTTCATTTGCTGTCATAGCCAGAACCCAAAAGTAGTTATTTGCAGGTAATATTGCTTGATCAAGTTAAGACCCAAAACAAGTTGATCGGAATTTTCAGTGATAAATTCAACGGGCCATACTTATTGTCCCGATAGCTTTAGGGATGCTGATTTTCGGACCAAATTGAAAAAATCAACTAAATTTACCCAATGTTACAAGCGCTCAATTTACCGCCCTACCCTTTCAAGATAACCGAACAGGATGGTAAACTGACACTTTTTGACGAGATCAGGAAGAAGCATCTCGTACTTACGCCCGAGGAATGGGTACGACAGCATTTTGTTCAGTTTTTGATCAATCAGAAAGGTTATCCCAAGTCGCTGATCAAACTCGAAGGCGGATTAAAACTACTTGGAAGGTCCCGTCGTACCGATATTGTTGTATTTAATACCCGGGGCGAGCGGATTTTGATCATTGAATGTAAAGCACCGTCCGTAAAAATTACGCAAAAAACGTTTGACCAGGTAGCCCGGTATAATATGGTGCACCGGGTTGCGATGCTGGGTGTCAGCAATGGCCTGGTGCACTATTATTGCAGTATCGATACCAATGAAAAGCAATACCGGTTTATGGAGGAATTACCGGCATTTAGCGAGCTAAATAACTAACCGAGTATTTCCACAAGGTTCTGCATTTTCTCTTTCAGCTCGTCAGGCTTAAATGGCTTGGATACATAGTCATTCATACCTGAATTGAAAACGCGCTCTTTGATATCATACAAAGCAGATGCGGTCAGCGCAATGATGGGGATATTAGCTTTTTTGGGATCACGCATCTTTCTGATCTCCATGGCCGCATCAAAGCCATTTAAGACAGGCATTTGAAGATCCATCAGGATGATATCAAAATTGCCGTATTGAACCATCTCAATAGCGCGCTCGCCATTTTCTGCTATTGTTGGTGAGATACCCCATTTAGAGAATAGCTTCTTCATCAACATCACATTGACCATGTTGTCTTCAGCGATCAGTACCCGTAAATTACTCATCGAATCGACCTGCAAAGGAACCTGCAAAGGATTAGGCGCAAGCGGCGACGGAACGACCTCGGTTGAAACGGTAAACTCCATCGAAAATGCAAATTCCGAACCTTCACCGGGTTGCGTGATCACATCCATATGCAAATGCTGCAATTCCAATAATCGCTTAACGATAGCCAGGCCAAGGCCTGTACCACCATACTGCCGGGTTGTAGTGATCGACTCCTGGGTAAATGGCTCAAAGATCATAGCCAGATTCTCTTTTTCGATACCGATACCGGTGTCTTTGATTGAAAATCTTACGTTAACGATATTATGACGATCCTCAAGCACCTTGACAGTAACCCAAACGGTGCCCGAAGGGGTAAACTTAATAGCGTTGCTGATCAGGTTAAATACAATTTGGCTAAGGCGCGTTGGGTCGCCAATCAAAACTTTATCACGAAGCACAGGATCAACCGAAACTTTGAAAGTAAGTTCTTTTTCCTCAGCTTTCAATTTAAGTCCGCCGCAAACATTCTGTATCAGATCTGGCAGGTTGAATTTTATGTTTTCAAAAACTACTTTGCCGGCTTCTATTTTGTTAAAATCGAGCACATCATTAACTAGTGCCAAAAGGTTGTTGGCCGAAAACTTAAGGATATCCAGGTTATCTTTCTGATCGGGGCGCGGATTACCCATCATCAACAGGTTGGTCATACCAATAACTGCATTCAATGGGGTGCGAATCTCGTGCGACATGATCGACAGAAACTCCGATTTAGCAAGCGCCGATTTCTCTGATTTTTCAATTACTTTCTCCAGCTCAATGTTCAGGTTTCCACGTTCTTCGGCTGTAGCCTTCAGTTGGCGGATACTTCTGATAAAGGCAGTATAGAAGTGCCCATTCATAAAAATAATGAGTATAAAATTGGCGCAGCCAGCTATAATGATGGTCGATTGCCCTAATACCATCGGCTTAACGCCTATGAAATAGTTATTATCATACTCCAGTATCTGAAACAGCAAAACAGGTATCAGGTTCACCAGCGAATAAAACATGCCACTAACCTGACCCAGCATGTAGAAACTAAAAATAACGATCAGCAACAGTATCTGAGCGGTGATGATATCTACTTTTTGTATCGTAATAAAAACGCTGCACAGGTTTACCATGGTGGCAAGTACCAGCAAAATATGTGAAATGATAGCCCAGCGCGGCCTGAATGTGAAGTATTTAAAAAGAATGACCAGACTTAAAAACAAAATGGAGCTGGTAAAAGCCAGGACATATTGGTGATCGAGATAAATATTGATCACCAGACCCATAACGCCGACGATTGCAAGCAAAAGCCCGTAATATAGTAAGCGGATGCGAGCCTGGTCGAGGATGCTTTGTTCCTTTGTTAAGATATTATTGACTGAAAAATTAAAAAAACCTACGTCCTTATTCATTTTAGGCGCTTTAGCATCGCATTATTTCATCACTTAAAAATACAATGCATCGGTAAACAGACCAAACTCAATTAATTTTTATAGCACTTTTTTGTTGCAATTAACCTGCCAATTCTGCTAAACTATCGTCGATTATTTTAATTTTAGCGAGGGCGTCAGCTTTTTTCTTCAACTCGTTATCGATAATTTCTGGTTTTGCATTCTGCATAAATCGCTCATTACCGAGCTTTAATTCAACAGCCTTCAAAAACCCAAGCAGGTATTCCTTCT
>Ga0164297_10004116_pt1 | contig 13212 bp, 9 predicted proteins | sample GEODES058metaG_FD_113539 | JGI IMG/M metagenome (GOLD analysis project Ga0164297, IMG submission 113539) | Dystrophic lake water microbial communities from Trout Bog Lake, Wisconsin, USA - GEODES058 metaG | ecosystem: Environmental > Aquatic > Freshwater > Lake | place: USA: Trout Bog Lake... | reverse complement strand
TATGTCAGATACCATCAAAATCGGTCGTAAGCCGAATATTATAACTATTAAACGATCAGAATGGCATCATGAAATGTTTACAACCAACATAGAGCGGATCAAACAATTCATTGCAGCGAGTGATTATCCCAACAAAATCGACCCACGCGTTATTTTGAAAATAAACGAACAAGCAGTGCTACTATCAAGACAACAATTCAGTTATTTCTTCAGTGATTTAGACGATGATGAGCAGATCATGATGTATTTATACGAATGTACAATAAATCCAGGGTATCGTAAAAGGATTATTAAAATTATCAAGAAAATCATCGATCCGAACGAACCATGCAGTGAAAAGGATCTTATTGATTTGATGCATTGGGAAAGTGGAAATCACGGTTATTACCTTGCAATGACCGCACTCGAACGTGGAGAAACTGTGTAGGTTCTCTGCAAAAAAAGTATAAATATTATATGTTCAATACTATAACAGATAATATAAAATGTCAGATACCATCAGGATAGGTAGAAAGCCGAACATTGTTACTATAAAAAGATCCGAAATCTATTTCGAAATGTTTACTACCGACCTGGATCGTATTAAACAATTCATTGCAGCGAGCGATTATCCGGACATGATCGATCCGCATGTAATATGGAGAATCAATAAAAATGCGGCTCATTCAGATGAACATGATTTCATCCGTTATTTCAATAAATTAGACGAGAATGATCAAACTATGATGTATTTATTTGAAAATATAGTTGATGTAAATAGTCGCAGAAAAATAAATAGAATTCTTATGAAAATGATTGATCCTAATAAACGTTGTACTGAAAAAGAACTCATGGATTTGTCGCGATGGGAAGGGAGTAATCATGGCTTTTATTGTACACTAAAAGCAGTTACGCGAAGCGTTTTTTGACGTAGATTCTATCCTTCTATTTTTCATTGTTTTACGACGACCACCGTGAAGAACACGTTGTCCAGGTTGAGGATTACCATTTGCATCTCTATGATTGTTATTGAAACCGTATAGCACCATACTTGAACAGTCAATTACTGGTATATTTCGATGATATTCGATCGCTGGAGGAACATATCTAATAGTTGTAGGTATTGTCGGGATAGGATTAAGTATATCAACCACTATTTTATCGTATAAAGGCTTAATAATATCGTTTATGTAGTGGATATTTTGCGTAGGTGTGTTGGGGAAGGATAGTTGCCTCGGATACTGTAATAAAAAAGAGCTAATATCGTTTATTCCGTAAACCCCCGCATTCGTAGCGAAGAAATTATTCATTGATCCATCAAACATGTCCCAAGTAATAAACCGCTTTGGAACGACGGACCTACGCGGGTCGATAATAAACGGTCGATAAGGAATAACGCCACCATCAAATAAACTGTTTATTTTAAGATGAAAAGCGCCTTTAGACTTAGGTTTTGCACCATCATTATTGGGTGTATGAAATGTAAAGTGTAAAACGGCTGTATTTTCAGCTTTGATTGTATACACATTATTTGATCGGATGTATAAGCATCTACATTTGTAATTATTAATATAGCATTCTTTACCTGGTGTATATGAATTATTAGAATTATAATTGAATACATATCGGGACAATATTGAAAGCATAATGTAATCCTTCGTGGGTATAAATTGTGTTTTTACAAATAGTTTCAATCCTCGTCTATCCATTTCCCCATCAACTGTGTATTGATTACCAATAGGATTAGTAGTATTGATATTTATTTTTAGCATTTTGGAAAAAAATTGTACATTAGGATTTATAAATTGAGTTTGTACAAAATTTTCAATTTGACTAATTTTACCCATCAACAAGTTCTTGTCATATATACCATTGTAACTCTCGCTATTGCAATAAACGTTTTCGTGTATTTGGTTTGAATTTACACCAGGGAACATTACTTATATTATATTTAGATAATTTCTCCGTTTTCGATTGCAACCATTATACAGTAATAACTATGGTTTCCGCTTTCCCATTGCATCAAATCAATGAGTTCATTTTCATTGCACGATTGGTCTGGGTCAATGAGCTTTTTAAGAATTCTAGTTATTCTTTTACGACTGCCTGAATCAATTAAACTTTCATACAAGTACAACATGATTAGCTCGTCTTCGGCTAAACTTCCTACATAATAACTAAAATCTTCTTCAGATAAGGTTACAGCTTTTTTGTTGATTTTTAAAATAACATTGGGATCGATTTTGTCCGAGTAATCACTGACAGTAATGAATTGCTTGATCCGATCCAGATTAGTGGTAAACATTTCATGATGCCATTCTGATCGTTTAATTTTAACAATGTTCGGTTTTTGTCCTATTTTAATGATGTCTGACATTATTTAATAATCTGTTACACTATATACATATAATATTTATATCAATTTTGCAAGGTTCAGTAGGTTCTCTATAAGATTTCTCCACGCTCGATCGCGGTCATCGCACAATAATACCCGTGGTTTCCACCTTCCCAGTGCATCAAATCAATAAGCTCCTTTTCACTACACGGCTCGTTAGGATCCAACAGTTTCTTAAGAATTCTACCGATTCTTCTACGACTTCCAACATCGACCGTATATTCGTATAAATACATCATGGTTTGTTCATTATCATCTAAACTTCCAAAATAATATCTGAATTCTTGCGTTGATAGTCGCACTGCTTGTTCGTTGATTTTCAAAATCACGTTGGGGTCGATTTTGTCCGGATAATCACTGACAGCAATGAATTGTTTGATCCGCTCTATGTTGGTTGTAAACATTTCATAATGTGCTTCCGATGATTTAATAATGATAATATTCGGCTTACGACCGATCTTGATCGGATATGACATTTTATATTATCTGTTTTAGTATGGTAACATATACTATTTATACCTTTTTGCAGAGAACCTACACTAATTCTCCACGCTCGATCGCGGTCATTGTAAGATAATAACTATGATTTCCACCTTCCCAATGCATCAAATCCAGTAATTCTTTTTCGGTGCATTTTTGATGAGGGTCGATAAGTTTCTTAAGGATTCTACCGATTCTTCTACGACTTCCAACATCTACCGTATATTCGTACAAATACATCATGGTTTGTTCGTCATAGTCTAAATCTTCAACATAATCGATAAAATCTTGTCTTGATAGCCGCACTGCTTGTTCGTTGATTTTTAAAATCACATTAGGATCGATCTTCTCCGGATAATCACTCGCTGCAATGAATTGTTTGATTCGTTCTATATCGGTTGTAAACATTTCATGATGTGCCTCCGATGATTTAATTGTCATCGTATTTGGTTTACGACCTATCTTGATTGGATACGACATAAATAGTATATCAATAACATACTATTTATACTTTTTGCAGGGAACCTACGGTTCCCTCAGGGCGCCTACGGCGCCCAAGGGTTGAGGGCTTCGCCCTCTGACCCCTGCTTTGGCTTCGCCAGTCCCTCCCTTAGAAAATAAACCATCATATGTTGCATAATAAGTCAACATAGTGAGGGAGGGGTCGCAGGGTCCGAGCCCCTACGGGGCTCAACCTGGATCGCCCGAAGGGCGATTGAGGGAACCGTAGGTTCCCTGCTCCGTAGGTTACCTGCTTTAGTTATATTTTTGGAGGAACTCCGCTGGTTCCATGATCTCAATATTATGTTCTCTGGCGTACTTCATCTTGCTCGTCTCTTTCTCCCCCTTCGACTTGACCACCAAAATGAACGTCTTGGACCCTATCGTGTCGTCCACCACACCCCCAAAGCTCTCGACCCGCGCCTTCACCGCCGCATCCCGTACTCCGCTCATCACAACATGTTTACCGCTCAGGGGGTGGTCATTCCGCACCAGCACGTTCTCTTTCGGGGCCGCGGGCGCGGGGGCCTTCAGTTTATCGGTCAGTTCGCAAGCCTCCAAGAAGGCCAGGAACCGGTCGATATTCTGCGTAAAACTCTGCGCATTCTCTTGGCCGATGCCCTTGATCCGAATAAGCCGTTGGTACTTCTCTTCGGGGGTGCCCGGGTCCGTGAGGATATTAGGCTCGGCCTCCAAGATCGGCCGGATCTTACGTTCCCCGATGCCGCGGCCAAACAGGTTCGATGCCGCCATGATGTCGAGCAGCGTGGCCTTCGCGACCTGGGCCTTGATGCCGTCGTGGATCTTGTTGACCATGGTCTCCTGGAACCCCTTGACCTTGGCAAAATCCGCCTTTGTCATGTGGAGGATCCGGGGGATCGTGTCGAAACCCGCGTCCATGATCTTCTCCACGGTCTTCCCCGAGAGACCGTCCACCTCCAGCTTCGTGAAAAACTCGGTGATATTCTTACGCCGGACTGTGACGTCCTCTTCGACGTTCTCTAAGACAATATCTACATGGTTCTTGGTCCACGTATAAGGCTGGTCGGGCATCTTGGGGGCCTCGGCCGGGGTCGTGACCGATTTAATGTGCGGGATCACGTCGCCGCTCCGCACCAGCTGAATCACCGCCCCGATACCGATCTTGTTCTTCTCGATGAAGTCGCCGTTGAAACCGGTCGCGTACTGGATGGTCACGCCGCCGAGCTTGATGGGCTCGATCTGGACCCGGGGTTTCAAATAGCCGCTCTTGCTGGCCGTCCAGAGGACGTCGACCACCTTGGCCTCCGCTACCTGGTCCGAGATGACCATCTTGAACGCAAACGCATGCTCGGGGTTGCCGTCCTTACGTGGGTGGATATGATCGTCCGCCACGATCACGCCGTCCACCTCGTATTCGTAGTTGGCGCGCCAATCGAGGAGGGTCTCTGATAATAGATTATTTGATAGGGTGTCGACACGCTCGTACCGGACTAGTTCGTGGCCGAGCTCGGCCAGTAGGGTCATTTGCTCACTGATCTTGAGGGGCGGGTTGATCACCTCGTAGGCCACAAAATGGAGATCGCGGGTCTTGTCGTCGAGCGTCTTGCTATTAACAATGCCCGACACCAGGTTACGGGGGTTCGCGAACTGGGCCTTGTATTTTTCGTCGAAAACCCGCTTCGGGATGATGAATTCACCGCGAATGGCAAAACCTCCGGTGTGGCCAGAATCGTGTCCGGAGGTGTGGCCAGAAACGAAACCTTTTTCGGTGTCTTTTTTGGGCGGGAGGTTGAGGACGCGTAACAGGTGCGACACGTCTTGGCCGACCTTGCCGTCGCCGCGGGTATAGAGCTTGGGCTCGGGTCCCTCCGTCGTATACATGCCCGATACACCGTCCAACTTGCACGAGAGCACATAGGGGCCGGGGTACTTTTGGGTCCACGAGGTGAGGGCATTGGTGTCCGGCTTGATCTTGTCCATCGAGGGCATGTTATAGGGCAGGGTGACCTTGTTTTTGGTGATGGGGGCTCCGACCTGCTTGATGGTTTGGTTGTCGGGGTACTTGGTTTCGGCGTAGTCGCGGATGATATCGTACTCATTGTCGGTGAGCAGGGGATTCTTGCTGTTGTAATAGGCGTCGTTCGCTACAATAATCATGGTTTCGATGTCCTTTTCGGGGAGCGATTCGAGAACCTTGATACCGTCCTTTTTGAAGGTTTTTAAGTGGGTTTTCGCTACAGTCTTGCTGCTCATCTTCTTCAACGTTTTCGACGCCGTTCCTTGCTTAGTATGTGGAGATGATTTTATTTCGTTTTCCATATTGTTTTTAGCAGGGAACCTTAGGTTCCCTTGCAAACCCTCCTCTGGCTCCGCCGCAGGGAACCTTAGGTTCCCTTGCAAACCCTCCTCTGGCTCCGCCAAAGCCCCTTTTGGAGGAGAACCTGGTTTTTCTTTTCTTATTTTTAACGTTTTCTTAAGGGTTTTCTTGATAGAAATCGGGGCAGGTTCTCTCTCCTCTTCTTTAACCTCTTTCGTATTTTCTTTCGATACAGATTGTTCGGGGATAACAGGAACTATATTTATTTCGGGGGTTTTCTCGTTCTTTTGAGAACCTGGTTCACCGATTTTTTGAGGGAAAACAGGTGGAATTAAGGTGGTTTCAATGTTCTCTGTCTTGGCCGCCTTCGGCGGCCGACCCCTTCTTTTGGCGGTGCCAGTCTTGGGCTCCTTAGGTGCCTTCGGTACCTTCGGTTCTCTAATTTTCCTGGTTTTAAGGGTTTTTTGGGGGCCTTCGGCCCCTGCAGGTTCTCCAACTTCTTTTTTTGTTTCTAATTCCAAAGTTTTTTCCTTTAATGGAGAACCTGGCACATCCACTTTTTCTGTTGATTTTGGGGGAATTTCTGTGGTTTTCACTTTGGGTGGTCTTCCACGCTTCTTAATTGTGGCGTTTTTGGGGGACTTTTTGGGTTCCACAGGTTCTCCCTCCACCTTGACTTTCTTGGGTCTTCCACGCTTTTTCTTAGTTGGTTCCAAAGACTTGAGGGGAGAAGGAGGGTTTGCAAGGATCGAGCCCCGGAGGGGCTCCACCTTGGGCTTTTGGGCTTCGCCCATAAGTGGCGCCCTGAGGGAACCATGGGTTCCCTGCTTAGATTCTATTTCCAAAGTTTTTTCATGAAGAGGAGAACCTGGTATATCCACCTTTTCTGTTGATTCTGGAGGAATTTCTGTAGTTTTTACCTTGGGTGGTCTTCCACGCCTTTTTTTGGTTGGTTCCATGGATTTTTTCAGTGAAGGAGGGGTCGCAGGGGAACCTTTGGTTCCCTGCTTTTTAATTGTGGCGTTTTTGGGGGACTTCTTGGGTTCCACAGGTTCTCCATCTGCCTTTACTTTCTTAGGCCTCCCACGCTTTTTCTTCGTTGGTTCCATGGATTTTTCTTTTAATGGAGAACCATGGGGGGAAGGAGGGGGTGCGGGGATTGAGCCCCTTCGGGTCAGCGAGCGAAGCTCGCAACCTTGAACCACCGAAGGTGGTTCTGAGGGCTCCACCTTGGGCTTTTGGGCTTCGCCCATAGCAAGCGCCCTGAGGGAACCTTTGGTTCCCTGCGGGGAAGGAGGGTTTGCAAGGATCGAGCCCCTTCGGGTCAGCGAGCGAAGCTCGCAACCTTGAACCACCGAAGGTGGTTCTGAGGGCTCCACCTTGGGCGCTGAAAGCGCCCTGAGGGAACCATTGGTTCCCTGCTTCCGTTCTTTCGGTTCTCGGTAAGGCATTTTTAAAAACTCAAATATATCCTTTTCGTCACGGAATATGTGGTCGACCTTTTCCTCCTTTATGTGACCGGGTTTCTTAGCATATAAGGAGTGTTCATTAAGTGAGAATCCCAGCTTGAGGGCGTTACCACGCATCACCGTATTGAACGTCTTGCTCCCCGTAAAATAGAGGGTGGCAAACGGATACTCTTCGGGGGTCGTGTACATGAAATCCACACGCCGCGCACGCTCACGGTCCGGCAGTCGGGTAATCACCAAACACTTGGTTTTACCGCACGACAACGTCTCCAAAATAATACCCGTGTTCTCCAGTGCCTTTGTGAACTGCGGAAAAACGTCGGGATCGGACGACGTGATAATGACATCGATGTCGCCGGACTCTTTGGCTCCGCGGCGGTAGCTGCCTACGATCTCCATCTTTACATTGTTTTTGGTGGTGCGGAGGGGGGTAACTGCATCATCGAAGACCTTTTTATACTGGTCGATTTCCTCGCGCGGGATCTTGAGTTGAATATCTTCATAGTACTTGAGGCCCTTCTTTTGCACATCGTTCAAGAGCTCGTCCTGGCGCTCGCGTAGCTCCGCGATGGTGGTCACACCTTTACCGACCAGCTCTTTGGCCTTCTTGGGGCCGATTCCGTGGATCTCTGCAAAGATGTATTCGGGCTTGCCTTTCTCGCGTTCGAGGAGCTGGAGCGTGCCGGTATTGACGTATTCTTGTAACTTTTCGAGGATGGTGGTGCCGATACCAGGCTGGCCTTTGAGCTGTGCTACTTGAGTGATGTCGCCGTCGTAGGCACGTACCGTCTCTTCGGCCTTCTTGTATGCACGGGATTTGAAGACCTCGCCCTGGGCAGCTAAGAGCTTGGACAGTCGGGCCAATATGTCGACGAATTCTTCGTTCCAGCGCTTACGCGATGCGACCCTTATTTCATCTTTTATTTCATTTTTCAAAGGTTGCTCGACTATGTCTTCGCGTACTACTAAACGTTTCTTTTTTGGCGCCACTTTACTTTCTTTTTTTATGTCTTTAGAGTCTATGTTGCCTACACTAGCGTCCATATTATATTATAGGAATAATATAATATAGAGGCGAAATGGCTAAGACGGGACTTAAGAAAAATACCATAAGTTTTTTCATTATTTTGGCTATTGTGATTGTACTGGGAATCGTGTATTATTATTTGGATAAAGTGCCTGCTCGCGAGTCCATTGTCAATTACAATGCGTGTACTGCGAACGATCCGAAGTCGAACCGTATTTGCTCCAACGGTCAATATGTGACATGCCCAGGCGGATTCTTTCCGAGCCCTCTTGGTAGCCACGTGTGTGTGACGAAGGAGAAGGTCACTAGCACGAACACCGTGAAATGTGACGCGAATTACGTTCGGGTGCCGAATACCACGACATGCCGCGAGCTGGTGCCGTCGAATAAAGTTCCACACGGGTGGACGCTTTCCGAGGGGAAAGCGAGTGTAAGGCAGGGAACCTAGGTTCCCCTGCGACCCCTCCTCTAATAATAAACCACCTTTATAATGTCATTGGAAACCACCTTAGTAATTATCTTACACCTTTGGCGATTCCAGTGGCAAAGGCAACGTTACCACGCGCATTGAAAATGCGCGAAGGTGTAACATCCGGGTTAACATATTTAAGGGAGGGGGTCTGAGTGTAACCGTCGGTTCCCCTCATAGAGTTTCTATATCACTAATATATATAGAAACATAGAACCGTAGAATGGCCAAAAAGGGTGCGAATAGAAATATGTTGGTATGGGGTGGAATCATTTTTTTGGTGGTTTTAGTCGGTGTTGTTTTATATTTTAATACGCGTTTTGTGAAGGAGGGTTTAGCCAATGAATCGGCGCCTTCTTCTGGTTCTTCTTCTGGTTCCGGGTCCGTTCCTTTATCGGTGCCGGTAGCGAATGCGCCCGTTCCTACGGTACCTGCCGCGGCGGGTTCGGTTCAACAACCTACTGACTGTCCTACCGGTCAACAGAAGATTGACGGTCAATGCGTGAATACGAGCTCGATGCTTAAGGCTTCTGCCAAGGTTCTTTTACAATATTTGGGGGAGCAGGGCGACGGTAAATAGGTGGGAATTATTTTAACTTTTTTGGGTTAAGATAATTGAGGGAATGGGTTGTTATTTTACGTAAAACTGTGTCCCGAAGGCAGGCAGGACCGGACTCGAATGGTATATAAGAATTTTTGTAAATTGAAGGAGGGGGTTGAGCCCCGTAGGGTCAGCGAGCGAAGCTCGCAACCTTGAACCACCGTAGGTGGTTCTGAGGGCTCCACCTTGGGCGCCTCTTTTGGGCTTCGCCCAAAAGCCCTGAGGGAACCTTGGTCCCCCTGCGTAAATAGGTGGGAATTATTTTAACTTTTTTTGGGTTAAGATAATTGATGAGAAATATCGTGTTAATATTTTGCGTAAAATTATGCCCCCGGAACCGGCTCTGCCGGACTCGAATGGTGTATAAGAACCTTTGCAAATATGGTTTACAAATTGAAGGAGGGTTTGCAAGGGTCAGAGGGCGAAGCCCTCAACCCTTGGGCTTTTGGGCTTCGCCCATAATAGGCGCCCTGAGGGAACCTTGGTTCTCTGCTGCTTACGTCACGGTCAATTGCCAATTATAAAAGTATCCATTGAAATTTGCCATCAATGTACCAGTATTTGAAAGTCTAGTCGCGGCTACACCGCCGCTGGGAGCACCCACGCCGGTCTTCAGACCAAAGTACTTGTCAAAGTACCCAGTCGATGAGTTGTATCCGAGAGCAATAACGTTACTAAACCCGCCGATTCCAGCGATAGCAACATATAAAACGTTCAAGTCACCGAAATTCATGTCGTGCATGTCAGGAGACGCTGGGGTAATATTTGTGTTATATGCAGTGCTCATATTCAATGTTTCGCCTGCATACGTCGTTCCGTTCCAAGTAGCGAAATAAATCGATTTACTCGTTGAATTTGGAGAATACGCGATATATGTGCCTGTGGGTGAAATAGCAATGGCAGAGGTAGTGGTCAAGTTCGTTAAAGATGATAATGATACGAAATTAGCATAGGTAGAACCATTCCAGGTGTAAAATCCCATTGTCCCATTGGACTGCATGAGCAATCTCGACCCATCAGCAGTAAGCTTAGTATAGGATCTTCCTCCACTGGGCGCCGTTCCAAACGAAGTTAATGCGCTCGGGGTGGTTCCGGTCCAAGTAAAAAAGGCATTTCCAATGACCCCACGGGTTCCGTCCGCAGTTAATGCGCCGGTATAATACGAATTGGTATTCGCCCCACTAAACGTTGCCGGCGTAGACCAACTGCTGCCGTTGTAGTAAATATAAAAGAATGCCCCTGAGGAAGCGTTACCTCCCACCACTTTGGTTCCTGCATCGTTAATACCCATACTGTCCATGTAGTAGGTAGCATTCGAACCCATTACAATATTTTGTATTTCGTTACTGACAGCAACGGTGGTCGCAAACGTATTCACATTTACCGTAGCGCTGTTGATGGTGGATCCACCCACAACCGCATTGAGGGTGATAGTGTAAGCGGTATTGACCGCCAGATTGGTGACGGTGACAGGGCTCGAGGACGCGGTGCTGGGGGCGCTTGCGGCGGCGGGGCTGTACGTGATGGTATAGGAAACGCCGGTACCCACACCGCCTGACCAAGACAGCGTGCATCCATTGGACGTGATGACACTTGCAGCGAGAGAAGTGATCTGGGCAGGAACAGTTAATGGACCGGAAGCCAAGAGAACGTTGCTCGAATTATAAGCATACACATTGACAGTCCAAGGCCCGTTGTAACCCGGGGTAACGGTGATGCTATTGGTCGCGGACGTACCGTACAACGCACCGTTCACGAAAATCGTATAGAGGGTCGCGTTGGTATAAGCAGTCCAGCTTGTTGTGAATGTGGTCGCAGTTACCGAGGTGGTGGCGAGGCCGGTAATGGACGCGAGGGCGGAATAGGTGCAGGGTGCGGATTCCAACAAAGCACGGTCGGTGTCATTCACTGCGATATTTGAAATGAATAATTCGTACATTTGACTGTTGATATATGAGGCTGAACCGTACCCCGGCATAGTCACCACCCCGATTGCATTGTAAGTAGGGTCTTGCAAACGAATGGAGGAAACCGTATTTGTATTTGTAACTGTCGCCCCTCCTCCCAAATTGGACGTATACACGCCGGGGGTGGAGGTACCGGTACTGGTGTACCGGAATGTCAACGGTTTATAGGATGTAGTGGCACTGAAATTGCTGCTTTGCCAATTCCAAGTTTGCACGGAATTGGCAACCGCAGCGTTGGACGTCCACAATATTAATGCATGATAATTAGTCGCGGTGCCACCACTGACATACGCAGAGTATAAACTCCCAGAAAGGACATTTGCAAAATTCATTATATAAGAAAAACTAGAATCGTTATACGGCAACGCCCCGTTCGGAAGATTAAAATAGGCATTCCCCGCATTGGCTGACCACGATGGCAAGTTGGTCCCCGGCGTGTACCCTGTGGTATAACCAAAGTTAATCAGACCATTGGCCACCTCATACACCGGTTGGGATCCCAAAGTATATTGCGTAGCCGAATTGAAACTGAGGTCCATACCCTGATTATACCACTTGGTCACATAAGCGTAGGTAGTATTAGCACTATTAGCAGTGAGCCACGCCGAGACCGACTGTCCCGTGCCCAAATACTGGGTTCCCAGGTTACCCGACACATCCGCATAGAAATTCTGGGTGTAGTTGCCACACAGGTCCGTGCTGTAACGCAACGTCATGACCGGCCCGAAATAATTATAATTGACCAACTTACACGAGAACGCCCCCTTGATCGACGCATAAGCGCCGGTCGACAAGATGTTGGAGGCACTCTTTTTGCTGTTGAAATTGTCGTACGAGAGCACGTCAGTATACAGGCCATTGGTATAGAAAGTAGAGGGCAACACGGCCTGAGCGTTGGAGGTGATAGGGGTCTGGGGGAAGGCGATGATGACGATGCCTGAACCACCATTGCCGCCAAGTGCCCCTGCATTAGCAGCGCCGCCGCCGCCGCCACCAGTGTTTGATCCACCGTTTCCACCAGTGTTATCGGTAGGAACAGACGCATTATTCAATCCTCCTGTGCCAGCATAATTAAGTGCATTACCGTTGCCCCCCCCACCTAACCCACCATATCCATAGTTGCATCCTCCACCACCTCCTCCCCAGTAATAACTACTGTAAGCAGTTCCATTAGGAGCGAAGCTACTAATTCCTGGTAAAAAGCACTGGATACCATTACCTCCACCACTTGCAACGTCAGATGGTCGGAAAGACGTTGCTGCAGTACCAGCCCCTCCGCCCGACCCTCCGAACGACAAATAGTATGGGTCCACCATAGAGCCAGGATTGCCAAAATTATTGTAATTATTGATAGGTAAAGCACCCGGATACGTAGCTGGTGAACCAGTTGTTTGATTGGCGGAACCACCGCCGCCACTTCCGCCTGATCCGGGAGCAGTGTAAGACGTATTTCCGGTCAAGCCGCCGTATCCGCCTCCCCATGCAGTAATATTCGCAGAAGTGTTACCGTTAAAAACGACGGTGGTATTCACCCCGGTGCTTCCAACAGTGTTATTACCTCTCGAACCTCCACCACCTACCGTAATGTTTATTGTGCTCGATCCAGTGGGTAGTGATACCGATTGCATCACGACACCACCAGCACCACCACCAGTTCCACCGGCGGTGCTAGCTCCGCCGCCACCGCCACCTCCCACCGCCAAGACATAAACATTGGTCGTGGTGTTCGTGTTATACGCAACGGTATACGTCTTCGACGAGCCTGCAGACACAGACGGTTGGAACGAGTATACCTGGTACGTGACCCCGTTGTAGACGGATGTGCCACTCACGTCCGTACCGTTGATCCAGCCCGAACTGACCGAGAGCGACGTGAAAGGGTTCGGGCTCATCGTCTGTATAGAGGCGGACGTCGCCGACCCGGACCCGTCCAACACCGTCCCCGTCACCGTCACCGTCGTACTTATCGACGCCGTCGATGACAGCGTCAACGTCGTCGTATTCGTTCCGCTCGACGACGTCGTG
>Ga0164297_10004112_pt1 | contig 13220 bp, 11 predicted proteins | sample GEODES058metaG_FD_113539 | JGI IMG/M metagenome (GOLD analysis project Ga0164297, IMG submission 113539) | Dystrophic lake water microbial communities from Trout Bog Lake, Wisconsin, USA - GEODES058 metaG | ecosystem: Environmental > Aquatic > Freshwater > Lake | place: USA: Trout Bog Lake... | reverse complement strand
GATATCCATTTCCTTCATTACCTCACCAATATTATTGTAATTTGATGCTGAGGATAATTTATCATGAAGTTTGATGTCAAGAGAAAGCGATTGAAAATAGCTGTCAAGTGCTGAACTTGATTTTCCGACACCATCTGCAACCATCCCAATATTGTGGTAGGTGTCGGCTAATCCTGCTTCATTCTTTATTCGGTTGTTGAGATCGAGCGCCAGGTTAAAATAGTAGGATGCCTTGTTGTAATCTGATATCCTATAGTATAGCCTTCCAATTGCAATATAACAGGAAGCAAGACCCCGACTATTGTTTATTTTAGTATATAAAAGTTTTGCACCATAAAGGTTTTTCTGCGCCTTGTCATAGTCGCCTTTAAGATTGTAAACCTGCCCTAATTGCAGCATCCCATCAGCAATACCCTTATTATACTTAATTACAATAGATTTTGCGATTGCTATTTTACCATAGTACAGTGCACTATCCGGATTGATGTCGATAAATTCTGATGCAAGTTTGTTGACCCTGTTGATGGTCAGCGTGTCTATTGGGGCATCTTTGCTGGTTAGCGATGATCCTAATAATGTTTTCAGACTGTCTACCCTGTAGCTAGCCAAACCATAGTTATAGGCCCCTCCACCATGAAAGTACCCAGATGCCAGCCCCTCAAGGCTAAATAACAGAAGAAGAGAGAAAGTAAAAAAACGCTTCAATGTTGCTGATCTTTTTAAGCAAACGTGTATGTAATTATCTTCGTCAGTTATCATCCTTCACCGGTTACATAAAACGTTCATAGTGAAATAATTGTTTAAACCTTCGACGTTATACGTAAGATCAGGGGATTTAGGTTATATCCGGCAGATTAATAAATAAAAAAGCCCGTTTGTTTTAGCAAACGGGCTGAATATTAGCAAATTAAATATACTACAATACGTTTTTCCAACTAACCAGATCGCCGATGATCTTATCAAGGTCGTCAGCATTTACCCGTTCCTGCTGCATACTATCGCGGTAACGGATGGTAACTGTATTATCTTCAAGCGTTTGATGGTCAACTGTGATGCAAAATGGTGTACCAATGGCATCCTGGCGGCGATAACGTTTGCCGATGGCGTCTTTTTCTTCGTAATAAACATTGTAATCCAGTTTCAAACGGTCGAGTATCTCGCGGGCACGCTCAGGCAAACCATCTTTTTTGGTAAGCGGGAATATGGCGGCCTTTACTGGCGCCAGCACAGGATGAAGCCTTAATACAACGCGACTATCAGCGCGTTCAGGTGTGGACAGGTCCTGTTCTTCATAGGCATTGATCAGCGTTAACAGGAACATACGGTCGAGGCCTATCGAGGTTTCGATTACATAAGGCACGTAATTCTGGTTGATCTCGGGATCGAAATACTGCAATTTTTTGCCTGAATATTTCTGATGCTGACTCAGGTCAAAATCTGTACGACTGTGGATACCCTCTACTTCCTTAAAGCCAAATGGAAATTCAAATTCGATATCAAAGGCTGCATCGGCGTAATGTGCCAGTTTGGTGTGTTCGTGGAAACGGTATTTAGCAGGGTTGGTTCCAAGTGCCAGATGCCATTTCAAACGGGTTTGTTTCCAATGCTCGAACCATTCTTTCTGTGAGCCGGGGCGAACAAAGAATTGCATTTCCATTTGCTCAAACTCACGCATGCGGATAATGAACTGCCTTGCGATCACTTCATTCCGGAAAGCTTTACCAATTTGTGCGATACCAAAAGGGATTTTCATCCGGCCCGATTTCTGCACATTCAGGTAATTCACAAATATGCCCTGCGCAGTTTCCGGGCGCAGGTAAACAACATCCGAATCTTCGGCCAGGGCACCCATCTGGGTACTGAACATCAGGTTGAACTGGCGCACGTCGGTCCAGTTGGCGGTACCGCTCACCGGGCATTTGATGTTATGTTCTACGATAAGTTCCTTCAGGCGAGACAGATCCTCAGCTTTTAAGGCGTTGTCCATCTGCAACTGCAGTTCTTCGGCAGCATCAGTTTTGCCTTCTTCGTCAAAGGCTGCAATTTTATCTTCCAGCAACTGGTCGGCGCGGTAGCGTTTCTTGGAGTCTTTGTTATCGATCATCGGGTCGGCAAAGCCGGCAACGTGACCGCTGGCTTCCCATACCTTGGGGTGCATAAAAATAGCGGCATCAATGCCTACAATATTTTCATTCAACTGCACCATGGCTTTCCACCAATAGGCTTTGATATTGTTTTTCAGCTCGGCACCATTCTGGCCGTAGTCGTATACGGCACTCAGGCCGTCATATATTTCGCTTGAAGGAAATACGAAACCGTACTCCTTGGCATGCGCTATTACATTTTTAAAAAGTTCGTCTTTGGAATTGCTCATAACAGCGCAAAGATAGTTTTTCGTGGGGAAGTCCGAAAGTCCGCGTAAGTCCGAAAGTCCGAAAGATTGTTTTCCGGAGCGCAGAAGACAATAAAATTGCTCTTATTGTTTGCGTTCATACCCGTTTTATGCCTGTTTATTTGCCCTTTGAAGCTGATTTCCGGGTGTTTTTAGGGGGTAGGGCGAACGAACGTTTTTCGGCTGTTGCGCTAGGCGTTTGATCTGCAGCCTTTTAGGTGTTCAAAATAGTACATGCCATCGTAAATAGGCAAATAGCTGTTTACCAATAGATTAAAGCTGATGTTTTAGCAAAATTACCGGTAATGTTTAGCCAAAGCTGTTATTGCTTCATTATCAAATAATTGTGCAAAAATCCACCGGAGATAAATGATATGATTTAAAAGTCTGATTTGCTGTAGCATTTTTTTTGTTTGCCTGCTTTTCGAGCGTGTAATTTCCGGTGCTTTTGAATGCTTTTTGTAAGTAATTAACAATGAGTAAGTTAGGTGGTTGTTTCGCAAAATCTATCGAATACTTTTGTAGTTTGTAAGTGCGCTCTTTATGTCGAATAGACATTGTTTTGAAAACTAAGTCTAACAATACTTCTATCAGTGATTAGTTAATCAGGTATTAGTTAACTGGTGACCAGTGCCTAATCCCCAATGCCCAATGCCAAATGCTCAGTGCTCAATGCCAGATGACCAATCCCCAACCAATAAACCACCAAAATCAATATATTTGAACCCATGAGCATCAGTGTTGAATCACTTTCTAAAGTATATGGCAGCCAGAAGGCTGTGGATGGTATTTCGTTTAGCGCCAAACCCGGCGTGCTGGGTTTTTTGGGACCCAATGGCGCGGGTAAATCGACCACCATGAAAATATTAACGGGGTATATTCCGCAAACCTCAGGCAAAGCTACGGTGTGTGGGTTTGATGTGGAAAGCCAGTCGCTGGAAGTGAAACGGCGAATAGGATACCTGCCCGAAAGCAATCCTTTGTACCAGGATATGTATGTTCGGGAGTCGTTGGCATTTATTGCTGATATCCACCAGGTGCCTAATGCTGAAAAACGCATTGAAGAAATTATTGAACTGACCGGACTTACACCCGAAAAGCATAAAAAAATAGGGCAGCTGAGCAAAGGCTACCGTCAGCGTGTGGGCTTGGCACAGGCCATCCTGCACGACCCGGAAGTGCTGATCCTCGACGAGCCCACCTCGGGCCTCGACCCCAACCAGCTTATCGGTATCCGCCAGTTGATCCGCGACCTGGGCAAAACCAAGACCGTCATCTTAAGCACCCATATCATGCAGGAAGTAGAAGCCGTTTGCGATCATGTAGTGATCATCAACAAAGGACATATTGTAGCCAATGATACGCTGGAAGGATTGAGAAGTAAGAATGGCGGGAAATCGCTGGAAAGTATTTTTATCAAGCTCACTAACAATTGACCGCTGATTCGTTTGATTAGGCTGATTGCGTTGATTTTATTAAAAGTTCAATTTACGCTGTTCGGAGTCTGAAGACCTCCCATGCTACCGCAAGCCTCCCGCCTTGTGGTCTTTAGACAGGTAAATGATATGCATTTGACCAGTTTCCAAAGAAGAACGGATTTATTTCTTTTTGTTAACAGATATTTTCAGATACAGTTCCTCAACCACCATGCGGGCCACAAGCCGGGAGGCTTGCGGCAACAGGGATATAAATTAAAAAAAAGACCCAAAAGGGTTATCAATTTCAACTTTAGGGTTTTTAAGTTTAACCAGCTTACTAAAGTCATTAAAGTAAATAGAAAAATATCGAAGATAAAAACGAGCGACATGCTCCTCATTATTTAGCATATACTTTATCCTCACTAGTTGAATTGTGAAAGTTCCGAAAACAGAAAATTCTACCGAAGTAATTTGCTCAAGCCCAACTACAATACTATTGCTAAAATGCGTTATATATATATTATCACTATCAAAATAGATATTATCCGGTAAATAGAAAATAAAATAACCTGCTATTATTAATGGAATTTCACCCAAAAGGCAAAATTCACGAACATCTGGGAAATTATAAAAACAATAAGGCAGTACTATTAGCGACCCTATTAGAATAAATGATTTAGTGATGAATAATCTGTTTGAAAGTCGTCTGCGCATATTTGGTAAACAAGGTTTCGTCGTTAATCCGGATTTTTATTCCACCGTATCGTGCCGAAATAAATCTACAGAATAATTCCTTTGAGCCCAAAAAATCCTGTCTATCTAGTAAAAATACGCTGTTCGAAGTCTTCAGACTGCGAACAATTATGTCTGTAGTCTTAGACTACAGACTGTCTCGTCCTAAAAAAAGTTTACAGTTTTTAGATTAATCCTGTGATAGATTGACGGTTTTATTTTTTTAACTCACATTTGCTACGATCTACGTCTGGGCTTTATGAAAAAACTACTACTTATTTTATTTTTTGCTGCTGGCTCCTTCGCAGCCAGCGCACAGGTATCAAATGCAGAACGCACGGCGTTCAGCCTCGGTGGCGAACTAACCATTCCCAACTATGGCTTGTACAGCATCGGCACAGGAGCCTCCGCCAAATTCGAGTTTCCGATAGCGCCGCTATTTAGTATTTCGTTGACGGCAAACCTAACATCGGTTTTTTACCATAGTAGCATTCTTAGCCAATACGGCAAATCAGGAGCTGATATATTTGCGCCAATAAAAGCCGGACTAAAATACTACCCCATCTCAACATTATATGTAGAAGGCGAAGGCGGCCAGGCTTTCGAACTTAACCATTCACAGCATCATTATACAGCTTTTGGTATTGGTCCGGGTTTCCTGATCCCCCAACGTAAAGGCGCCCTCGATATCGGCTTCCGCTATGAAGCCTGGGGCGGGCAGGTTAAACAAACCGTAATACGCTTTGCATACCGGTTCGGGCTTTGAGGGTTTTTGTTGTAACGTTGGAATGTTGGAATGTTGTAATGTTGGAATGTTGTAATGTTGTAAGGTTGGAACGTTGGAATGTTGTAAGGTTTGAATTTTTCTTCAAAACTTACGAAGTTTCTGAAACTTCGTAAGTTTACACCCAACACCCAACACCCAACACCCAACACCCAACACCCAACACCCAACACCCAATACCCAATACCCAATACCCAATACCCAACCACTACAACCACTACAACTCTACTACAACCAATAAGAAAAAAACCGTATTTTCGGCACCAAACAGCCGATTAATTTACAGTGTATAGCATCTTAAAAAAGGAGATATCTTCCTATCTCAGTTCGTTAGTAGCTTATGTTACCATAGGCATATTTTTATTGGGAATGGGTCTGCTGTTGTGGGTTGTGCCCTCAACCAGCATTTTGGCATATGGGTATGCCGGTTTAGACAGTTTGTTCAGTCTTACACCTTACCTGTTCATGTTCCTGATTCCGGCTATTACCATGCGTTCATTGGCAGAGGAACGACGTGAGGGGACCTTCGAGATATTGCTTACCCGCCCGCTTACTGATGCGCAGATCATCCTGGGTAAATACTTCGCATCGTTGGTATTGGTGCTATTTGCCTTGCTGCCTACCCTGGTCTATTATTATTCAGTTTATCAGCTTGGTGCTCCGGCAGGTAATGTTGATACCGGTGCAGTTATTGGATCATATATCGGTTTGTTTTTACTGGGATCGTGCTTTGTTTCCATAGGCCTGTTTGCTTCAGCAGTAAGTAAAAACCAGATCATTGCTTTTACCATAGCAGCAGCGGCCAGCTTTTTCTTCTATTCAGGTTTCGATCTGTTGAGCCCATTGCCGGTGTTGCAAAACCTGAATCTGCCAGCATTAGGTATTACCGAACATTACGATTCGGTAAGTCGAGGTGTACTGGATACCCGCGACCTGGCCTATTTTGTATGCCTGAGCGCTTTGTTCATCCTGGCTACTTTGCTGGTAGTTAAATTGCAAAGTCAGAAAAATAGAAAAACATTGCTGCTGCCGTTTGGTATTATCGTTGCCCTGGCATTTTTATCTACGCTTACCTTTACACGTTTTGATTTTACCAAAGAAAAGCGTTTTACCATATCGCCTATCAGTCAGCAGGTATTAGGTAAGGTTAACCAGCCAATTAAGGTGACCATATTTTTAAAAGGCGACAATTTCCCTAACTGGGCTAAACGTTTGCAGCGTGCCACCCGCGATATGGTCAGCGATCTGCAGGCCTATTCACATGGCAATTTAACCTACCAGTTCATAGACCCTATTGCCAATATCAAAGGCCTGCCCGATAGTGCGCAGCGGGCGGTATATGATTCGTTGGATGCCAAAGGTTTAAGCGGGCAGCCATTTGGCGTACCTACCGACAATGGCGTAACCCAGATATTGATGTTCCCTGAAGCGTTGATTGAATATAACGGGCAGGGCATTGTGGTTAATCTGTTGCAATCGCGTATGGATGCCCAACGCGAAGAGGAAGGTGCAAAAGAGGCCATCCAAAACCTCGAATACAGCTTTGCTTCGGCCATCAAAAAAATTACTGCTGGTGGTAAACCGCTTATTGGATTTACCGAAGGACATCATGAACTAAACGATTTGCAACTAAAAGGAGCATTCAATTCGCTTGGCGATGGCTATGTGGTTGGTAGGATAGATCTGAATAAAATGCCTCTTTCGGCTTTATTACATTTAAAATTGCTGGTGGTGCCCAAGCCGGAAAAGGCATTCAGCGAACTGGAAAAGTTTAAGATAGATCAGTTTGTGATGCATGGCGGCCGGGTATTGTGGACCATAGACCAGGTAAGCGCCGAGCTGGATAGTATGCGCGGACATGGGGGCGACCAGCTGGCTTTCAACAAACAGTTGAACCTGGACGATCAGCTATTTGTTTATGGCGTGCGTATCAATTACGACCTGATTGCCGATATGAGTTGCGCGCCCATTGCCGTAGTAACCGGAAGTGTTGGCGGGCAGCCGCAGATTTTGCCCAGACCCTGGTTGTTTTATCCGGTGATCATACCAGAATCAAAACACCCCATCGTTAAAAATCTGGATGGTATCCGTACGCAGTTTATCAGTACAATAGATACCCTTGGAATAAAAGATGTTAAAAAGACCATCCTGTTAAGTTCGTCTAACCACAATAAGAAATTCACGGTACCCTACCTGCTCTCGTTGCAGGCGCTGGAGCAGGAGCCCGATCCGAAGGATTTTATCAGGCAACCAAAGACATTAGGCGTGCTGCTGGAAGGAAAATTCAAGTCTGACTTTTTGAACAGACCGATCCCGGAAGGCTTTACAGAAAAAATTGAACCATTAGCCGAAAGCAGGCCTACCAAAATGATCGTGATCAGTGATGGTGATATTTTTAAAAACGACCTGGCAGAAGGCTCGGCTTATCCGTTAGGATATGACAGAGATGGAGGGCAAACCTATGCCAATAAAAACCTTTTGTTAAATATTGCCGACTACCTGACCGATGATTCGGGGCTGATCGGTCTGCGCGAAAAAGAGTTCCAGATCCGACTGCTTGACAGGGCTAAAATTCGTAGCGAAAAACTGTACTGGCAGGTAATAAATAATGTTATTCCTTTGGCATTTGTGTTAGTATTTGCTATTTTTCAACATTATATTCGCAGGCGGAAGTATGCTCATTAATTTTTATACTTTTGATTGATTAACACTGTTTATATATATGAGATTTATAGTTTCAACATCCACTTTACTCAAGCAACTGCAATCGGTAAGCGGGGCGCTAAGCAACAGCACGGTTTTGCCTATTTTGGAAAACTTTTTATTTGAGATAAAGGATGGGAACTTAACTATATCGGCTACCGATCTGCAAACCAGCATGACCACTTCGCTCAGCGTTGAAGCGAAGGAAAATGGCCGCATTGCCATTCCATCACGCATCCTGCTTGATACCTTAAAATCATTGCCAGAACAACCTATTGCCTTTTCTATTGACGACAGCACTTTTGCGATCGAGATCAATGCTGGTGATGGTAAATACAAACTGAGCGGCGAAAACGGCGAAGACTTCCCCAAAATTCCTGTGGTTGAAAATGCTTCATCGGTAAACCTGCCTGCGTCTGTATTGGCAGAGGCAATCAATAAAACTATTTTCGCTGTAAGTAATGACGAGCTTCGTCCGGCTATGACCGGGGTTTACTGCCAGCTGTCAACTCAATACATCACCTTTGTTGCTACTGATGCCCATAAACTGGTGCGTTACCGCCGCAAAGATGCCAAAGCAGCAAGCACTACGTCATTTATATTACCAAAAAAGGCTTTGAATTTGCTTAAATCGGCATTGCCATCAGAAGATATCAATGTATCTGTTGAATATAACAGTACCAGCGCATTCTTTAAGTTTGGTAACATCAATTTAGTTTGTCGTTTGATCGATGAGCGCTATCCGGATTATGAAGCGGTGATACCTCAGAATAATCCTAATAAACTGGTGATCGACAGGCAGGCTTTCCTGGGCTCACTTAGCCGCGTGGCTATTTACGCTAATAAAACCACCCACCAGGTAAGGTTGAAGATCAGCGGCAGCGAATTGAATATTTCATCAGAAGATATTGATTTTGCCAATGAAGCTCATGAGCGTTTAGGCTGCCAGTATGATGGTGATGATATTGAGATAGGCTTTAATGCAAGGTTTTTAATAGAAATGCTAAAGAACCTGGGCAGCGAAGAAGTGTTGCTCGAAATGTCGACGCCGAACCGTGCAGGTTTATTGTTACCACAAGGCGGTGATGTAAATGAAGATGTGCTGATGCTGGTTATGCCGGTGATGCTCAATAGTTATGCTTAAGTTGTAAACTTAAATTATAAATCCAAATCCAGAGTCCGGTGTAAAACCGGACTTTTTTGTTCACTGTAATAACAAATGCCCCAATATGGTAGTTATTATAGCAAATACACAGATGAATACCAGGGTAATTATCATATTGTTAGCAATAGTATTAACTGCCTTCGCCGCCTGTAAAAAAAGCAGTGATGCGCCGGTAACAAACTATTCAACCTATCTTAATTTCGTTAATGCCTCTGCTGATAGCGTTAACTATTATTTGAATGGGACGCGGTTAAATAGCAATTCAAATCTTTATCCGCAGTATACTTCGGGCTATGTTAGTGTTTTGGCATTTACGCAAAACTATCAGGTAAAAAAGGTATTCAATACCGTAAGCAGTACGGTGCAGCCGCTGTTCACTTTGCCGCTCAATCTCGACACCGGAAAATATTACTCGCTGTTTATTGCAGGAGAAAGCGCTTCGCTGGCATTTAAAACCCTGGATGACCTGAAGGCCGATACCCTAAGGGGAACATGCCTGGTTAGATTTGTCAATGCTTCGCCCGATGCGGCGGGCTATGACCTGGTTGTTGGCAGTGCACCTAAATTTGCCGGCCTCGCCTTTGGCACAGCTGGCGATTTCCGCCTGGCTGATACCAGTAGCCTTGCGCCGGTTACACTTTATCCTGCAGGTTCGTCAACTCCAATAGCACGTGGTAATCTGACATTGCTGCAAGGTAAATCATACACTATTTATACAACAGGCAAATTGAATGGCACAGGTGGTTCGGCACTGAGCCTGGCTGTTATGATCAATTATAATTGAGAATGATGAGTAAAAAGAATAATGGCGGTTTAAAAGCTGTACTTTTTATAGTTATAACGGGGTTAATGGTCGTTGTATTTCTGTCGTCATGCGGTAAAACAGCCTCAAAAAATGCAACCTCCCTTAATGTTAAATATCAGGTGGTAAATCTGAGTCCGCAATTGGGCCCTGTAAGCCTTTATATTGATTATTCGATATTCAATAACTATAGCTTTTTATATGCAGTGCCTTCGGGTTATTTTAACCTTACGTCCATTGATACGCCTTTTCAGATACGCTCCTCCCCAAATCAGCTAACGGGTACAGTGGTTATTCTGGGAAATATTATCAGCAGGAATGATGCATTAAAGGCTAATTTAAAATATACACTGTTTATTGTTGGTACGAAAGCCGACAACACCGTAAGTAGTGTGTTTTTAACCGATACAGGATCTACGCCTTCTGCAGGCCGCGCAAAAGTTCGTTTTCTGAATGCATCACCACAGTCAACAGGGTTTGATGTAGTTGCCAACGGTTATCTTGATCCGGGTTTTACAAATTTAACCTACAAAAACGTTTCTAAGTACGTGGAAATGCCTGCGGGCAATTATAATTTTCAAGTATTTAAAACAGGCACCAATGCCGGAGTTATCGGAACCTTGCCTAATGTGACCGTGCAGGATGGACACCTTTATACCCTGTATAGTTATGGCTTGGTTGGTCATACCGATACTTTGGCTTTTGGAATGGGCGCAATAACTAACAAGTAATCTGTCAATTATTTATATTTTTGGCAAAAAATAAAGAAATTGGAAATTATAAAGGGCCTGTTCGACTTTATCCTGCACATTGATAAACACCTGGAAGCCATCATTAGCCAGTATCATGCGCTTACCTATCTCATTTTATTTGCGATCATTTTTGCAGAAACCGGATTTGTTGTAACGCCTTTTTTGCCCGGCGATTCCCTGCTATTTGCTGCCGGTGCGCTTATAGCAGCCGGCACTACAGGTTTAAATATTTACCTGCTTGCCCTTATTCTGATCATTGCCGCGTTTACCGGGAATACAGTGAATTATTTAGCCGGCAGTTACCTGGGGCCAAAAGTATTTAAGCCCGAAAACAAGATCTTAAAACTGGATTATTACCTGCAAACCAAAGCCTTTTTTGATAAACATGGCGGCAAATCGGTTATCTTGAGTCGATTTATGCCCATCATCAGAACGATAGCTCCATTTGTAGCCGGGGTAGGGCGTATGCCATTCCTGAAGTATAGCGCATATAATTTAATTGGGGGAGCCTCCTGGATATTGATATTCCTGTTTTCCGGCTTCTGGTTGGGTAATGTTCCTTTTTTCAAAAGTCATTTTTCGCTTATCGCACTGGCGATCATCGTTGTTTCTTTGTTGCCACCCGTGGTAGCATGGATCAACAGTCGTATCGCAAAAAAGGGAAACTAATTTTCAGCTCCGAATTGCTTTTTTGATTTTCTGGCCCTAAGCTTGAAGAAAATAAAGTAAACTACCGGTATCGCCATATAGGTATAGCCCGACCCTCCTTTTAGGTCGAACGGTAGTACATAGGTTACCACAATGCCAAGAAGGCCGATAAAAACGTTGATGAGGTTGATATACATTTGGCTTTGTGTTTCAAAAAGTTCAAAAGCGCTTAGCTCCAGCTTTTCGGCATGATTGCGTGCATGTCGGTACATCAGGTAAAACAACAGGTAAATAAGCAAATAGCCGGTGTCGTAAACGTACATCAGCGTAGGTACTTGTGCATCGCTGATCATGGCCATGTAGTGACCATGTTCGGCATAAGAATTGCCCGAAAATACCAGCGTAAACAGAAATTTTAAGGGATAGGTATAAGTTAATACCACAAAAAGCAAAACACCATTTAATGCAGTGGTCCAGGAATCGGTCAAGCCAAAGCGCCGGAAAAATATATTCTGACTGTTCCAGATCAGGAACAAAATAGCAAAGCAGGCACCAAACGCTACAAAACCTTTCATGGTCTCAAAAAGCTCATCAAAAGTTTTGGGTACTTCGAGCGATACGATGATCAAGGTAACCGCAAAAGCGAAAACGGCGTCGCTGAAAGTTTCAAGGCGTGTAGGCTCATGACTGCGCCAGCGGATGGTGTTTTTTTTGTCAGTGAGGGAAGCGGCTTTTTTACGGAACATGATCAGTGTGATAAATCTAACACTTTCCCCGCTTTATACAAATAGGCCTCGCGTTGTATTTTTCTCCTTTCAGCTGAGGGCAAAGGCTTCCCTATCAGCTTATTCAGATCTGGCTGCCCGGCATCCACCCAGGCCGAGTACCAAAAGCTGCCGGTTTCTAAGATCGACAAGCGCATCCTTCTTTCCACCATTCCTTTCAAACTTGCCTGGTAAGCCTTTGCATAGGCTTCTGAATAGTCTTTTGTTGTTTTTCCGTTTCGTTTTACCGGTTCATATTTTTTATCCGCCGGATATTTTTTGCTGATCAGTTTTTCAAACGACAAAACCGAATCGATGCACTTAAAGGATGCCCGGCATATTTTGAAAGCCTCGTTCAAAGGGTTCTCGATATAATTGGCTTTGCCAACATAGTAATTGTATTTATCGCTGAACAATTCGGGAAGGCGGCTTTCCCACAGCGCATGGATGCCCGGTTGCCCGCTGAGCTGCCCGTCGAAATTTCGCGTCAGGTGCAGGGGTACATGGGCATCGGCAATATAATGTCCAAGGTTGGCCGATGTTTTCAAAATGGCAAGGGTATCATGTTTCTTAAAAGCATTTACCAGCCAGTAGTATTGTGCCTGTATCTCCCAGGGCAGCGTGCCGTATTTCCTGATGGTATCTTCTGAATATTTTTTGATCGCTTCCTTCCATTTTACAGGTAATTTGATGAACGGCCGCTTTCCATAACGATCGGCATCCAAAAAATGCCGCGGGGCCTCCAGCGAGTCCACATAGCGTTTTTTATCAGGGTCCACAGCATGTGCAGTAATGAAATCAATATTGGCCCCATAAAAACACGCCATTGCCTTAGGCAGCGTAAAAACAGCTGTACGGTTGATGCGTTTATGTGCGTAGAAGCCCCAGGAGCTGAGGGTGAGTATCGTTAAAACAGCAACTAAGGTTCGGGCTGATAATTTCACTTCCAAATATGCCTTTTATTGTTGAAATGTTGTAAGGTTGTAATGTTGAAAGGTTGCGCTTTTGACAGGAATTTTAACGTTACAACTTTACAACATTTCAACGTTCCAACAAAAAT
>Ga0164297_10004111_pt1 | contig 13223 bp, 10 predicted proteins | sample GEODES058metaG_FD_113539 | JGI IMG/M metagenome (GOLD analysis project Ga0164297, IMG submission 113539) | Dystrophic lake water microbial communities from Trout Bog Lake, Wisconsin, USA - GEODES058 metaG | ecosystem: Environmental > Aquatic > Freshwater > Lake | place: USA: Trout Bog Lake... | reverse complement strand
GCCATCCGCAAAGCCGGCGCCAAGCTGATCTTGCTGCCCAAATACTCCCCCGACCTCAATCCCATCGAGCAGTTCTTCGCCAAACTCAAACACCATCTCCGCGCGGCCCAGCAACGCACACGCGAGACCCTCGCAACCGCAGTCGCAAAGGTTCTCGACAGCATTACTCCACAGGAGTGCTCAAACTACCTCAGACATGCAGGTTATGAACCAATCTAAACCGATCATGATCCAGACCCAACTATTCCTTAAACGGTCGCCGGGTGCAGGGGGCGCCGCCCCCTGCCGGAGGCGAAGCTAAGCCTCGCCGGGTCCTCCGATGCGCCGCTTGCGCGGCGACGGCAGAGCCCTGGCCTTCCTTCCCTCCGCCCTCAGTCTCCGGGTTCGGTCAGTCGGGCCGCCATCCAATCGGTGACGGCTTGTGCCGGGCGTGTGCCGGTGAGGCCGTCGGCGGCGGCTTCGCCGATAAGGGCGGCGAGTTTGAAGCCGTGTCCTGAGCAGGCGCTGGCGAGCCAGGCGCGCGGGCCGAGGGGTCGGACGGCGAAGTGTTCGTCGTTGGTGACGGTGTAGAAGCAGGCGCGGGTTTCGATTACGCGGTAGCGGTCGAGGTTGGCGATGGCGCCGTTGGCGGCTTCGAGGAGGTTGGCGACGTCGGACGGCCTTGGGACGCGTGGTGCGTCTGGGTCGCCGGCGTAGGTGTGGGTATAGTCGCCGACCTTGAGGCGTGTGCCCGCGCGCGGCGGGAGGACGTAGCAGCCGCCGGAGGCGACGGGCAGCCGATTGAGCAGCATCGGCGCGCGGGCCCAGGCTTCGGCGAGATCGGCTGGCGGTTCTAGGTAGGCGATGGTCTGCACCGAGGCGCGCGGGTTTTCGGGCAGCCCACCGATCAGCCGCGGCAACCAGGCTCCCGCGGCGACCAGGATCGCATCGCCCGACCAGTCCCCAAGGACAGCCCGGTCGGGATCCACCGTCTCGATCTTGGTATGCGGCACCAGGCGCACCCCGTTCCGCGCTAGCCAGGCCGCGAGGTCCGTCACGATCCGATCCGCCAGCAGCAGCCCCGACCCATGCGTCTCCACGACGCGCAGCAGCCCCTTCGGGTTCACCATCGGCAGCGCGCGCGCCACCTCGTCTTCCGGCACATCGCGATACAAGATCCCCATCGTATCGAGGCTCTCGCTCACCGGCCCGTACCAGTCGAACTCCATCCGCAGGCAATACGTCGCCGGCACCGCCACGAAGTGCGACCGCCCCAGATCCTCCCACAGCCGCCCCCAGGCCGCGAAGGCATCCGGCATCATCAACGCATAGCCCCGCATCGACCCGTAGGCATGGCGAATGATGCGATGCTCATCGAAGCTCGACGACACCGGGTTCGGAATCGCCCCCTGGTCGAACACCGTCACCTCATGCCCGCGCTTCGCCAGCGCCCAGGCCGTCGTCAGGCCCATCACCCCCGCGCCGAGAATCCCGATCTTCATCCCGCCCGCCGCCCCGCGTTCTTCGCCAGCGTCGCCAGCACCGTTCCGGACGCCACCATCGCCCGCTCAGCCTCGCTGATCCGCGCCTCCCGCAGCGCCGTCGAACACACGGTCGAGGTGAAGATCGGATAATCCGTCCCGAACATCACGCGCTCAGCCCCAAACACCGTCACCGCCAGCTCCAACGCCCGCGGCCCCAGCGAGGCGCAGTCGAACACGATCTCCCCCACCATCGTCGATGGCCGCGGCGCCGACGGATCCCGCGTCGCCACGATATGGTCCATCCGCTCGAACACGAACGGAAACGTCCCGCCCAGGTTCACCACCTGCCACGTCACATGTGGATGCCGCGCCATTGCATCCGAGTGCATCAGCGAAATCAGCGCCTGCGTGATCCCCGCGTGCAGATCGATCGTCGACGCCCGATGCATCGCCAGGTCCGGCCAGGCCTTAGGGGCGAGACTCTCATCATGCCGCTGCCCGGGATGCAGCATCAGATGCGCCCCCACCTCCTCCGCCGCGGCAAACACCTCCGCCAGCGACGCCACCCCCGCCAGACTATGGAAATAGTTCGACGGTATGATCGCCCCCACCAGCCCCAGCGTCCGCACCGCCCGCTTCAGCTCGGCAGCCGCCTTCCCCATATCCGCCAGCGGCAACCCCGCCAGCGCCGCGAACCTGTCCGGATACGCCCGGCACGTCGCCGCCAGCTCGTCGTTAACATCCCGCACCAGATCGAGCGACTCCCCGATCGGCAGCACATCCGGCCCCAGCGCGCCCGGAAACGTGATCAGCTGCCGGTCGATCCCCTGCGCATCCATCCACCCCAGCCGCTCATCGAGCGAAACGAATCCCCCCACCAGCGGAAACCCGCTCGTCGGCGTCACCATCCATCGCGTACCGTCCCTCACCTCGACCCGCGGAACCTCGCCCCGCGCCGCCATATGGCGAAACAGCGTCTCGCCATAGTAATGCGCATGCGTATCGAAAATCACGAGCCCGCGGCGTCCTTCTTCCGATACGCAAACGCCGCGTCAAACCGCGACTGCACATACTCCCCACACGTCACCGGCGGATAATGCGCCGCCTCCCCGCGCGTCACCGGCGTGATCATCGTGTCCCGATCCGGATCGACAAACATCGCGCACGACAACCGCGCCCGCCCCGACCGGTTCACCACCCGATGCGGCGTCGAACGGAACCGATCATTCGTCCACCGCGCCAGCAGATCGCCGACATTCACCACATACGTCCCCGGAATCGGATGCGCCGTCACCCAGCTGCCATCCCGCCCGCGCACCTCGAGCCCCCCGGTATTGTCCTGATACAGCAACGTCAGGCACCCCCAGTCCGTATGCGGCGCCACCCCGAACTGCTCATCCCCCAGCTCCGGCGCCTGCGGCGGGTAGTAAATAATCGTCCCCCGCGACGTCGGCCGCCCGATGCTCTTCACGAAAATATCCGCCGGCTCCCCGATCGCGGTGGCGAACGCCCGCAGCAACCGCCACCCCACCTCGTTCCCCGCGGTGAAATAACGCGTCAGCAGCGCCCGCATGTCGGGCATGAACGCCGGCCAGGTGTTTGGCGGCGTGCCGTACGCGTCGGGCATCCCCGCATCCGTCGCTGTATCCAGCCCCCAGACGAAACTCTCCTTCAGATCCGGCCGCGCCGTCGCATACATCTTTGCCTGGCCCGGAATCACCAGCCCGCGATGCCACGGGTTCACCAGCGTCTCCCGCCGCTGCGCCTCGGGCGTCGCGAAAAACCGCCCCGCCGTCGCGAACACCTCGTCGATCAGCCCCTGCGGAATCCCGTGGTTCCGGATGTAGAAAAACCCCGTCGCCTCCGCCGCCGCCAGCATCTCGGCCGCCACCGCCCGCAGCCCCGCCTCCCCGCCATCCGCCAGCCCGGCGATATCGATCACCGGAATCTCCTCAACCCCGATCGTCTTGGCGGCGGCATGCGACATCAGCCCAACTCCAACGGTTCAACCCGCCGGATGGTGCCGCCTCAACCGCCCCAGCGCAACGTCACGCCGGCCGGATGCAGGCCGCCACCGCCGCCGCGAAATGGTCGAACCCCGGCGTCTCCAGCCCCTTCACCTTCGCCCCCTCATCCCACCGCCGCAGCCGCACCGCATCGCGATACTCCGGCACCGTCTCGAACGCCGCCACTTCCTCCGCCGACATCGCCCCCCCCTGCAACGACAGGCTCAGCACCGAATCCCTCGACAGCTTCCCGAAATACGTCGGATCCGTCGCGCACAGATACCGCTTTGCCGCCACATGCAGCCGCACCGGCTCCGTCACCTCTGGCCCGAACCACCGCACGAGCCACTCCTGCCCCAGCTCCTCATGCTTGTCGTCAATCCCCTCGTCCGCCGGATTCTGCCCGAGGTCATGCACCATATGCCCGATGTCATGCAGCAGCGCCGCCGTGATCAGCGCCGCCCCGGCCCCCTCATTCTCCGCCAGCAACGCCGCCTGCAACGCATGCTGCCGCTGGTTGATATCGGCCAGCCCATACTGCCCATTCCCCTTCCCATCGATGATATCAGCCAACTCGGCCAAACGCGGATCTGTCATCGTCATGTCATCGGCTTCCTGGTTGTGCGACGCTCCCCCAATCGTCTAGCGATACCGCCCACCCCGCAAGACCCGGCCCCCCGCCCGTTGGAGACACTTCCATGACACCGCTGCCCGCCTTCAACGCCCCCGGCCGCTTCTACAAAGGCAACCTCCACACCCACTCCACCGCGTCGGACGCCGTCCGCTCCCCCGCCGACGTCTGCGCCACCTACCGCGACGCCGGCTACGACTTCCTCGCCCTCACCGACCACTTCCAGGCCCGCTACAACTTCCCCATCACCGACACCCGCCCCTTCCGCACCAACAGCTTCACCACCATCCTCGGCGCCGAAGTCCACGCCCCCAAAACCTCCCTCGGCGAAATCTGGCACATCCTCTCCGTCGGCCTCCCGCCCGATTTCGCCCCCACCCCCCCCGAAGAAACCGGCCCCCAGCTCGCCGCCCGCTGCGCCGCCGCCGGCGCCTTCGTCGCCATCGCCCACCCCGCCTGGTACGGCCTCACCATCGAAGACGGCGAAGCCATCGCCGCCGCCCACGCCGTCGAGACGTACAACCGCACCTCCGCCGTCCGCACCGACCGCGGCGACGGCTGGGCCCTCCTCGACGCCATGCTCGCCCGCGGCCACCGCCTCAACGCCTGCGCCACCGACGACGCCCACTTCAAATGCAACGATTTCTTCGGTGGCTTCGTCATGGTCCGCGCCCCCTCCCTCGACCCCGACGCCCTCCTCACCGCCCTCAAAGCCGGCCACTACTACTCAAGCCAAGGCCCCGAACTCCACTCCATCCACCAGGACGGCGACCACATCGCCATCACCTGCTCCCCCGCCACCACCATCATGATGCTCGGCCGCGGCTCCGGCGCCACCCAAATCTTCGGCGACACCCTCACCTCCGCCCGCCTCCCCATCGAACCCCTCCGAGGCAGCCCCCACGCCCGCATCGTCACCATCGACGCCAACGGCAAACACGCCTGGAGCAACCCCTTCTGGTTCGACGCCCTCAACCACTAAAGAGAAGACAAGCGCAGGCTCCGCCGGCCAAGGGCCGATCGAGCGGCTTACGCAGCCCTCGGCCACGGTCCGCTCGATCCCTTGCACCCCACAACCACTTCCCACGCACCCCTCTCCAGGTCCACGATAGGATCGCAGCAGAGGAGTCCCCCATCATGCGCCGTCGCACTTTCCTTGCCTCATCCGCCGCCACCCTCGCGGCCCCGCGGATCGGCAATGCCCAGGCCGCCAAGCCCCTGCGCTTCGTCCCCGACGCCGACCTCGCCATCACCGACCCCATCGTCACCACGTCCTACCAGACGCGTGACCACGGCTTCATGATCTACGACACCCTCTACGGCCAGGACGACCAGTACCGCATCAAGCCCCAGATGGTCGAAGGCCACACCACCGAGGCCGACGGCAAGATCTGGAAGCTCACCCTCCGCCCCGGCCTCAAATTCCACGACGGCGAAAAAGTCCTCGCCCGCGACGCCGCCGCCTCCGTCGCCCGCTGGGGCAAGCGCGACAGCTTCGGCCAAGCCCTCATGGCCCGCGTCGACGAAATCTCCGCCCCCGACGACCGCACCATCCAGATCCGCCTGAAATCGCCCTTCCCGCTATTGCCCGACGCCCTCGGCCACTACTCCCCCTCCATGTGCCCGGTCATGCCCGCCCGCCTCGCCGAGACCGACGCCACCAAGCCCATCACCGAAATGATCGGCAGCGGCCCCTTCAAGTTCAAGGCCGACGAACGCGTCCCCGGCTCCCGCGTCGTCTACGTCAAGAACCCCGACTACATCCCCCGCAACGAACCCGCCGAACGCACCTCCGGCGGCAAGGTCGTCCACATCGACCGCGTCGAGTGGATGATCATGCCCGACACCTCCACCGTCGCCAGCGCCCTCTCCAACGGCGAGATCGACTGGTGGGGCACCCCCGTCGCCGACCTCATCCCCCTGTTGAAAAAGGCCAAGGGCGTCGCCTTCACGACGTTGATCCCCACCGGCTCCATCGCCACCATGCGCTTCAACCACCTCCAGCCGCCCTTCAACAACCCCGCCATCCGCCGCGCCGTCCTCCACGCCGTCAACCAGGCCGACTACATGACCGCCGTCCAGGGCGACGACCGCTCCACCTGGCGCGACGGCGTCGGCTACTTCTGCCCCGGCACCCCCATGGCCAGCACCGCCGGCATGGAAAACCTCACCTCCCCGCGCAACCTCGACGCGGTCAAAAAAGAACTCGCCGCCGCCGGATACGCCGGCGAAAAAGTCGTCCTCTTCAACCCCACCGACATCCCCTCCGTAAAATCCCTCGCCGAAGTCACCAACGACATGCTCAAGAAAATCGGCATGAACGTCGACTTCCAGGCCATGGACTGGGCCACCGTCGTCCAGCGCCGCGTCAAGCAGGACCCGCCCGACCAGGGCGGCTGGTCCATCTTCCAAACCTCCTGGGGCGGCGTCGACCACTTCAACCCCGCCGTCCACGCCTTCCTCCGCGGCAACGGCAAGGACGGCATCATGGGCTGGCCCATCAGCCCCCGCATCGAAGACCTCCGCAACGAATGGTTCGCCGCCCCCGACCTCGCCACCCAGAAAAAACTCTGCGAACAACTCCAGCTCCAAGCCTTCCAAGACGTCCCCTACATCCCCCTCGGCCAGGTCCTCGGCCCCACCGCCCACCGCGCCGACCTCAAAGGCGTCCTCACCGGCATGCCACTGTTCTGGAATATCACGCGCGGCTGAACAGTCGAATAGAAGCGGCCAAGGCGACAGCGACGCGAAAGCACCGCCGTCGACGGCGAACGTGCGCCCTCCGCGAGTGCGCCTTTCCTAGAGCGCGGTCGCTTGAGGCCGGTCGGTCAGTAAGCGTGAATCGTGCTCTTCTTCAATAGGTTGCTCGATCGACCGCATCGGCAAAACAGCATGCAACGTGTCAGTCGCGCCTATAGGTAGCCTTTGCTCAGCCGCAAAAATCGTCCAGCAATGGCAACCGGCACAGTATCAACATGGGGTGGCGTTGCCGGACGATCGGATACCCACCAAATCGAAATCACTTGAGTCCCGTATGTCGGGCGACGTCAATCGTACACTTCTTCAATATAGCGCCGGATCATGATCGGCTTATCTTGACCCAGATACGATCTCGTGTTGCAACATCGGAAGATCGCGTTTAGCGTCTGCATCAGGAAATCCGGAGGGCCGGTCAAACGGGGGATTTCGATTGATCGATCTCGCGGCGCTCTCCAAGCTCGTTGCATCTATCTACGAGACCAACCTCGACGCCAAGCAATGGGCCACGCTGGCAGGCCGCATCGCTGGAGCATTCTCGGCCGAAAGCGGGTCGTTGCAACTTCAAGGACTCGGTGCCGGCGGAGCAACTGATTTCTTGAGCATCACGGATAACATTACGGATATAGCAAGAGCGAGCTACGAACAATACTATTTCCAACGGGATGTTTATGTCCAACACGCGATCAAGCACGGCTTGAATAACGCCTATCTAAGCCAGCACGCTGTGTCGCCATCTGATGTTGCCCAATCGGAGTTCTACACCGACTGGGGCAAGAGAACCGGCATCTTTCACGTGGTCGGAGGAGGGGCCACGGTGGGATCGGCGAGCGTCGCCCTCCTCGCTGTCCACCGCCCGCTAAGCGCCCCGATGTTCGACGAACCCGAGCGCGAACTCCTGGCAATGTTGCTCCCGCACATCGGACGGGCGCTGCAGGTCGCGCGCCAGATGGGCGGTCTTCGCGCGACGGACAAAGCCAGATCGGCGGCGCTCGACCGGTTGACCATCGCAACCATCGTGGTCGCCGCGGATGGCACGGTCCTCTCGTCCAACGCGGCCGCCGATCGTCTCTTTCAGGCCGCCGATGCCATCCAATCAGTGAACGGCAGGCTGAGATCGCGCCGGCAACCTGACATCCTGAGCCGCATGATCCACAGTTGCGCCTTCCCGACCGTCTCCGTCAAAGCTCCGGGCGGGATGCTCACGCTGCCGCGACCGCAGCGCCTGCCGCTCTCTTTGCTCGTCGGGCCTCTGAATGCGACTTATCCAGCGATCGGGCATGAGCGTCCCGCCGCGATCATCTTCGCCCACGACCCTGAGATAGCGGAACAGACTGATGAAGCCGCTCTCTGTGCACTTTACAATCTGACCGGCGCCGAAGCGCGCCTCGCGGCGGCACTCGCCGCGGGGGAACGCCTGCAGGCTTTCGCCGACCGCCGGGGCATCAGTCTCGCCACGGTGAAAACGCAGCTTCGCCAGGTGCTCGCCAAGACCGGCACCGGGCGGCAGGCGGACCTGGTCGCAAACCTCACCCGAAACAGCATTCTGCGCATGGCATCGCCATTCCGCTGACTGGCGGAGTCTCCGCGGACTTTCTTCACCCGCATCATCCGTTCGGATGATGACCGCGCCCACGCCGAAGGCCACCCTCACCTCGCCAGATTCCCAAACCGCATCGTCGGCCGGGCAGAAAATTGCGAAATGAGAACAACAAGGCGACGCGAGTCGTAGTCGTTGAGGGAGCGATCGTGGACAAGAACAAGAACGGCACTGCAGGAACTATCGGTCTCGATGGGGTAACCTTCAGTGAATCTGGTACCGACGGCGGATCAGGCGGAGCGGCCTCGGCAACCAGCACGACGTCGCCGGCTTTCTCGAACACCGCCGAAGCCACGGGCGGCGCCGGGGGGCACGGCGGGAACGGTGCTCCCGGCAGCTCACCCGCTGGCGTCGGAGGGAGTGGCGGGCGCGGCGCGGCGGGTGGGCGCGCGACCGCTGTCGCAGCGGCGACAGCACCCGCCGCCTCGGCCGCGGCGTCGGCCACGGCCGCCGGTGGTAATGGCGGAGATGCCGGGGCCCCCTCGGGCACCGTTAGCTTTCCGCCGAACCCAGGCAACAATGGCGGTGCCGGCGGCGCGGCAACCGCCTCCGCCACTGCCACTGGCATCGATGCCACCGCGACAAGCTCCGCGACTGGCGGACGTGGCGGCCAAGCCAATGGTGCCGGCTTCAAGAGCGGCGCGGGCGGCAGTGCGAGCGGGACCACCGCAACCGCGATTGCGGATACCGGTACCGCGACCGCGACCGTGACCCAGCGCGGCGGTGAGGGCGGGACTGGCGTGTCCGCGGAGGGGAACGGCATCAGCGATGCGGCCGGCGCCAACGGGGCGTCGAGCACCTTGATCAATGCAGCCAGCGGGCGCAGCAACGGCGGTGACCTCATCTTGGTGCAGATCGCCCTCGGCGGCGCGGCCGGCGGCAGCGACGGCGGCATCGCCGGCAAGGCCGGGACCGCGCTGTCGAGCCTGACCTTCGACGACACCGCAAGCGCGACCCAGAGCCTGAGCGTCTCGGGCAGCACCGTCGCCACTGGGGGCTACGGTGGCAATGCCGGGTACGGAGGCATCACGACAGCCGGCGGCGGCTCGACGGCCGCAAGCGACATGACCGGGACGCGCGCCGTTTCAGCCGCGGCGCGGGCCGGTCAGGACATCTATGGCGACCAAGACGGTGGCAATTCCGATGCCCGCGGCGGCGGCAGTTCCGGCGCCGCCGGCGGGGCGGCAACGGCGACCGCGCGCGCGGTCAGCACCGCCACCCAGAGCGGCGACATCGTATCCGCCGATGCGACGGCCTGGGGCGGCGCCGGTGGATCTGGTTGGGGTGCCGGGCATAACGGCGCGGCCGGCGGAGCGGCGAAGGCGACTGCGTCCAGCAGCAGCACAGGAGCATCCGCGACCACCGTGTCCGTAACCCAGATCGGCGGTAACGGCGGCGAGGGTCTGTTCGCGGCGAATGGTGGTGCCGGCAGGTCCAGCACGTTGACCAACGCGGCGCTTGGCATGACCTCCGGCGGCGACCTCACGCTGAACCAGACGGCAACCGGCGGCGACGGGGGCAGCAGCGACGGCGGTCTCGGCGGAGCCGGCGCCGTCGCGAAATCCGGCCTGACGTTCGACGATACCGCGAATGCGACGCAAAGCGTCATCGTCAGTGCCACCAGCGCGGCCAACGGCGGCGCCGGTGGCTTGGGCGACGGCCTTGGGGGCGCGGGCGCCGCCGCAACGGCTTCCGGCAATCTGACCGGGAGCCAGGAAGTCTATCTCGATTCGCGCGCGTCCGGCGGCACTGGCGGTGACTCGACGGCGGCGAACGGCGGCGTCGGCGGCGCCGCGACGGGGTCGGCGATGGTCGTCTCGACCGGGTCGGCCGGCGTCGCCGATGCTCAAACCAACACCTTCGGCGGCAACGGCGGTTCCAACTTCGGCGCCGGCCTCACCGCCGGCGCCGGCGGGGTGGCGAGTGGCGCCACCGCCACCGCCATCGCCAGCGGATCGAGTGTATTCCCCGATGTGTCGACGGCGGCGGCCGTGGTCCGCCAGGCAAGTGGCTCCGGCGGCGGCGGGGCGGCCGGCGCCAATGGCGGCGCGGGCGCCCCGAGCACGCTAACCAACGCCGTCGCCGGCCGCACCGATGGCGGCGGTCTTTCTCTTTCGCAGTCTGCCACCGGCGGATCTGGTGGCGGAAGCGACGGCGGCATTGCCGGCGCCGCGGGCAAGGCGACGTCCAGCCTGACCTTCGACGACACCGCCAACACGACGCAAAGCCTTTACGTCAGCGGCAGCGCTCTCGCCCAAGGCGGCATCGGCGGCGGCGCATCCGACAACGGAACGGCGACCGCGGGAGGCGCCGCGACGGCCACCTCGGCCATTATCGGCATGCGCAACGTTGACGCCAACGCGACGGCTGGCGCCGGTGGGGTGGAGTGGGGTTACGGTGGTAACGGCATCACGAACGCCAGCGGCGCAGCCGGCGGCGCATCGACCGCCTCGGCCAGCGCCACCGGCACCGCGGCACAACTGCTCGACCACGTCAGCGCGGAGGCAACGGCCGCTGGCGGTTGGGGCGGCATTGGCGACGGCGTCGGCCACAGCGGTGGCAACGGCGGCACCGGCAAGGCGACCGCGAGTGCCATCGCTGCCGGCCCCGCGAACTTCGTCAGCGCCACGGTCGAGCAGGACGGCGGCTTCGGCGGCTTCGGGCAGAACGGTGCGTCGGGTGGCAACGGCGCATCCAGCACCCTGATCAACGCGGTCACCGGCAGGACCGATGGCGGATATCTCTCGCTGTCGCAGTCGGCCATAGCCGGCTCCGGCGGCTCCACCGATGGCGGCGCGGCCGGGACGGCCGGCAACGCCACCTCCAGCCTCACGTTCGACGACACCATCAGCGCCACCCATAGCCTGCAGGTCACCGGGACGAGCATTGCCCAAAGTGGGGCGGGGGGCGGGGCGGACGGGCTGGCCAACGCCGGTCGGCCCGGTGGCGCCGCCACGGCCATGGCCACGATGACCGGTAGCGATTTCGTCGCGGCGACGGCGTCGGCGCTCGGTGGGTCGGGCGGCACCAATGCGGCCGGCAAGGGCGGCATTGGCGGTGCGGCGACCGCCGTGAGTTCAGCGACCGCACCATTGTTCACCTCAAATGCCACGGCACGCACCTACGGAATCTCGGGCTCGGGCGGGAAAGGTGTGGCGACCGCGACCGCGATCGGCAACGGCAGCGGAACGGCGGATGCCTACGCAAGCGCCGAAGGGGGGCTCGCTCCCCCCGGCCACATCGTCAGCATTTGGTCCGACGCGACATCCAATGAGAACGGACTGGCCACGGTCAACGCCACATCGCTGCTGCTCGGCGCGGCGCCCGCTTTCACCACGACGGCGCAAGCCTTGGCGCTCGCCACCGGATCACCGATCGCCTCCAGCACCAGCCCGGTTCTTGCAGCCAATTCGCAGATCGCCGCGGCGTTCGGGGCTGGCGGCGGGATCTTGGCGATGGAGGACCTCGGTGGCATGCACACCGCCGGCAACACCGATCCCGCATCGGCCAGCAGCGTGGTCCAACTCAGAGTTTCTCTGACCGCGGACGACGTCGCCAAGGACCTCGTGATCGGCCTGTATGGCGGCCAGGCCTTCGGCAGCGGCGTGACCGGCGTGACGTTTGACGTCCAGGCCAACGGCGCCAGCGTGCTGACCGGCAGCTTCGCCAGCGGCGCGGCTGCGGCGGCCTACTTCAGCAACCATGCGATTAATCTGGGCGCGGTGCCCGGTGCTGCCGGCGGCGAGCTCGATGTGAACGTGGCAATGCACGTCAATTCGAACATCCCGCTTTCGGGCTTCTATAGCGGACTCATGATCGCGGTTGCCTGACCATCCCCGCTCCCAAAAAATCTCACCCCTCAAGCGACAGGCGCTCCCCTTAACAACCCCCTACCTTCTCAGCCCTGAAATCGCCTACGCTCCCGCCGTGCGTCGCGACACGGTGAAATTCTGCCCGCCGTAGGACGGCCCTTGGGCCGGTTCGCATTGCAGGGTTCCAGGCAGGCCCTGCCGGCGCGCACGTCTCTGTTCCAGGGAGCACCCCCCATGGCCAACGGCTGGGCGCCCGATGGCGCCGTTCAGGATCAGATCGATGACACGGTGAAGGATGCCGTCCTCGCCGCCCGCGCCCGCATGCCCGCCGGCCCCGCCGCCACCCATTGCGAGGAATGCGGCGAGCCCATCCCCGAGCGCCGCCGCGCCGCCGTCCCCGGCGTCCGCACCTGCGTCCCCTGCCAGTCCGAAATCGACGCCAAACCGCGCGCCCCCGCCATGAACCGCCGCGCCAGCAAGGATAGCCTTCTTAAATAATCCACTCGACTGGAAAAAAAGCCTTGCCCCGGTCCGCGCCGTGAGGTTAATTTAACAACCTAACTCATATACACACGGACCCCGCCATGAAATCCCCCGCCCGCCACACCTCCTCCTCCACTCACCCCGTCCCCACCCCCATCACCCCCGCCTCCGACGCCGCCGCCCGCTGGCGCGTCCTCGCCGACCTCGAGCGCGCCAACACCGCCTACACCCCCGCCGCCCAGATCGCCCGCCGCGCCATCCTCAATCTCAGCGATTCCTCCCGCTAACCCCCCCCGCTAACCCCGCCTGACCAAGCCGACGACCCCCGCAGCGCCACCGCTGGCACCAGCCACGGCCGAAGCATGCTCGGCCTTCGCCGACACCTGCGCGCAGATCGTCGGATTCATCATCGAATACCTCTTCCGACGCCTCCACGGCCTCGGCCCAGCCCCGCTCGCCACCCTCATCCTC
>Ga0164297_10004105_pt1 | contig 13238 bp, 8 predicted proteins | sample GEODES058metaG_FD_113539 | JGI IMG/M metagenome (GOLD analysis project Ga0164297, IMG submission 113539) | Dystrophic lake water microbial communities from Trout Bog Lake, Wisconsin, USA - GEODES058 metaG | ecosystem: Environmental > Aquatic > Freshwater > Lake | place: USA: Trout Bog Lake... | reverse complement strand
TTGCTTGACCCTAACATTTTTTGTCCGCCTTCCAAGCTCCGCGTAACGAAGGCTCTCTCCAAGACTTCCTGATTTTCGAAAGTGCCCCGCCAACATACACGCTGCCGTATCTGAACCGGCATTTGCCCTTTCCCTTAAGAAATCCTGAAACTCGCTCTCGTTAGCTGGAATTCTTCGCTTCGAAAAAATCCATTCCTTGAATGGAACAGAGTCAAATCGATCGGCCTCGGGACTCAGATAGTCATAGTAAGAAATCATAACCATGCCGTCTTCAGCCGTCTTTGGGGCATCTTTCCATTCTGCGTAACGGAAAAATGTCATCTGCAGTAGGTTATATAACGCGTGATCCTTGTTCTGGCTAGCCGCCTTTTCGAAAAGCTCCAATGCCTTGATCGGATCCCGCTGCGTTCCGAACCCCTCTAAGTAAAAGACTCCAAGATTATTGGTCGCAGAACTACTGTTCAAATCTGAGGCAATTAATGCATACTCGAAAAGCTGACGTTTAGTCGTTTTCTTTGCTATGTCCAAGGACTGTTTTCCTTGCCAAGCAAAATTTAACTTGCAATAAGGATTCCCATCTGTGATGCATCTTTCATAAATAGCGATCCCTCTACCCGGATCGTATAGTGGAGACTCAGGGTTTAAGTATGTGTAAGCTTGGGTTCCCGGGGATCCATCAGGAAGTTTGTAGTATTCCTCGCAATACTTCACCGCCTTTTCTTTGGAAAAGAGAGCGTGATTTGAATCCCTGAAGACTTCGCATAGAGAGGCCAGGGCTGTCTTTCGCTTTTTTTCATCAGTCCCCGAAGCGATAATTTCCAACCTAGCAACCCACAGTGTCGCCTGAGATCTGTTTGTCTTTATTCCCTCTTTGCCGGTCCCGAAGTTCAAGGCCAAAAGGCGAATCGAGTCAAGGTCACCCTTTTGAGCGAGCGGAATAAGTATTTCCGGCGCCTCCGCTCCTCGGAGATTCCCAATTAAGATTCGCGCCAGAAAGTACTTGTCCCGATCATCGATCTGCGAAGCCACTGTCGCAACGTTGTTGAGGACGTAGTCGCGGCCATTTTTTTCGATGATTTCGCGAAGCGTGGCAGCAGACGCCGCGCCGTGCAAAAGCAAGCACCCTAGCGCGAGGATTATGAACAACTTTTCACGGAACAACGTTCGCATGCAATATCCTATCCGCTTACACCAAACGAAAACCGTCCGGCGCTTTTGCTGAATTCTTCTTGTGATACGGGCACAAGTAGATTGTGCCAAGTGAAGATCCTCCGCTGCTAATAGCGTACATATCTATCATTCCGCTGGTCACGTCTTCTGCGCTAGTAGAGCCAATGCGAGAGTTTTCTACTGGCCGACCGTCATTTGTTCGGAGACGCGAGAGGTACTCAACGGACCCCGGGACACCTCGCGTCGGAATCGGACTTGTCTTGCAAAGACCAAATGGGCCATAAGCCTTTGGGAGATCATCAGTATCGACGCCATCCTTGCGGGACTCAACCTGATACTGAATGATTGCCTTGAGGAGTTCAGCTGCATCTTGCTCCTCCTTCTTTTTCTTACCAAAAAAATCAAACAACCCCATGTCTTGCTCCTTTCATTTACTGCAGGATCTGGCTAAGACGCACCAGCCCTGGTTTCTTGAACGCCACTCTAATAATTTGTTCAACCACATGAGCATTTGGCGTGCTGATATATGACATCCCCGCATATGCTTTTTTGTCATCTTTGGCTCCAATATAAAAGGAACCATCTGCGGACCATATATGTGTTTGCCCCCATAGCACTCGTACCTGCTCGTTTGAGCTTAGTAGCTTGTGTTTAATGAGCACGATGCTATCGTCTCTTATGACGGCATCTCCGACTCGCACTTCCTGGCCCGCCTTCAAGGAGTTCAACATTCCGGTCATGATCTTCACTCCAACCGCACGCCACAGGCGATCGGTGAATTTTGTATATACCCATTCACGTTTTATCTGGACGACCTGTTCGGACCGATTGTCGCCAAATGCCACTGTATAGTCGGTGCCAGTAGGTATGCCGTTGACCGAGTTTCTTACTCCACCCCAGCGCACTCTTGTAATTGAGTCCAGGGGGTAAGTCTTGTCCTTCCATGATATTCCTCGCGGAGAAATCGCCAGGGTAGCCTTGAAAACAACACCAACTTCAGCGCTGAAGGTGATTTCTTCTTCCCACTGTTGCCTTTCCTGATCTTCAGCCTGCCGCCTCTCTGCGATTTCACCCAAAGTCTCTGAGTCGGCGGAAACACGCTCCGCCAAATCTGGAATATCTGAAAACTGATCTTCGAGTAGTGCCGTGAGTCTTCTGGACGTTGCCAGCATGTCGTGATCGTTAAATAGATCAATGGCGAGGCTACGTATCGAATAGGCTAGTTCCTTGCTGGCATCGTGATCAAGTCCACGAGCCTTAGAACTCAACTGGACTGGGCGAGCCACCTTATTCCAGCTGCGTACAACGCCTTCCAGCTTAACAATGTATGGCGTTATTGCGCCTTCGCCTGAACCGATGGAGGACCTCGCGGCCTTGAGAAGTTTCTCGGCATTTTCGGCTTCGCGCCGCAGGAATTCTTGGCTTTCTAGGGCGTAACTATCGACCAAATCGTCAATCAAAGCGGGGCCATGAATTTCACCTCCGACTGTTGCGCTGTCTACTGCTATGGTCATGGCCTCGACTAGCGATGCAGGCTGCATGCGGTCCAGAGCACTCTTTATGGCGTTTTTGTAGTACCGGCGCCTTTCTATCAATTCGGCTTCAACTTGATCGACTGACCCCACCTCCGGAAATCCTGATATCGATCGATCCTCATTGATATCCCTATAAGCATCTTCAGGGGTGAGGTACTCCACGTGGTCCGCCATTTGCTCGATGAACTCTGCGACGTCCTTGGCTGAATCAGCCGAATTTATTGACTCGAAAGCCGCGCCAAGCAAATTCGCAAATGCAAGATCAGGTAGACCGGTCTCTCCTCGAATTGACAGTGGATCCCGCAACAATTGGTCCAGCAAGGTCTTCGCGCGCGCTGGCGATACTCCGGGAAGCCACGCAACCTCTACCGAGAGCCTATTTCTTGGATTTGTCAGGTCAGAGCGAGCCTTCTGACACAGTTCATGATCTATTTCTAGTGATCTCTCTTCAGCTAGCTCCACGATGCGACGTCGATCATCGCGAGGATTCGCGCCAAGAAGTGCGAATGCATTCGCATGAACCGCAGTTGAACGAAGGGTACGCGGCTTCATATCGTTCCCTTTTGGTGATGCCGAAGGTGGCGATACTTGCAGAGGAGCCGCTGAAGAGGCGCTGTTCGCAGGCCGAGATCCAGCTAGGATTCGCTGATATTTTGGATCCCTCGCCACCGCACGTGCTTTCGCCGTCAAGCTATCCGGCGCAGATAGATGGAGATGCGAGCGAATTTCATGCGCAAAGTGGACAAGTTGCGCGCGCGTCGAAATTTCATCCGACAAGATCAGGGCAAGAACCAATTCATTCTCTGTCTTGGGCGTAGCCTGACACGATCCGCAAACTGCGATTGGCGACACCTTCTCTGCGCCACAGGAAAAACAATATGCGATAGTCATTGCGGCGGGCAGCTATTTTCTGAGTTGCTGAAGTTGCTGCGCCAAACAGGTGTTATAGGCTGCAGGTCCATTCAAATATTTATCGGATGAGCACGCAGCCTCGACTGACTGTCGCTCCGACCCGCTTAGCCGGGACAGGTTTGGCTTCCTAGGTTGCCGCTCAAGCATTGCCAATTGGCCGGAAAGACACTGGTTGTAAGCCGCAGGCCCATTGAGATATTTGTCACTCGAGCAAGCCGCTTCAATCGACTCGCGCTCTGATCCGGACAAGGCATCCAACGAGGGGCGCCGATTGCTTGAACCTAGCGCGCTCAGCTGCGTGGTGAGGCAGCGGTTGTATGCCGCAGGCCCGTTGAGGTACTTGTCGCTAGAGCAGGCAGCTTCGATTGACTCTCGCTCCGCAGATGCCAACTTGCTCAAGTCGGGTCGACGCGGACCATTTCGGAGTTCAGCCAGCTGGCGTTCGCGGCAGGCCCTGTAGGCTGCAGGGCCATTCAGGTACTTGTCGCTGGAGCAAGCAGCCTCGACCGACTCTTCTTCTGGACGTGAAAGTTGAATCGCCGCATTAGCTGGCGCTGTGGCTCGGACCTCTGGACTCGGCGGAACTGTAGCGGGCTTGGTCGGCGCAGTGGCACGCGGCGCCGCGCTGACCGATGCAAACCGACCGCTACCTTGGGCGAGCAAGTCGGCTCGGAACTTCTCCACCTCGGACCTCGCGCTTTCCAGCGCGCCTCTCCGATATCGGAAATTGCTACAACGGCTGTTGTAGTCGGCCACCATCGCGTTAAAGCGATCGACATCATTGCTGTTGTATTCACTAACAACTTGCTTGGCGGCAGTCAACCGAATGTCTTCGGCCAAACAATACCGGATCTGGCTTGCGCCAAGCACATTGCCAGAGCCCGCGCCGGGCATCTCCTCGACAAGTCTGGGCGCAGGACTCGGCGGACTGGGTGTGTACGAAGGTTGACTACTTGTGGTCGGCGAAGTCGTGGTGGCCGGTGGTGAGTAACCCGCTCCCGATGTGGTTGGCCCCTTATCGGCCATCTGAGTGAGCCCCCAGATGAGCAAGCCCGCCACACCAAGGCCTATGATCCATTTGCCTGCGGAGCCGCCGCCACCAGTCTGAGGCGGCGATTGATAGGTGCCTTCCCGCCCCTGGCCAGGCGACGACGATACCTGTGTCGGACTTTGTGACTTCGCGGCGGAGGGAGGCGCAGTTGGAGCGGTGGGTGACGGTGCTGCTGGCGCTGGCTCGGGTGTCTGCCTGGTGCTTCCACTGGCCTCAACATCAGACAGAAGCGACGTCAGACCTGCGAATCCCTTGTTTGCCTCCCCATTTTTCTTGTCTTCGGACACGTGAGCACCTTCACCCTTTTAAGAACATCAGCGCGATTAGTCCAAGTGAAATCGCGATGTGCCATTTATCAAACACCCTTAACGGGCCCTTGCCAAGAAAGCGGTAACCACCCCCGGTGGGGATGACACGATATCGAGCGAGCGGCAGCACTGGGACAAAAAAGAACACCAGGTAGTACGTCGCCATATACGAACCGTCAGAAGGATTCTTGTCGGTATTTCCATACAGCGTTACACCGAAGCCGTTAATCGTGTAAAGCGATGGCGCAGATTTGATTGGCTCCAGATCACCCAGGCTCTTGTAGTTGCCCTCGACAATCGTGAGGTTCTCCCGAAGCTTCTGCTTCAACTTGGCGTCATTTGCCAACCCAAGGGCTGCCTGCAGTAATTGAATGCATGGTTCCCATTTGGATGTCTGGTTTCCATACGCAACTGCGCAATGCATAAGCGTCGCCGCCAGCATGTCGCGGGCTTCGAGATAGGTCGGTGACGTAGCCTTTATCGGTGACGCCTTAAGAAGGGCTTTTCCTTCGTCCAGGAGTCGTTGCCCTTCGTGCTGCGCTAGCGACGGGTTCCGGTCAGCGCTCTTGGAAATCTCGTCGCAAAGTGATCGAATCGGGTCGAGCGCGGACGCCTCGTCGCGCCGCTGCGAGATGTCTCCGAGAGCTTTCGCATCCTCCTCAACGCGGTCATGAATGTCAGGAACCTCAGAGAACAATTCCTTCAAGAGCTGCGTCAAGCGCGAAGACTGTCGAAGGTGGTCATGCTCATTGAAGAGGTCCACAGCCAAGCTACGAACCTTGTACGCAAGGGCCTTGCTGCCATCGTGATCCAGGCCTCTGGCTTTGAAACTCAACTGAAGTGGTCGGGCTACTTTTCCCCAGTTGCGCAGGACGCCTTCAAGCCGATCGACAACTGGCTTTACTGCAGTCTCTCCCGCCTTGGCGCTTTCGCGGGCTGCAGCGATTAACTTCTCAGCGTTTTCTGCCTCCCGTTGGAGGAATTGCTGAGTCTCAACCGCGTAGCTGTCGACAAGCTCATCGACCAGTTCAGGTGCATGTACAGTGCCGTTCGACGTGGTGCTATCCACCAGTCGCGTCATTGCGCCGATCAACTCACTTGGAGGGAGTCGGTTGAGCGCATCCTTGATGGCATTCCGGTAGGCGCGCTTTCTGGCCGAGAGCTCCTCTGATACTTGGTCAGCACCTCTTATCTCAGGGAAACCGGATACCGAACGATCTTCGTTCACCGCCCTGAGAATGACCTCTGCGTCTAGTTCTTCGACCAGACGTGCGAGTTGCTCCGCAAACAGCGCCACGTCGCTCGCGAGGTATGCTGAATCGACTGCCTCGAAGGCGGCAGCCAACAAATTGCAATGCGCCAGCGCCGGTATCCCATCCGCGTTACGGATGGACATCGGATCATCTGATAGGGACTGGATGAGCGTGGCGGCTCTGCGTGGGGAAACGCCGGGCAGCCATGCCAGTTCAACGCTGAGACGTGCACGGGGATTCGTTAAGTCCGATCTTGCCTTTTGACAGGTTGCATGATCCGAGCTGAGCGCGGCTTCGTCTGCCAGTTCGACGATTCGCTTTCTATCCTCGCGTGGATTTGCCCCGAGTACGAAAAACGGATTTGAATGGACAGCACTATTGCGCAGCGTCGATCGGGCTGAACTTTGCGAAGTACTTACCGTCATCCTCCCCGCTCCTTTTGGAAGTCCGGTGTCATGCAGTAGTTTTTCGTGTTCATATTGCTTTGCCTCACGGACTAAATGGGCGAACAACCGGCCCCGACTTGCTTGAAGCCTCGCTTGCAGGTCCAGTCCTTTCCGGTGTAATCCAACTCGGCATTCGCGGGTATCTCGACACGCTCGCAACCGCCTCCGAGTAGCTTAAAGCCCCGTTTACAGGTCCAATCCTTTCCGGTGTAGTCCAGTTCTGCATTTGCAGGCATGTCGACACGTTCGCAGCCACCTCTGACTAGTTTGAAGCCGCGCTTGCAGGTCCAATCCTTTCCGGTGTAGTCCAGTTCGGCATTTGCGGGCAGGTCAACAGATTCGCAGCCACCTCTGATTAGTTTGAATCCACGCTTGCAGGTCCAATCTTTCCCGGTGTAGTCCAGTTCGGCATTCGCAGGCATGTCGACACGTTCGCAACCAGTTCCGAGTGGCTTAAAGCCCCGTTTACAGGTCCAATCCTTTCCGGTGTAGTCCAGTTCTGCATTTGCAGGCATATCGACACGTTCGCAACCAGTTCCGACCTGCTTAAAACCCCGCTTGCATGTCCAATTTTTCCCGGTGTAGTCCAGCTCGGCATTTGCGGGGATTCCGCTCTGCCTTGGAATGTCCTGGCTGGGAGGCATCGTCGGGGGTTGTACCGGCGTTGGCACTGCAGGCTTCGTAGCGGCCGAGCTCTGCGCAGGTGGCACGTGCTCCGAGAGGCGCTTCAAGAGTTCCAGACCGGGCATTCCGTCGACCGGGATGTTTTGGTCGCGCTGGAAAGCTGAAATAGCTGCTCGCGTCTGTTCGCCAGCGAATCCATCCTCCTCGCCGGCGTCATAGCCGAACTTATTCAACCTTCTCTGTATTGCTTGAACGGTGAAGTCCGGCTTCGCCACGGGAACATCAGGAAGACGGTCAGTCGAGCCGACTGGCGCAGATGTGCGAGAGAACCTTGCTCGGCCCTCCGCCTCTATCGCGGATCGGTGTTGCTCGACCTCCGACCGAGCGCTTTCCAGGGTGCCTCGCCTGTACCTGAACTGTCCGCATCTGCTGTTGTAGTCCGCTACGAGCGCGTTGAATCTGTCTATGTCCGTGTCGCTGTAGCTACTGATGACCACCTTGGCCGCGTCTAGTCGAATGTTTTCCGCTGTGCAATATCGCAGCTGAGGCATCGACAAGCTCAGACCGTTGCCGACCGGAGGCGGCTCCTCAGTGGGCCGATTGGACTGCTGGACAGCCGGCGATGGCGGCTGCCAAGCAGGAGTCGTAGATGGCGCAGACTGGGATTCCGGAGCCGGCGTATAAGTCGGCAATGTGCTTGGGGTGCGCTTGTCTGAAAGCGAGGCGAGCCAGATCAACCCAACCACTACCGCGATGCCGGCAATCCACTTTCCTGTAGATCCACCTCCGCTTGGCTGCGGCGGGGGTTGATAGGCAGGGCTCGGCTCCGACGAAGGTGACGAAGTTTGAGACGCGGTCGCACGAGTGGCCTCACGACCAGCTGCGTGCGGAGTCGCTTCTGCATTTCTGCCGGCTTCCGATACGGTGGCGTCGACATCAGAGACCAACGACGACAGGCCAGCAAACCCTTTGGTGCCGTCCTTGCGATCTTGGTCGTCTGTACCTCCTCCCACATCCCGCTCCTCAAACGAAGCCTATGCGGCGCTGACTTCCGCCCTCACGCTCCCGTGCTGGCGTTGCGGCCATCGCGGCAAGCAGGCTCTCTTGATTCAGCTGGTCCCTTCCAGCACGCGCGGCCAGCCGCGCGCCTTCGCGCACGATGAAGGTCACATCGGACAGGGGCCGGCCCGCCATTTCCCGAGCAAAGGGTCGTGGGTCTACCGAATCATCTTTCGGCAACGTGGAGAGGAGCTTTTCAAGTAGGGACAGCACCTCAACTTCACTTGCAAAGTCGACCTTGATAACGTGATCGAAGCGCCCCCGACGAAGAATTGCAGGATCAATCATCTCGATCCGATTCGTCATCGCAACGATTAAGACATCGCTCTTGGCGGCCTCAGGTATCCGCCTCAGAAACTCGGCGACTTCTTCAACACGGTGGTGACCGCTACCCATCTCGCGGTCGGCGAGGAAGGCCTCCATCTCATCGATAACGAGGACTGACGGCGCGTTCTGAATCGCCTTGTCAAAGACCTCTGCCACCTTCTTGCTGGTCTCGTGGATGTAGGGGCTGGCGACACTAGACGCATCAATCTGAAAACTTGGCCAACCTAGGAAGTCGACCAGACGGTCAACAGCGAAGGTCTTCCCACAGCCCGGAGGGCCGTGCAAGACAACAGCCGATGGGAACTCGATCCCAAGCGCCTTGTACCGGTCTCGGTTCTGAACTATGTCGACTATGTGTTCGTTGAAGAACTCGGCCAACTCGGGCCGCCCTGCAAGCTCGAACACCGCAGGCTTGTCAGTCTCTTTGGTGGTAGTTGCCGAAGGCTCTCTTGACTGCTCCGCCGGAATTGGCTTGTTCTCATCAGGTGCAGTGCGCCGCTTTGTCGCAGGAACGATTTCGAAAACTTCAAAACCGGCAGCTTGGACTACGTCCTTCAAATGACCGGCGCCCAGCCAACTCATCGTCTGACGCAGGCGCCTGAACGCCTTCGCTGATACCGGTGCCCCTCCGGTCAGCCAGTAACCCAGCACAACGTCATCATCCGTCCGTGATGAGATGCTGTATGTGGGAAGAAGACGGCTAATCTTCTCGACGTAGAGCGCATCCTGAAGGGGCGACTCTCCATCTACAGTTCGAGTTGCCTTGAAGGCCATTGCGAATGACAGCGCCTCTGCCTTACTGTCCGGTGACTTTCCTTCAATCACAGGGCACAAGACTTGGGTGGCCCCACAGGAAATAGATCGCAAGCGGCGATCGCCATAGTCGAAGGCGTCAAATTGCCCGTCGTCGGCGATACCGGAGTCAACCCAACGCTTGGCCAGTTCATCCAGTGCTACCAGTGATCGGCCAGCACCTTGCGTCTCCAAGATTTGCCAATTTGCCCCCTCAAACAGCGCCACTCGGGTTTTGGCGCCGTCGGGCAGCTTGAAGCCAATTGGAAGCCACGAGTCAATTGCCATGACTTAGCTCCGCACGATGTTGGCGCCGGCCATCATCTCATCGTCACCGCCGGATCCGATGCGTATGGAATCCATTTGTGCCACGACAGCACGCAGCTTGTCGATGTCGTTGGCTTTGAGAGCCTCAGCACCAACGTTGGAAAGCTGTGCGTGCTCTCTCGCGTCGGGGAAGAGGTAGGAGTCCTTCGATAGCCACTTGAAGCGGTCAATGACAAACCAGTCTTGACGCCACAAGATCATGAAGTTCTTGCCACGCAAGTCGTCTAGGTGAGACTCGAAGTCACCACTGTTGTTGTCGATGGCGCGCTGCGCCGTCTTGGCCAAGTTGTCAAACGCATTCGCCTCGGTTGGTCGGGCGTGCTCTCGAACCAAGCGGTCGAAGAAATCAACTGCCTTATCCAGCTCCATCTGTCGGATTTCCTTGAGATGATCCTTCCGAGCAAGTGCGAGGAGCCTTTTGGCTTCCTGCACGTTGTCCATAGCCTGTTTGGCGGTTTCAGGATCTGTCTCACCAGACTTTATGGTCTCAGCCTGTTCTAGCTTTTCTCGGGCTTGCTGGAGCCGTGGATCATCGATCTTGGACTCCATTTCATCAAGCCGCTGAAGCGTATGCTCTGATTGTTCTTCCACAAGCTTCGATGCCTGCGTGTAATCGATCTGACCGTCCTGACGAGAGTAGAAATTACGCCCACTATGGAAGGAGCCAGAAATTGATGGAACCGAGACCTCCATCATGATGTTTCCCGAGTCCAAGACTTCGTACTCGCAGATCATTTCGGCACCAGCGGCAATCACACCATCATCAAAATCAGAGCCCTTGATCTCGAACATGCCAATGAACCTGTTGTCATTGATAGGGTCCGATATTTCGCCCTCCCAGAGTTTGAACTTGATGGAGCCGGCGCTGCCTGCTCGCAAGGACTCCTCAGTCTTGAAGGTTTTCTTCCCCTTCTTGGGCAGTTGGTCCCCCTCGCGCACCAAGTAGTCTAGTACCAAGCGCCCACCGATTTTGTCCCGAGCTTCGACTCCTACGGAGTGAGAGGCAGGGATTGCATCGATGCTGGCAGCCGTCCTAGCAATGACAATCTTGTCTTCCTTCAGGGAGACTGGCCCGCCCTTGGAGTCGAAGACAAAGATCTTGAAGGTGTTCTCGCCGGGCTTCGCTAGTGTCAACTCAACTGCCGCACCATCCTTCAGGGCTAGGCGCCCGGATGACCAGCCGGTGTCTACGCTATCAATCTGGAATTCGGTGCCTGCCGCAGCTTTCCCCCCCACCTTTGCCACGATCTTGGCCTTGGAGTCGGGAGTACGGGCGATGAAGTTAAATGAAAGATCAAGGGAGCCACCGGCGCTCAAGGCTCCGCGTGAACTCTTACGCCCTCGGCTTTGAGAATTCCAGTCAATTGACTCCGCAAAAACAGCTGCTCCTTCCGCAACCGCTGTCATTGGGTTTACATCTGTTGAGGGGGCAATGCCAATCTCAAAGGCAACTTTGTCCCTCAACGGTTTGTACTGCGTCGGTCCGCCAACGAAAACAACACGCTCAACATCGTGGGCGCTTAGGCCGGCCTTCTCCAAGGTCTCCCGAGCAGACTGAATGGCTTCTTCTATCTTAGGGGCGATGAGTTCGTCGAGTTGCTTGCGGCTAAAAGGAATGTCGACATAGATCTCTGCGCCTGACTGATCAGTGACACCGAGATCAGATTCGGTCAGGCTGATCACCGATTCTTCATTTGCAGAGAGTTCAATTTTGGCCTTCTCAGCCGCCCACAAGCACATCCGCAGCAAGGACTTGTACTTGCTATTGACGGTGAAGTCGTCGGGTAGGTCATACTGCGATATGAGCCACGGCTTCACGACGTTATCAAGGATAGAACGATCAAAGTCTGTCCCGCCACACATGGCGACTCCTCCGTGCGCAAGGAGGCTCACCCGTCCGCTGATACTTTCGGCGATCGCGATGTCTAGGGTTCCTCCGCCAAGGTCAAAGACCAGAAATACGCCGTCGCCCTTGCGCTGCTTCATGACACACATGACTGCAGCAACAGGTTCCTGCATGAGCGCAACGCTGCCAAGTCCAGCCATCTCGGCTGCGGCCAACGTGGCGTCCTTCTGCATCTGATTGAACGCCGCTGGGACAGTGATCACGGTCCCCGTCGCTCCGCTGTTGCGAATCTCTTCAGGGAGATAGCCGAAGCACAGCTTAAGAATCTCCGAGGAGCATTCTTCAGGTGTCATGGTGATGTTCACTGCGCCGAGCTTCACGGGCGTGCTCGTGCCCATCATCCGCTTGAACTTCGTTGCGGCGTTGTCAGGGTTCTTTGCGGCGCTGTCATAGGCCCGCTTCCCGAGGTACTTGTTGCCACGCCGGTCAATGAAGATGGCGGAAGGGGTTACGTCATTTTGGTCGGGACTCTTGTAGAGCCGGACAATCTCCCCATCGTAGGAGCAGATCGCACTGTTGGTGGTGCCGAGATCGATGCCGATATAGTTCATACCGACACTTTCCGAAGCATGACTGTGCCCTGTTTGCGCAGGCCTTCCGCCCCCATGATGATCGGTTCGACCATCTGATCGACCAGCAACACGTCGTCTGGTCCGAAGTCACCGATGTTGATTGCCGATGCAGCTATGCCAGGGTCAAACGGCTGTCCCTCGACGTTGACGATCTTCATGCCGCTTGCCTCAAGACTGTCTTCAAGCTTCTTTTGAAAGTAGCGAAGCTGGTTCACATATCTAGAACCTTCACCTGCATCTAGTTTGCTGACAAGTCGACCAAACAGGCGCGCAAAACGCCAGCTTTCGACGGCCATGTCGATCAGTGAGCGCTCTAGTTGTTCTCGCTCGTTACTTTGCTCTGTTGTCATTCACGTTCCCCTAAAGCTGCCGCAACTCCAAAAGTTGCTACGTTTTCCGACTGAATTTTGATCCATAGATCAATGTCGACCATCTTGAATCGCCAGGATCCGCCGACTTTGAACCCCGGCAACCTCTTGGCCGACAGCAATCGGTAGATCGTTCGCTCGGTCACCTTGAGGTAATCAGCTACCTCTCGGATCGTCATGATTTTAACATTTCCGGCTGTACTGGACATAGCCTTGGTAAATTTGTCTAGATTTTGTAATGATAGTCAATAAATGCATCTGCGACACATTCGGAAGCACAGTCAGCGTAAGAAAATTTGACGAAAGCTCAACCAAAGGTCATGGAAATGCCACCAGTTGATCCAAAGCAAGAAGCTAGCTAGCCCCGCCCCAAATTTCGTTCGGCTTGGTTCAAAGCCTGTCTTGCCGAAACCCGTAAATTCACGGCTCGGAACCAAATCCGAAAAAGTCATGAGGTTTTGAGACAAACGGGGTTTGAGACGCCTTTCCCGGCCCCTTGGCGCAGGTGGCAGTCAGGAGCCCAAAGCAAAAAGCCCCGCATGGTGCGGGGCCTGAGGCTGCCTCAAGGCCTGCTGAGCAGGTTTGAGG
>Ga0164297_10004102_pt1 | contig 13247 bp, 17 predicted proteins | sample GEODES058metaG_FD_113539 | JGI IMG/M metagenome (GOLD analysis project Ga0164297, IMG submission 113539) | Dystrophic lake water microbial communities from Trout Bog Lake, Wisconsin, USA - GEODES058 metaG | ecosystem: Environmental > Aquatic > Freshwater > Lake | place: USA: Trout Bog Lake... | reverse complement strand
CGGCGACGAAGATCTGGTTGAGACGCGGATGCCATACTAGGCCAGCCACGCCACCGCCGGGGCCCCCGGATCCTGGCACAGGCAGCGTGCGCACCGGCTTCAGGCTTGCGGCTTCGCACACCACCACCGCGCCGTGACGCACTGGTTTCGCTTCCGTAGATGCGCACACGCTGGCGAGCAGCAGGCTCTCGTCAGGACTCCACACCAGGCCAGCCTGTGGACACATAGCCGGCAGACCGCTCAGCTGCGCCAGCGGCCCGGCGCCAAGATTGCGCACATCCCACAGCTTGATGGTGCCGTCACCTGAGCGAGCAGCAAGCGTGCGGCCATCACGCTTGAAGCGCAGACAAGTCACGCTTCCGTCCTCGCCCCCCTGGTGGGCTTGCTTCGCGACGCCCAGCGGCCGCGTCGAGTAGCGCCACGTCTGCTGTGACACGCCCTGCGCCTTCGGCGGCAAGACTTGACCCACAGCTGCGCTGGCGAAGTTGCTGGTTGCGCTCCACAGCTGGAGGCTGCCATCAGAGATAGCACCAGCAACGATATGACCATCAGGTGACCAGCAGCACGCGGTGACAGCCACCCGCCCGGGCTTACTGCTCACAGGCTTGATGACTGCTGTCTGGCACTTGCTACCAGCAGCGCCGCCTTGAGAGCTCACGTGCGTTATGTCCCACAGCCGAAGGGTGCCGTCCTCGCTGGCCGTGAGGACAGTGTTCCGGTCGTGCGGATGCCACTGCCCCGAGGTGCATGCCATGATGTGTCCCTTCGTGTGGCGGCAGTCGCGGATGTACATATCACCGCGGACGAAGTAGCCCATCTCGCGCCCATCGCGGTCAATAACCTTGGGCTCGGCACTCGCTGGAACGACCAGGAACGCGTCGCCGCTGGGCGACCAGGACACAGCACGTATGTGGTGCGCGCCACACGGCTCCAGCGAGCGGAACGGCTGCAGGTCGCGCTTCATGCCCGCAAAGTCGTAGAGTAGCACCCGGCTATCGTGGCCGCCGGTGACGAGCCGCGTGCCAGTGTGCTCAATGTCCACGCACGACGTCAATCGACTGTGGCCGTGGAGCACGGCTTCGTGCGTCACGGGCAAGTGCCACGGGTCGTTCTCAGCAGTTGGAGGCTGGCCGGCGCCCTGCTGCCCTCTGCCGTCCTCGTCCTCGCCTTCTGAATCGTCAGCGGCGCGACGCAGCAGGTCTGCATGCGCACGGGTCACGTCTTCAGCTGCCGCTGTCGCCGCTTTTGGCTTCTGGCCGAACGACAGTGGCAAGTGCATGGCCAGACGCAACGCGCGGTCGCTTTCTAACGCGTCTGCCTCAGACGGGGCGACCACTGTCGGCGCCTGCATCACGAACACAAGCGTCAGGTACTACTTGCGTTGTAGAAAGAGGGTTGGACAGCGCACTTCTTCGTCATCATCAACGTCAACTGCCGTGCTCGGCCGCGGCGGGCCGATCGTGGGTTCAGGCGCATCACGTGCGTCGTTCCTTGGTGCATCAGCGAAGTAGTCCTCGTTCCGAGACGCAGCAGCAGCAGCTGCCCGCCTCCTCAAAGCCTCCAGTCTCTCAGCTCCTTGCTCTCCTAAAGCGTTGCGCCTGGCGGCACGCAGCGCCTGCATCTCGTCATCGTCATCACTCATAGAGCTGCACCGGCGGGGGCGCGCTCAATGCAATCTGATCGATGACGCGTCAACTTGACGCCGTCAAGTGCGCAACTAGTTGTCTTGCCTACGGCAGTTGCATGCCCGTTGGCGGACTCCCAGCGTCCTTTAGCAGCCAGCTCGGCAAACCGAAGCTCGCAGCTATCGTGTGTGGCGTCACGCTCGTTGCGTCGTGCCTCGCGCGTCCTAGAGCAGCAACTTCTGCTCAGCCTCAGGCAGAAGAACACTCTCCAACCTCACCCATGGCCGCTTCCACGCTCGCCCTGGACGCTGGTGTCATTGACAGGATGCGTGGAGCGCTGTGGGGCGTCTACATAGCTGACGCCTTGAGCATGCCTGTGCACTGGTGAGTGCTGTGTTGGTGGTGCTCGCTGCAGCACGTGTGCCCTTGCCCTAACGCAAGCAAACACAACACTGGCAGGTACTACGACCCGGGGCGTATTGCGCTCGACTTTGGCCGCATCAAGGAGTATGCGCCGCCCAAGAAAATTCATCCAAGCTCTATCATGAGCGTCAGCAACACAGGTGGCCACGGCCGCGGTGACCAGCGGGGCCGCATCATTGGCGATGTCATCAACCACGGAAAGCACGAGTTCTGGGGCAAGCAGAATGTGCACTACCACCAGGGCATGGCGGCAGGGGAGAACACGCTGAACGCAGTGTGTGCCCGCCTCGTGACTCGGGGCATCACGGCCGAGAAGGGGACGTACAGCAACTCGCGTTTCCTGAAGGACTACGTGCAGTTCATGACGACGCCGGGGTCGCACAACGACACCTACGCCGAGTCCTTCCACCGAGATTTCTTCCAGAACTGGGCGGCGGGCATCTCGCCTGAGAAGTGCGCAGGCAAGGAAGGCCACAACACGCCCACTATTGGCGGCTTCGTCATGCTGCCGCCTGTGGTGCTGGCCTCCATGTGGAAGGGGGAGCAGCTGATGAGGCAGACAGTGGTCACCCATTTGCGCACGACGCACGACAGTGATTTGCTGGCTCAGCGCGCGGAGCTGTTTGCTTCGCTGCTCTCAACGCTCGTCAAGGGTCAGGTCCCGCCAGCGGAGGCCATCCAGGCGGCTGGGAAGCAGTTGAGCATGGACCTGCCTGCTCTGGTACGCCGCGCTGCGGGCAATGACGGCGCTGTGGTGGGCCGCATGTTCAGCACTGCGTGCTACATCACGGACAGTCTGCCCAGCGTGCTGTACCTGGCGGCAGCTCATGGCGAGAGCTTTGAAGATGCGGTGGTTGCAAACACCAACCTCGGGGGCGAGAACTGCCACCGCGGCAGCGCGCTGGGCGCCATCATGGGAGCGGCGCTGGGCGAGAGCCGCATCCCAAAGCGCTTCATCACCGGGTTAGCCGCGAGCAGCGACATCAAGAGCGAGATTGACGACTTCATTGCCGCAATCATGGCGCAAAACGGCGCCACGGCCGCATCTCTGTGACAACACTTCCGTTTTATTTTTACTGATACGGTTTCCCAAGCATTTGTCCCAGCAACTTATACAACTCCAGCTTGTCAGCAGTGGACAGCCGCTGTGCTTTCTCCACAAGCAGGCTGACAGACACGTCTCCCAAGCCGACGATGCCCTCGATGTAGATGTAGGAGAACACCGCCATGACGAGCTGGCAGTCCATGCGGTCGGTGATACCCCCATGCCCCGGAATGGTTGCCCCAAAATCCTTGACCCGCAGCGCTCTCTTGAACCCGCTCGCAAAGAAGCCCCCGAACGGCGCAATGACCGCAGCGAAGAAGGCGAACGCAAGCGCGTGCAGTTGCAGAGGCAGCAGTGTGGCGTCGGGTGATAGGCGCCGAAGCACAAAGTTGCGCAGGGGTGCAGGCAGCGGGTCTAGCGTCTCAGCAGCGGGCAGTGCCTTGAAGGTGTTTGCGGGCTCGCAGTGTACCCATGTGCGGATGGTCAGGTCCTTGCGCGGGCAGACGAGCCATTGGTATTGCGCCAGGTACCTGCTCAGATGCCACGACACCGCGAGCGTGGTGACAAGCGCGCCCAGGAACCCCTCCCACGTCTTCTTGGGGCTCAGCTTGATGAGTGGCGTGCGGCCGAAGAAGAAGCCGAACAGGTAGGCCATGATGTCGTTGATGATGACCAAGTGGGAAGGCAGCACGAACCAGATGAGGCCCTCCATGATGTTCGCCGCGAAGAAACTGCTCTGCCCCAATACGATGAGCAGAATCATGTGCGTCCACGCAAACTGCCCGAACTGTGTGCAGGGAGGGGATAATTAGAGGCTATCAACGCAACCAGTGGGTGCTACGAGTGGGAACGCGCCTGATACAGCAAGGTCTGCTTCTTCAGCCCCGTCACAAAGAGGAGGAAGCCGATGGTGTACAGCGCGTAGCTGACGAACGTATGGTGGCGAACGGACCAGCCTGCAGGGGAGCGCAGGGGACGTGTGTCGTGCCTCTTGTCAGTCGTGTGTGTTCCAAGGCCTTGATGCCCTGGCAGTCGACACCGGATGAGTGCACGCGCCGATAATACCCGGCAGGCCCGGGTTTTCAGCAACCTCCATGAGGAAGTTGTTCTTCAGCAAGCGGCCGTAGACAAACACTGCTGCACAGACGAAGAAATACCACTGCTGCGACCGGAAGCCAGGCAGCCCCTTCTCGATGTTCTTCTGCGCGGCCAGAATGAAGAGCTCGGACACAATAGCCGCCTGCGAGCACACGGCAGGAGGTTGAGGGAATGCTGCATGTCAGTGCTGCACTGTGGACAGCGCACGCACGCGGTGACGACACGCTCACGGCTTGCACAGCATCGCGCGCGACTCCGCGCGCCGCTCCTTACGCGCAGGTGGGGCAGTCCGCCCTGAGGCCGCGTGTGGTCCCTCCTCTGGGACGCGCACCTGGACGCAGACGATAAACATGCACACGACGACGTGGCCTGCGTAGAGGACAGCGATATAGCCGGCCACCATGAGTAGCGTACTCCGTGTGCGCGTCCGCAGTGACTTGATCCGCTCTGACAGTGGCTGCTCAGCGAGAAGCGTCACAGGCGGCGGTGTGCCCCCTGCAGGACCAGCCCCGCCTAAGCTTGCGCGCCCGTGAGCACCATGCTGAGGCGACCGCGACGGCGGGCTTGCGCTACGAATGTTATTCCCCTGCGTCACGGGCTGGAGGCCTCCAGCCTGGGGAGCCTCGTCGTCGTCGGACCCCACAGCTGGGCCACCAGAGCGTCCTCGGCGTCGCAGCGCTTCTCCGGGTGTGCCCCCGCCTGATTTCCTTGGTGCCATGCTCGCACGAGCTCAGCGACGCGGCTCTCGCTGGTCCACAGGGGTAAGCTACCCCTGCCTGGTCTGCACAGCGACGCACCCGACGCTTGAGCCATGCTGGAATGCCATGCAAGCAGCGCGCCATGCGGGACGCAGCGCGCCACCCTGCGTGGCGACGCCGCGCCTCTGCGCACGACACGCGGCGCTGTGCCTCGCCGCAGCATAGAGCGAACCGTCCGGGCTCGCGATTTCCCGAAGCCGGACCTTGAGACGCCCAACTACCGGTGCGTGTGTGTCAGGAGAGAAGCCGGGCTTGGTGTCCGGCCCGTCTGGGCGCGGGGGGGAGTGAAAAGCAGAGACCTTAGCCAGAGAGCCACAGCCTGGTGGCTGGCACGGCCGAGCTCCGTGTGCTTCGCTCCCGCAGCGCCTTGAGTTCCGAGACACTGACCCACCACTTGTGCATGCACTGCCCTGTCTGCTCCACGCGCTGCTCGTGCACACAGCGAGTCGGCGGCGCTGACGAAGAAGCTGCAGAGCTTGGGTGCGGCCAGTGGAGGCCAGTCCAAGCGAGTCGCCATCGTCGGCGGCGGCCTTGCCGGCCTGTCTTGCGCCAAGTACCTGGTGGACGCGGGACACAAGCCGGTGATAGTGGAGCGGGCGGACGTGCTGGGCGGCAAGGTGAGCGCGTGGCAAGACAAGGATGGGGACTGGATCGAGACTGGCTTGCACATCTTCTTTGGCGCCTACCCGAACGTGATGAACCTGTTCGCGGAGCTGGGCATCGAAGACAGACTGCAGTGGAAGCAGCACGCCATGATTTTCGCCATGCAGCAGGCGCGTGCAGCGAACAGTGGCTCTCTGCTTGTTTGCAAACACCCGCGCGTCGCGCCTGACTGACCAGCTCTACTTTTGTGACACGCCCACGCAGCTGCCGGGCGAGTTCACGCGCTTCGACTTCCCGCCTGGAGTGCCCGCGCCATTCAACTTCTTGTGGTCCATCCTGACGTGCGTGTGCATGCCAAGGCGCACTAAGGCAGCTCTTGCATCATCCCGCACATCGCACTGACTTGAATGTGTCCCCTTTTCTTATCACAGGAACCAGAAGATGTTGACCTGGCCCGAGAAACTGCAGACTGCACCACCGCTGGTGCCCATGTTGCTGGGTGGCCAAGAGTGCGTGATCGTCTGACTGATACTTCTCACCACCAGTCATGTACACGCGTGCTGGCTTGACACGCATACTCACACACACACGCGCGTTCTGCGCCTCTCCAGTTACATCGACCAACAGGACGAGCTGAGCGTCACTGACTGGATGTTGGAGAAGGGCCTCCCGCCGCGCATCAATGACGAGGTGTTCATTGCCATGGCAAAGGCGCTTGATTTCATCGACCCCGACAAGTTGAGCATGACCGTTGTGTTGACTGCCATGAACCGCTTCCTCAACGAGACCAACGGCCTGCAAATGGCCTTCCTGGACGGCAACCAGCCGCAGCGGCTGTGCGAGCCCATGCGGCAGTACATCGAGCAGCGCGGCGGCCAAGTGCGCCTGTCCACCCCGCTGCGCAGATTCGAGCTCAATGCGGACGGCTCAGTCGCTGGCCTTCGCCTTGCCGGCAAGGATGGCGCCGAGGGTGAGCTCCTGACTGCGGACTACTACGTGTCTGCCATGCCGGTGGATCCGTTCAAGCTGATGCTGCCGCAGCAGTGGCGCGACATGCCATTCTTTGCACAGCTGGATGAGCTGGAGGGCATTCCTGTGATCAACCTCCACATGTGGTTCGACCGCAAGCTCAATTCCGCAGACCACTTGACATTCAGCCGGTCGCCGCTGCTGAGCGTGTACGCGGACATGAGCACCTGCTGCAAGGAGTACGCCAGCGATGAGCGCTCCATGCTGGAGCTCATCTTTGCGCCATGCAGCCCGGTGGCGGGTTCAGACATTGACTGGATTGGGCGCCCGGATGAGGAGATCATCGCGGCGACGATGAAGGAGCTGGAGCGCCTGTTCCCTCTCGAGATTGCTGCGGATGGCAGCAAGGCGAAGCTGCTCAAGTACGCAGTCGTGAAGACACCGCGCAGCGTGTACGCTGCCCTGCCTGGCCGCAACAAGTTCCGGCCCAGCCAGGAGACGCCAATCCCGAATTTCATGCTTGCGGGGTGCTACACCAACCAGAAGTTCCTGGGCTCCATGGAGGGCGCGGTCCTGTCTGGCAAGCTTGCGGCCGAGGTCATCGCTGACAAGAGCTCTGGCAACCCGACGCGTGGCATCAAGGTTGTGCAGCAGAGCATCATCGACAAGTTGCAGATTGCACGCAAGGAGGCTGTGCCTGTTGCGCGATGAAGTCCCTCTTCTGTCTCCAACATCTAGTGTGAGTTGCGCGCCAGCCAATGCGGCGATGTAGTAGTCTAATGCCTATTCTTGCGATCCGGGGCACGAGGAGTCTCGCTTCACAGAAACAGTGATGCCGCAAACACAATGTCTCTGCGCAGCAGTGTCGCCGCCTGCTGGAACTTGTCACCGAGTTGCTGCTCGCCTATTGCAAGCGCGCAATCAGACAGTTGGCGCAGGAGCTCCTCCAGACGGCGGATGGCGCGCACAACAGTCCCCTCAAACATGTGTCCCTCCCGCGCGTGCGCCTGCAGCAGGTCCGCAAACCTGGCGCCCTTGGCCCACGAAAACACGAGCTCCATCAGCTCGCACTTGAACGAATCCACATACGCGTCTGCGTCGCTAATCAGCCGGCACTCTTGCTCTGTGCGGGACACGCGACGTGCAGTGTCGCGCAGGCGCGCAAACGCAGACGCAAGCTCGTCGCGCAACTTGGGCTGCTGCTGTCCACCCCGCTTGCCGATGCCGCCATTTGCTTGACCCGCAGCGCCTCCATCAGCGCCGCCGCCCGCTTTGTCGCGCCAGATGAGACATGATGCGAGTGCGGCTACGCCTGGCGGGTCAAGCTCCGAGAAGACGCCGTTGAACATGAGCTCTGTGGCCACCAGTTCATCGCAGGAGGCCACTTCCGCTGCCACCCGCCCTTTCACTTGAACCACGCCCTCCTCGTCCGTGTAGCCCAGCTTCCGCAACACACGACGCCGCGCTTTCAGCTCGTCACGTAACACCATCTGCGTGGCAGAAGACGCAAGGGCAGCCGCTGCCTCCGCCCTTCGTTCGAGCCCGTCTACTCTGGCCAGAGCGCCTAGCAGAGCCGGCAGCTGCGGCGACGTGCTCAGCTGGTGGTCCCGGACGAGTGCGTCTAGCGCTTCGATGCGACGCTCCAGCTTGCGGAATTCAGAACCGCCATCCACTTTCATGTCTTCAGTCGGATCCAACAGCGGAACCCCGCCAGGGAAGCGACGCAGAACTTCGCCCAAGGACGCAGCTACAGTCGCACGCGCCTCTGCGGGACGCAAGTCCGGCGGCAGACGCAGGCGGATCTGCGCCAGGCGGTCAAGTTGGTCCAGCGGCACCTGCACGACCCGAGGGGCGCCTGTATTCGCGGGGCTGCTCATCGGCAAGATGCGGATGCCTGCTCCACCGCCAGCACTTCCGTTACGTTGCTTTGCGTCGTCGCTATCTGCAATGCGGAGGAGGACGTCGACTGCGTATTGCGCCTTTGCACCGTCGCCGCCGATGCGCTCGAAATTGACGATGATGCCCCAAGCAGAATCGATCTCCGCGTTCGGAGCAGGAGTCGCAGAAGCATCGCCCTCGCCCTCTTCTGTGCGCCGCGCAGCAAGCTCGGCAGTTGCGCGCGCGACAACAGCTGCGCACTCCGCATCAAGGGCAGCATCCGCAGCTGCGTCATTGGACGCGCTTACACCGCCGAGAGGGCCGTTTGGAGAGCCACCCTTCTGTGCAGATCCTGCAATGCCGTCATCGGCGTCGATGTCTTCATCATCAGGCACAAGGGTATCCTCGCAACCATCGCCACTGCCCTTCTTCCCAGGTACTTCCATGCAGACGCGGCACACACGACCGGGCTGCAGGAATGGCACTGCATGATGCGGCAGATTACACACTGCGCGCCACTCGGACCGCAGGGCATGCAGCTGCGCGCTGTGAGCCGCGAGCTGGCGAAGGGACTGCTCCTGCTGTTTATTGCCAAGTCCTTCGCGCGCATGCGCCGCGCGTGACCGCAACGCCTCCGCACGGGCTTGCAATAGCGGCACAGCTCGCTCAGCCTGGAATTGCCGGTAACTGGCACGCAGCAGCGCTTCTGGACGGGCACTGGATGTTTCAGCATCAGATGAGCCATCAACACGTTTCCCTCCGTCTTCAGCAGCGCCTGCTCCAGATGCGGAGCGCATGACGTTCAGCAGTGTCGCGTAGGTGAGATGGAATGCGCTGTACAGAGAGTCTGGTGCGCCGCGAAGCATGTCCTTCGCCACTGCCGCGTCCATCCTTTCGTCCAGACACAGCACCACTGTTCCGCGAGCATCGAGGCCGCGACGCCCTGCTCGTCCCGACATCTGGATGTACTCGCCAGAAGAGAGCCAGCGGAACTGGGCGCCGTCGAATTTGCGGGCGGACGTGAATACCACAGTGCGTGCCGGCATGTTGAGCCCCGTGGAGAAGGTCTCCGTGGCGCAGAGCACGCGGAGGAGGCCCTCCGCGAAGAGTATTTCAACACACTCCTTGACGACAGGCAACATGCCGCTGTGATGCACGCCCACACCACGGCGCAGTGCAGGCAGTGCGTTGGCAACTTGAGGCAACCGCCGATCCTCTTCAGCCAGCGAATCCATCGCTGATGTGAAGATGTGATCCACCGCCTTCTTCTCCTCCGGCTCTAGAAGGTCCAGGTCATGCAGCTGCGCCCCATTGGCTTCACACTCTCGCTTGCTGAAGCTAAACACAATCACCGGGCCCAGGCTGCGCTGCAGGAGCATGTTCACAAGCTTGTACATGTCACTGCGCTGCGGGCCTTGCTGTTGCGCAGCCGACTCGCGGGCTTCGCGACCACCAGCACGGGCGGCCATGCGAGCGTCGCGCATGGCCTGTGCGGCTTGCGCGTTCGCTGCGACAACAGCCAGCGCTGATGTGAAGTTATCCTCTCGAAAGCGACCGGTGTCATCTACAACCAAGTGGATGCCGTCCCCGCCAGCAGGGAAGATGTAATGTTGCAGCGGAGTGGGTCTGTACTCGGTGTGGATGACACTCACCGCGCAGCTGTGGACGCGCGCCACCCACGCGGCGAACTCCTCCGCGTTCGGGATAGTGGCGCTGAGGAACGCGCAGCGGACGCCCCGGGGCAGCAACACGATGCATTCTTCCCACACGACCCCTCGTTCTGGGTCCTTGATGTAGTGGATCTCGTCAAACACCACCAGCGCCGCCTCTCTCACTATTTCAGAGCCGCGGTACAGCATGCTTCGCAACACCTCGGTGGTCATCACCTGACGCCAGGCAGAAAGAGTGCGCTCAGAACAGACACAACACCACTGAGCACGTGTCCATGCCGTGTCGCGCACGCACCAGACACGTTGCGTCTGGGTTGATGCTCACATCCCCAGTCAACAGGCCGACGTCTCCAAACTCGTCGTTGAACTCCCGGTACTTCTGGTTACTCAGCGCCTTGAGTGGGGACGTGTAGATCACGCGCTGCCCGTCCCTGAGCGCGAGCAGGTGCACTGTAAGACGCACAAGTCATGACTGCGGTCATTAACGTCCTGGCTGTACCTATAGCCGCCGCGCGCTTTGACGACTGCAGTGTATAGACAACAGGCAGCCGTCACGCACCTGAGCGCCATCGCGAAGGCGTACTGTGCAACCACCGTTTTGCCGGCGGACGTGTGCGCCGCGACAAGCACGCTTTGTCCCTTCTCGAGGCACTCGGCGGCTGTGGCCTGGAACGCGTCCAGAGCAAACGGGTACTCCTTGGCAGGCTTGCTGGGCAGCGGACGCGCCTGCGCTGCTGCCGTATACTGCGCAATTGCAGCCTCGTCCCAGGTATCTGGATATACAATGGAATGCGTGCAGCGCCGACGCGCAGCCGCCATGGCGTCAACGTGAATGCTGGCTTTCGCTTCTTTGCTCGGACCAGCGCCGGCGTCGCCATCGCGGCCAGGCGATGCGCCACGCTTGAGGTTCGTCGCTGCAGCGTCTGCCATGTGGGGCAAGAAGACTAGTGTCAAGGAGTCGCCAAGTCGAGTGACATGGGTCTTGCGAAGGGCTGTCGATGCGAGCTCGCGGTGGTATTGTATATCAAGTGATCCGTCATGGATGTGTCTTCTACCCGATGTGTTCGTGCTGCAGCTGCGGATCCCCGTGCATTGCGAATGCGGCAGCGAGCACGACATAGGCTGCCACGAGCGTAGCGCCACTCATCCAATTGGAAGTGCCTGTCTCCAGCGCGTGCGCTAAGCAGAGGACGCCGAACAAGAGAGCGCCAGTCTCGAATGGCTGCAGATCTAGCGTCAGTGGCTGGGACATGAGCATGCCCGCTAGGACGCACGCAGGCGTGACCCCAACTGCAATCTGCGTGCTGCTCCCCACTGCTACTCCCAACGCGACATCCATCTTGTTCTTCAATGCAAAGATGATCGCACTTGAATGCTCCGCCGCATTGCCAACAATAGGTAGCACAATGACGCTCATGAAAGACAACGGCACCCCCCATGCATCGGCTGCATGCTCTATGGAATGCACCACGTACTCGCTCAGCACGCTGATGAGTAGCGTTACCACTGCTAAAGCGCCGAGACACGTCCGAAACGTCAATACCAACTCGTCAGCCTCATCGTCTTCATCATCTCTGGATGCGGGTGCCGCCGCCGTCGTTGCAGCTTCGAGCTGGTCTCCGGGTGCAGAGTCTAAGGCCTCCTTATTTTCATCTTTGCCGGCGGATGCATCCGATGCTGCTGCTGGCGCGTGCTCCCTGAGCTGATGATGTAGGAAGCCAGCGTAGAGGAGAACCATCACCATGGAGCTTATCCGCGACAAGGTCAGTATGGAGGCGCTACCCCGCAGCTCTGTATGAGTGGCAGACAGCATCTGGGCGAGCAATGCGTACGTATTAGATAGCTTGTGAAGAGAATCTAAAGGAGCCTGGACAACGCACCGATGGCAGGGTCTGAGCCGTGACTGCAAGAAACAGGAGGTTCACGTTCAAGCTCGACTCAGCGGTAGAGAACCGCTGTCCCTCGCTGTACCGCAGTCCGCCCACGAAGAAAGAGCTGCCAAGGACAAGCAACATATTGGACAGCACTGAACCCAGCAGTGACAGCTGTGTCACGCGGAGCATGCCGGCGCGCATGGCCATCAAGCTGACAATGACCTCGGTTGCGTTGCCGAACGTGGCGTTCAGCAGGCCGCCCACCGTCTCGCTTGTGTACTCTGCCAGCTGCTCGGTTATGAACCCCAGGCGCTCCGCGAGCGGACATATTGCCAGCAGCGAGAACGTGAACGTCCACCCGTCGCTCCACGCGGAGCTGGTGGGAGCAGGCAGTCAGCGGGAGGCCAAGTCGAAGCCATGTCCGGAGGAGGCGCACCGTGACACCACCGCGAAGGGGATTGCAAGCAGCAAGACATTGAGTTTGCTGCCTGACACGAGGGCGCGTAATCCATGTCTCACACTGGGTTGTCGTTGAGCAGTCCGCGCGTCTGCAGCTGATCGAGCTGCTTCATTGCCACTGCTGCTGCTAATAACGGCTTGCAACTCCACGGCGCCCTCGGGGCCGTCTTCGCGGCGAAGCTTCATGCAGCTGACATATTGCACCTGGCACGCGAGAGGCCTGTGAGCTTGCGGGTAGCTTACCAGCCAACATAGTCTAAGAGCAAGCCTCTGGAGAGCGCCATTTGAAGGCATGGAGACATCGTCGCAGATAACCTTGGCAGGCATGATGGAGGCGTTGCGTGCTCAAGCAGAACGTGAGCGTGAGTGTGGCAATGCGGCCTTTGCTGCAGGTGAGAGTCTTTTTGTCTCAGCGTTCATACTCAGCAGTTCGCGGGGTCTTGACCTCATCTCGAACTGCAGGTGACATGCAGGCGACTGTAGAGGCATACACGCGTGCGCTCGCGCTCGCAGATCCGGTGCGTTCGGGCTGTCTAGGCACCCAACTGTGTGCCAACAGAAAGAACTGACTTTGACTCCCTCACTGCTGTGCGAACAGGACGGCGACACAATTGCGGTCCTACACTCCAACCGTGCAGCTGCTCTCGTCAAACTTGGAAGCTTTGACAAAGCGCTGGAGGACGCAGAAGTGGCCGTCAAGAGACGTCCTGATTGGTCCAAGGCGCACTTCCGGCGCGCCACAGCACTCATAGGCTTGGCGCGCTACACAGACGCGGTTGCGGCCTTCGACGCCGGCTTGACGCTGGAGCCGCACAACGAGTCGCTGCTTCAGGGCAAGCAACTTG
>Ga0164297_10004099_pt1 | contig 13249 bp, 13 predicted proteins | sample GEODES058metaG_FD_113539 | JGI IMG/M metagenome (GOLD analysis project Ga0164297, IMG submission 113539) | Dystrophic lake water microbial communities from Trout Bog Lake, Wisconsin, USA - GEODES058 metaG | ecosystem: Environmental > Aquatic > Freshwater > Lake | place: USA: Trout Bog Lake... | reverse complement strand
GTCAGTCTCAGTTTTCGAGAAAACCCAGATTTCAAGCGCCTTTCAGCGTGTTGTGGTTCAAAAAAATGAGCCTAACTACGCTAACCAATTGAATTTATTCGATTTTTAACCGGACACTAATGAATTGAAATAGCTTTTCACGCTCAGCAGTGTCTAATTTTGAAAGCAATTCGTTTTCCATGGCTGAGCTGATTTTTTCCAAGCTTGAAGCTACTTTTTTACCACTGCTTGTCAGGGTAAGCATCTGAACGCGTTGATCAAGCGTGCTTTTATTTCGAGCAATCAGCTTCAACTCTTCTAGTTTTAGCAGCAGCAACGAAAGATTGGACGCTGGAATATTTAAGATTTCGACCAGATTTTTAAGGGTGAGATTCGGGTTATTTTTAATCAGTATGAGTGTGGTGAACTCGAGTTTATTCAGGTTGTGTAGAGCAACGATGTTTTTTTTGAAAACTTGATTGGTTGAAATGCTGACTTGGGCAAGCAAGTAACCCAATACATTTTCTAAAACTCCAAGTTTGATCTTTTCCTTGCTGATCATGTGGTAAAAAATAATTAAAATTTATTTTAGTGGATATTGACCCGTGGTTCAACGCCTGTGATGAAGACAAGGCATTGCAATGGTTTCAAAACGATGGCACCGGGTCATTCAAGAAACAGTTTTAAATCACGATGCGTGAAAAGTCGAACTTGCAGGGCAGGTATTGAAATCAACGTCATCAGCCGCTGACACTCCTTGAGGATGGATTCTGAAGAATTGATGGGTAGACAGATCGCCCAATCACAGTGACCCTAGGGTTAGCCCTTAAAGGGTTGATTCAGAAATCAAGCTTGAGATTCGAGCGTTCATCCTTTAAACTGAATTGAGTTTTTATCACCCAGGAATCATCCCGTATTGATCGAATCAGTCCAGGCTTGATGCGGGGTGAAGAATTCACCATTGTTGTATTTTTTGGAGCCTTTATGACCGCTAAAGATCAGCCCCTGGCTGCCATTCATCACGACACACCCGTGCCAAGCGCGGCGCAAGCGGATATTTGGGGAAGCGACGCCATTGCAGCCATGCTTCGTGAATTGGACATACCGTATCTTGCCCTCAATCCGGGCGCAAGTTACCGTGGACTTCATGACAGTATTGTCAATTACTTGGGCAACAAAAGCCCTCAGATGCTGTTGTGTTTGCACGAAGAGTCTGCTGTCTCGATTGCCCAAGGGTATGCAAAAACCGCTGACAAAATGATGGGTTGCGTGCTCCATTCCAACGTTGGATTGATGCACGCGACCATGTCCATTTTCAATGCTTGGTGTGACCGCATTCCCATGCTGCTGTTGGGGGCAACTGGCCCTTGGGATGCGGCCAAGCGACGCCCTTGGATCGATTGGATTCACACCACGAGTGATCAAGGGGCATTGATCCGGGACTACACCAAATGGGACAATCAACCCGCGTCTGTTGCGGCCACGTTTGAGGCCTTGCTCAGAGCGGTGCAAATTGCCGACACCGCTCCTCGTGGTCCTACCTATGTGAATTTGGATGCGGCCATTCAAGAGGCCAAGATTGGCCCCTTGCCAACCCTGCCCGATCCCGCCCGCTTCCGAGCGCCTCAAGCCGTTTTACCGTCCGCCTCAACCCTGCAAGAAGCGGCCAAGTTGCTATCAGAGGCCAAAAATCCGGTGATTCTGATGGGCCGCGCGTCGCGCAGCCTCCAGGGCTGGCAAGAACGCATTGAACTGGCTGAAAAACTCCAAGCTCAAGTGCTGACGGATCTGAAGATGTCAGCGGTCTTTCCCACCGATCATCCACTGCACCCTGTGGCGCCTGGGGTGTTTTTCTCGCCCGCAGCTTGTCAGCTGCTGCGCTCGGCAGATGTGGTGTTGGCGCTCGATTGGTATGACTTGGCTGGCGCGCTCAAGCAAGCCTGGGGGGCAGAGCCCATTGTTTCTAAAGTGATTCAAGTCTCTCCCGATCAGCTCTCGCACCGCGGCTGGAGCATGGACTATCAAGGCTTGCCGCCAGTGGATGTGTACATGTTGTGTGAAACCGATCCGGTCGTGCCCTTGCTCCTTGAGAGCGTTAAAGCCCGAGCAAAAGTAAGTCCCTTGTCCCGACAAACCCTGCCCGAGGCGGACCCTGAGGTTGTCTCCATCAGGGCGTTGGCGGACGCGGTGAACTTGGCCACCGAAGGCCTTGATGTGTGTTTCTCAGGCGTGCCTTTGGGTTGGAATGGACAGTATCGCCACTTCAACCACCCGATGGAATACATCGGATTGAATGGTGGCGGCGGCATTGGGGCTGGACCGGGGATCTCCATTGGTTCTGCGTTGGCGCTGAAAGGCACGGGACGACTGCCCATTGGTATCTTGGGGGACGGGGACTTCATGATGGGTGTGAGCGCCATTTGGACCGCTGTGCACTATCACATTCCATGCTTGATCATCGTGGCCAACAATCGCTCTTACTTCAACGATGAAGTCCACCAAGAGCGTGTTGCCAAAGAGCGCTCACGCCCCGTTGAGAACAAGTGGGTTGGACAACGAATTGATGAGCCTGATATCGATCTGGCCATGATCGCTCGAGCCCAAGGCGCTTTGGGCCTGGGTCCTGTGAAAGACTCTAAAGAGCTCAATGCCGTGATCCAAGAAGGTATCCAAGCCGTTCAGGCTGGCCAAGTGTGCGTGATTGATGTGCGTGTACTGCCCGGCTATGACACCAATATGAGTGGATCCCAAGCCAGTCAAAAACGCTAATCAGACAAGGTCGATCAACCATGAACAAGCACCCCGATGACAATTACCATCACCTGTTGCCAACCCAAAGAGACCTTTATTATGGTGGGGCATGGCATCGGCCTCAAGGTGGCTATTTAGAGACCTTCAACCCAGCCACGGGCGAGAGCTTGGGCGCCTGCGCAGATGGCAACACCAGCGATGTGGAGATGATGGTGCAAGCCGCTCAAGAGGGCTTTAAAACCTGGCGAAAAATGAAACCCCTCGAACGAGCTGGTTTGATGAAGAAAGTCGCAACGGTTCTCAGGGACAATGCGGACGATTTGGCCATGATCGATGCGGCCAATTGTGGCAACCCCATTCGGGAAATGAAAAACGATGCGCGCGTTGCAGCGGCCATGATTGATTACTGCGCTGGGTTGGTGACTGAGGTCAAAGGTGAAACCATTCCAATGGGGCCCGATGTGGTGAACATGACCGTTCGCGAGCCTTATGGCGTGGTCGGTCGCATAGTCGCTTATAACCACCCCATCATGTTCACGGCGGGCAAAATGGGTCCCCCCTTGGCTGCGGGCAATGTGGTGATCATGAAGCCCCCCCATCAAGCGCCCTTGTCGTCTTATCGGATGATGGAGTTGATTCACGGCATCATGCCGCCTGGTGTGATCAACCTCTTGAGCGCAGACCGTGAGGGCAGCAGTGCCTTGGTGGCGCACCCCAAGGTTCCCCGTATTTCTCTCATTGGGAGTGTGCCCACCGGTCGGGCCATTGCCAAAGCAGGGGCAGATCGCTTGAAACATGTCACCCTGGAGCTCGGGGGTAAAAATGCTTGTGTCATTTACCCGGATGCGGATTTGGAAAAAGCGGCCAACGCCGCCATTGACGGCATGAACTTTACCTGGTGCGGGCAGTCTTGTGGCTCGACCTCGCGACTCTTTATCCACTCCTCGGTGTATGACCAAGTCATGGAGATGGCGTTAAAGCGCGTGCAGTTTTACCAACCAGGCTTACCGACCGACATGGCAACCACCATGGGATGCATCGTCTCCAAGCCTCAATTTGACAAAATCATGTCCTACATCGATATTGCCAAGAACGAGGGTGCGACATTGGCGTATGGTGGATCGCGTCCAAGCTCTCCCGACTTGAGTCGTGGCTTGTTCATTGAGCCCACCATTTTTACCAACGTCAAGCAGTCGATGCGCATTGCCAATGAAGAGGTCTTTGGGCCGGTGCTCTCTGTACTCAAGTGGGACAACGAGGAAGATCTGTTTGAGCAAATCAACGCTGTCGAATATGGATTAACCGGCTCCATTTGGACCACCAATTTGGCCAACGCGCACCGTGCCGCGTCTCGAATTGAATCGGGCTACATTTGGGTCAACAGCGTGAGCTCACATTTTTTGGGCGCTTCTTTTGGTGGATATAAGCAGTCCGGCATTGGTCGCGAGGAGGGTGCTGATGAGCTGCTGAGTTTCTCGCAAGTGAAAAATATCAATATCACCCTCTCAAATTAATCGCGTTTTTGGGGAGTAAACCATGATGAACCGAAAGAGTTTCTTGGCTGCAGGTTTGGCCTCGTTGGTCACACCGTTTGAGTTGATTCAAGCGCAGCAAACTTGGCCCACCAAAAGCATCAAGTTCATTGTTCCCCTGACACCCGGAGGCTCCAACGATTTGTTGGCCAGGTTGCTGGCTGAGAAGATGCAAATTGATTTTGGGCAACCCGTGGTCGTTGACAACAAGCCTGGAGCGGGGGGCAATATCGGTACTGAATTTGTGGCCAAACAACCCGCCGATGGTTACACCATTTTGCTCTCGGCCAACACGCACGTCATGAATGTCAACTTCTTTAAACAGTTGCCTTATGACCCGGTCAAGGACTTCCAGCCCATTTCTATGGTGGGTCTTGTGCCTTTTGTTTTGACCGTCAATGCTCAGACACCGGTTAACAATTTAAATGAATTTTTATCCCTGGCCAAAGCGAAGGGCAATTTTTCGTATGGCACAGCCGGTATCGGTACGCCCCACCATTTGGCCTCAGAGATGCTGAAATCCATGACGGGTATTGAGATGATTCATGTGCCCTACAAAGGCGCTGCTGGCATCGTTCAAGCCTTGTTGTCCAATGAAATCACCTGCACCATTGGAGCGATCAACTCCTTGATTCCGCACATCAACAGCGGCAAATTGAAGGCCATTGCGGTGGCTTCCAACAACAGAACCAGTTTGTTGCCCGACGTGCCCTCCATTGCGGAGGCGGGACCCTTGCCCGGCTATGGACTCGATGTGTGGGCCGCGGTGCTGGCCCCAGCCGGCACACCTCGAGCGGTGGTGGATCGGTTGAACACAGAGATTGTCAAAATCATCAACGACCCACAAGTCATCAAAGAGCGTCTCTTTGTGGCGGGTATCGAGCCCATGACCAGCACACCAGAGCGTGCCATGGAGATCATTAAAGCGGATTTGGTGAAGTACGCAAAAATTGCAAAGATGATCAACATCAAACCTGAATAAGGCTTGATTTATTTACTGCAATTGCTCGAGTCTTGCTCGCCAAGCGCTTTCAATCTCAGGGTTTTTGCAGTGCAGTGGCAACTCCCCGCGCAAGATGCGGGTGATATTTTCCTCGCCCGCCTTGCCAAATGAGAGAAACACATCTTTCGTGTGGCCCACCATGTGGGGGGTCAGTATCACATTGTCGAGCGTTCTCAAAGGACTGTCATTGGGAAGCGGTTCAATCACAAAGGTGTCAAGGGCCGCGCCAGCAATCTTTTTGTTTAGAAGGGCCTGGTACAACGCAGCCTCATCAATGGCTTCACCGCGTGAGGTGTTGACCAAATAAGCGGTGGGCTTCATGAGTGAGAGCGTGCGCTCATTGATCATGCCCTTGGTCTCAGCAGTGATACTGACAAAGAGACCGACGATATCGCTTTGACGCATAACCGTCTCCAAATCCGTCATCAGCACCCCATTGGGTGCATCCTTTTGTTGCACGTAAGGGTCGTAAGCCAATAAGTTGACACCGAAACCTGCGAGTCTCTCAACCACGCCTTTGGCAATGCGGCCCAAACCCACCAAGCCCACGGTCCGCCCGAGCATCATGCGTGCCCACATGTCGGTTGGGTTGGGCTTGGGTCTGGCCCGCTCGCCTCGCATCACCGCCTGGGTGGCTTGGGGGTTGTACATGAGCATGAGCATGAGCATCACCGTGGCCTCAGACATGCCCAGAAAATTCTCGGGTGTGGCGCCATGCCCCACAATGATCCCCAATTCATTGGCGGCGTCTGTATCGACCGTCTCTAAACCAATCGTTGGGTTCACAATTCCACGCAATCTTGGCGCATACGCCATCATCTCGCGCGTGCAAATATTTCTGGTGGAAAACATGGCCACTTCTGCCCGTGAGAACCATTGGTCCCAGTGCTCTTTGGGAAAGGATACTTTTTCACCAGGCCTGGACTCAGGACCTCGGATGACCTCAATCCCACGGGCCTCAAGACGTTGGGTGATTTCGTTGAAGACGTCGACCAACATGAAGTCTTGTGGAATAAAAACGGTGCGTCCTTTGAAGTCCATGCTGCTCACTCCGGTTTGATGTTGGTGGACTTGACGACCATCAACCATTTTTCATACTCTGCGCTCATGAGTTTGCGCATCTCTTTGGGGTTGGTTGTGTTGATGTCAAACCCAGCAACGGCCAAACGCTCTCGCACTTCGGGCGTGTTCACAATGAGCCTTTGCTCTTCGGAGAGTTTATTCAAGATGGATTCGGGTGTACCGCCTGTGGCCATCAACCCAAACCAATACACGGCTTCATACCCAGGGACCGTTTCGTTGACCGTGGGCATGTCTTTCAAGATGGGATTTCTTTGATGCTCTCCTAAGGCGATGATGCGAATTTTCCCACTGGCATTGTGAGGGAGCATGGAGTTCAAAGCGCCAAAGACCACTTGAACTTGGTTGGAGATGAGGTCTGTGAGCATGCCCGCAGCGCCTTTATAGGGGATGTGGACCATTTGTGTGCCTGTCGAGTACAAGAAAAATTCAGTAAAAAGATGATGCGGCGTTCCAATACCCGGTGTTCCGTAGGACAACTTGCCCGCATTTTTCTTGGCATAAGCGATCAGATCGGCCACATTTTTGATGGGTAAACTGGTCGCTACCGCAATACCCAGAGGAAGCGTTGCGCCAATTCCGATGGGTGCGAGGTCTTTGTTGAAGTCATAGGTGATATTTTTAGACACCAAGGGCGCCATGGTCAAGCCATTTTGCGCGAGCAAGAGTGTATAGCCATCAGGCGCCGCTTTGGCCACAAAATCGGCACCGATGTTGCCGCCTGCCCCTGGGCGGTTGTCCACGATGACGGGTTGGCCCATGCGCTCGGTGAGTTTTTGCGCGATTTCTCTGGCATAGACATCGTTACCGCCCCCAGGTGTGAAGGGGACCACGATTTTGATGGGTCGGTTGGGGTAATCTTGGGCGTTGACACTCAATAGACAGGTGCTGAGAAAGAAGAAAAAAACCATGATGAACCAAGGCGATTTCTTGTGATTTTTCAATGAGCATGGGGCCATGTTCTTTCCTTTTTGTATCGGGTGTTCAACTCATCAGAGGCAGTAAATATCCACCATGGAGGGTAAATAGTCGTTTTGAATGATGGTCTTCTTGGCTGCAATTCGCCAAGTCTCAAGCTGTTGGCGCCAGGTGTAGTGCGACGTGCCAAATAGCATGAAGGTCTTTTTACTGCGGGGGTCAAAGATATGACAGGTCCAAGAGATCTTGGCCTGAATTTCACCCGGCTTTGAAGCGTCCTCAATCGCCAGGTTGGCGCTCATGTGCGTGGTTCTTCTGAGTGGCACAGAGGCAGGGGATTTGCGCGAGACGATCCGGGCGATTCGGTCTTCAAGGCCCGCGCGGGAGTTGTAATAGATATGGGACAACTGCGTCTGATGATCGGTGACCAACTCTTCTTCACTCAACCAAGCAGGAACCCAATATTCACAATCGCTGGTGAAGAGTTCAAGCCATTCTGGCCAGCGTTTTTCATCCAAATAACAGTGGTCTTTTGCGATCAATTGTTGGGCCAGCAGCAGTGCTGATTGAGTGGCTTCATTCATAGGTTTTTCCCCCAAGCACACCAGCCTTCATCATTCTGGCCCATTCTCTATAGATCGGATGAAAACTCGATTCAGATTGCACCATGAAGCCGGCATCCACACTCGCTTGAGGACTAAAGCCAAGTGCTTTTGCGGTTTCGCTGGCCCCTGCTTGCACGCTCATCATGCCCCTGGCATGACCTTGCAGCCAGTCAAGTTTGGACGATTCAAATCCATTTTGGCAAGTCTCATAGGTGATCGTGTCATCCGGTGTGGCTAGGCCGCTCACGTTAAAAAAATCTTCAAATTGTCTCAGTCGCCACGCCCGTTGAGCCGCAGGCTCGCCAATCGGTGCCAAGCACCAATAGCGCAACTCAGTGCGGTTGACCGCCAGGGGTCTAAAGGTGCGCATCAGCAGAGAAGTGGAGTCGGCAATTTGCAAATTCGGAAAAATGGACATGTTGCGCATCTTGAGCATCCACTCGGCTCGGTCTTTTCCCAAACGTTTCTCTATCGCCTCAATGCTCGGGTAGATCGGGCGTTTTTTGACTTCGGCTTGGTTGAGCCAAATCAAGGTGTGGCCATGCTCAAATTGGAAGTCGCCACCGTTTTGAGAGAAACGCTTTTGCCAGTCGAATTGTTTGGCTTCGATGTTGCCTTGTCCCATGGCTCGTTTGGCCATTAAATCCAAAAAGCCGACATGCGTGGAGGTCAAGTGATAGGCATCGGTGCCGTTTTCAAGCTGTAATTTCCAATTGCCCTCGTAAGCAAATTCAATGTTTCCAGGAATGAACTCCATGCCATGCTCGCCTTGGTCCATGGCCAAATCGATGAAGAACTTGAGTTCTCCTAAAAAGTCTTCGAGTTCGGGCACATCGGGGCTGAGGCTTCCAAAAATGAGTCCTTTGTAGACGGCTATTTTGCCAATCGGGATCAAGTCGTGAGATTCATCATCAAATGCTGGCGCGTATTGCGCATGCTCTTTGTCTTTGATGTCGGCCAATTTGCCATTGGAGCCGTAAACCCACCCGTGGTAAGGGCAACTGTGGTACTTGTTATTGCCTTTTTCTGTGCGGGTGAGTTGGGAGCCTTTGTGACGACAAGCGTTGATGAAGGCCTTGATCTCATTGGAGCCGTCGCGCGTGATCAGTATTGGCGAGCGCGCAATATGGGTCGATATCCAATCGTGAGCCTTTGGTATTTGGCTCGTGAGACCTAAAAAAGACCATGTTTTGTTAAAAATATGCTCGATCTCTAATTCAAAGACTTGAGGATCAGCGTACACATTTTTATGGACACGAAAAATACCCTCTTGTGGCCTGTCATCCACGTAGAGATGGGGATGGATCGTTTGGGCTGAATTCATGGACACCCTCAGTTCAAAAGATCGGGTTGTTCGATCAGTATTTTGTCCATCAACGGGGTCAGGCTGTACCACCCAGACTGATGGGAGCCCACTTGACGGCTAGCCAAGCGAGCCGTTGCCGGGTCAATTTCAACGGGAACGCCAACGGAGCTGGCCAAAAAGAACTGTTCAAATGCTCGCTCCATGCGGATGAACCAAAACACGGCTTCTTCTAAGCTGTGACCCACGGTAAAGACACCGTGATTGCGGCAAATGACGGCTTTCTTCGAGCCCAGGGCATGGGCGATGCGACTGGCTTCGGAATCACTGGCCGCCACCCCGTCGTAGCCGTCGTAGAGCGCGTGGTCTTCATAGAATGAACAGGCCTCTTGACTGATGGGCGGCAGCGTGCGACCCAGAGTCGCAAAAGCGGTTGAGAATCGCGAATGAGAGTGGGCCGCCGCGATGACATCAGGGCGCAGCTGATGAACGCTAGAGTGGATGGCATAGGCTGCCGCATTGATGGTGTGGTGGCCTTCCTTGATGCGACCTTCGTGGTCAACGAGCACCAAATCGGAAACCTTGATTCGACTAAAGTGAACACCCAATGGGTTGACCCAAAAGTGGTCGGTGAGGATGGGGTCCCGAACGGTGATGTGTCCACCGATGCCCGACTCCAATCCATGAAGCGCAAAAATTCGATAAGCAGCGGCCAAACGTTGTTTTCTGTGAAGACGCTCCTCTTCGAGGGAGGCGAACTCGGGCATGGGCGGCCACTTCAAACCATCTTTGACCAGAGTCAGTCCCAATTCTTTTTCGCTGTGGTCCATATCGATATTCCTTGGTCGATTGTTTGACGAAATGAGTGAGTTTTCAGTTTAGAAGTTTCTGCTGGCCACATCAAGCTTGATTGATCAATCAACCAGGGTGGTTAATTCCCTCATAGGGGTCGGTGAATTGCGCGCGCGGCCTGATTTCAAAACCCGCGAGTCTTTGCTCCAGGATGTGGGCCACCCAGCCTGCGCTCCTGCCCAATGCAAAGAGAGCGCCCGCCGTTTGAGGTGCTAAATTCAAGGATCGGCTGATCAAGACCAATCCCGTTTCAATATTAGGGTAAATACTGCATTTGTTTTCCAGCGCTTGCAAAGCCTTCAAAATCGATTGAGTTGGCAAGTGATACGGCGCGTTTTGATGCGCCAACTTCATGAGCACTTTTGATCTCGGATCCCCAGAAGGATAAAGTCTGTGGTTAAAGCCCTCCAGGCGCTGACCTTGTTCAATTTTCTCCAAGACCTTGGACACCACATCTTTGGGCTGTGGCGATGAAGAAAAGAGTGACTCGACACGATCGCAGCCTTTGCCGATCCCATAATGCACGTCGAGGGCTGCGCTGATGCATGAATGAAATTGAGCGCCCCAAGAGGCCGCAATACGCGCAGCAAACGTTGCAGGGTTGAGCTCATGGTCTGCCACCAAGACCAAGGCGCTGTTGAGTGCACAAATCACCACCGGGTCTGCTGACAGCCCCAGGCTTCTGGCCAATGTGTGGGCGATGGATTCACCGGCGAGGGGCATCACATACGATTGGGTGGGCCCCAGGAACCCAAAAACACCGGTCATGGCACTGATCAAACGCCTTGCCGACATGACATCGGTGCGTGCCAACTCGTTGAGAGCAAGTGGTGTGCTCTCCGATATCCCCATGCTCATGGTCGCTTGCGCCATCAATTGCAAGATATGAATATGGGGATGCACTTGAACGATGGCTTCAAGGGATTGCGGCACAGCGATGGGAATGGTTTCGTTTTGCCACACGGTCGATTCCTCATTCCAGTGGCCCGTCCATAAATAGTCAGTCACGACTTCAAATGGCGTGTTTGAGCGAACAATGTCGGTGGCCAAGCGCCGTCTGTAGCGCGGGCCGTCGGGTGTGATGGCCGTGATGGACGACAAAATCACTGGGTCACCCCACCGCATGGCCCCCGCGGCGACGGGTCCGTGACCCGAGCGAGCTGAGCTTTTCGCCTTCAAGCGCTTGATATCTTCAAGGGCGTAATGGCTGACGGCGCTGCCATTGAGTTTGATGCACCGGATCAACCCTCGACTCACATAGGAGTACAGGGTGGAGCGCTTGACTTGTAAGATGTCCAGAGCCTCCTCGCGCGTCAAATAGTCCAGCGTGGGGGCCTTGGCCGAGCTTGGTGGCAACACTGAGAAAGTTTGCGGGTCACTCATGGGGCTGTGGGTCGAAATTGAGCATGAAAGCTTTTGCGCGGTAGAGGAATGTCTTTTTGACTTTATGGGCAATGGATTGACTAAAAAATAGGTCAATACCCTAGGGTCTGAGAGGCCGCAGAGGCCGTAGAGGCCACGCATTCCTTGCAAAACTTGAGGGCGATGGAGGCCTGAACTTTAGAAACCAGTTCTAGAAGCAAAACGCCCCTTAAAAGGGGCGTTGAATGCGTTGGCGCGCCATTCAGGATTTCAGGGCGCATGATGGGGGCTCCTGTGAATCGCTGGCGGGTTTTAGACCCAGCCTTCTGCGCATGAAGGCGGGTGGTCCCGGTGCTTATTTTCTGATGAGGGCTTGGGACTCCTCCAGAAGTTACTTGAATCCAGTCGGTAAAACCACGCCACCCATCACAGACTGTGCAATTTTAAAGAACACATCGGTGTTGTCCATCACACCCGTGAAGCTCCAAGCCCCCAAGCCAAATGCGGACAAGGGGATGTCGGTGGCGGTGTGCACCGCATCGCTACCTGGCACTTGACCGGTCACCATGAATTTGCCGTCCACATCGCGCTTGCTTGAATCGGCAGGATAGGCGTTCAAGGGTGCTTGTTTCACAAAGGGCTGCTGAGAATCCTGGTTGGGAAACTCATTGGTTCTCCAGTCTTCAAAGCGATCGGGATTGGCGCCGTATCCCACCAAGAGTCGGCGATCGATGTTGGTGGCTAGATACCAGCGTCGCCCAGTAATCTACTACACCAATGGATACGAACATTACTACTGGGATGATGCCAGCCACAGTGATAGACAAGTACAGGGTTTCCACAAAAAGGATGAGCTTGAACTTGTGATGCAAAGACGAAGCAGTATGAAGTCTTTGGCAAGCATTGAAATTGACAAGGAAATTGTTGAACGCAGTTACCAACACCAAGCTATACGCTCAGTCACTGAAGTATTTGAGCAATACAACCAAAGACGCTGTTTGATTGTGATGGCTACAGGCAGTGGCAAAACAAGAACAGTTATTGCATTGGTTGATTTGCTGATCAAAGCAGGATGGGTTAAAAGAGCTCTATTCTTGGCTGACAGGGTAAGTTTGGTTAAGCAAGCAAGCAGGGAATTTGGCAAGCATTTGTCCAGTGTTGGTGTGATCAACTTATTGGACAGTACAGACGCACAAGGTAGGTTGTATGTCAGCACATACCAAACCATGCTGAACAAAATCAACAATCCTGACAGTGCCATCAAACAGTTTGGCATTGGATATTTTGATTTGGTGATCGTAGATGAAGCACATCGCAGTATCTATTCCAAGTATGGAGCACTCTTCTCATACTTTGACAGTTACTTGGTTGGCTTGACTGCTCCACCCAAAGATGAAGTAGACAAAAATACCTACAGCATGTTCCAGCAACAACAAAGGGTACCCACCTATGCTTATAGTTTAGACGAAGCTATTACTGATGGTTATCTGGTAAAACCAAAGGCAATTTCAGTGCCAGTTCACTTTCCACGAGATGGAATCACCTACGACGAACTCAGCGAAGAAGAAAAACAAGAGTGGGATGAAAAGGATTGGGGTGAAGATGGACCCCCTGATGAGGTTGATCCAGCTGCCATGAACAATTGGTTGTTTAATGAAAACACAGTTGATCAAATACTAGAGCACATGATGACCAAGGGCGAAAAGGTAGCCAGTGGTGATCGCTTGGGCAAAACAATTATCCCAAACAGGTTGACCAACTGAGAAAACACTCTTAAAGATTGGCTCTTTTCTGTAGGCCATTTGAAAGTTTACTTTTTACACACTCATTTTTTTAGTCAAGGTCAAACATCAACTTGAGGATT
>Ga0164297_10004097_pt1 | contig 13258 bp, 10 predicted proteins | sample GEODES058metaG_FD_113539 | JGI IMG/M metagenome (GOLD analysis project Ga0164297, IMG submission 113539) | Dystrophic lake water microbial communities from Trout Bog Lake, Wisconsin, USA - GEODES058 metaG | ecosystem: Environmental > Aquatic > Freshwater > Lake | place: USA: Trout Bog Lake... | reverse complement strand
TAGACGCATCCTTATAGACGGAGCTCAGAAAATCTGCAATGACAAAGAGTTGGAAGATTTTTGATTTAAAACTTTTATTTTTAGGAGATCTCTCATGAGTAAAGCACTTGACGGCGTAAAAATTCTAGACTTCACCCATGTCCAATCTGGACCCACGTGTACCCAATTGTTGGCCTGGTTTGGGGCTGATGTGATCAAAGTGGAGAAGGCGGGGGAGGGAGATGCCACCCGCGGTCAATTGAGAGACATCCCGGATGTGGACAGTCTTTATTTCACCATGCTCAATCACAACAAGAGATCGATCACGTTGGACACTAAAAATCCCAAGGGCAAGGCTGTGCTTGAGACTTTGATCAAGGAGTGTGATGTGCTTGTTGAGAACTTCGCACCTGGCGCCTTAGACCGCATGGGCTTTACTTGGGAGCGTATCCAGGCCTTGAACCCACGCATGATTGTTGCATCGGTCAAAGGCTTTGGACCTGGCCCCTATGAGGACTGCAAAGTTTATGAAAACGTAGCCCAATGCGCTGGCGGTGCAGCCTCCACAACCGGCTTTGATGACGGTCCTCCCATTGTGACCGGCGCACAAATTGGCGACTCAGGAACGGGGCTTCATTTGGCGCTGGGGATTGTGACGGCGCTTTACCAACGCAATACGACCGGTCGTGGCCAGCGCGTGATGGCTGCGATGCAAGACGCGGTGATCAACTTGTGCCGTGTGAAGTTGCGTGACCAACAGCGCCTGGACCGCACTCACGTTCTCAAGGAATACCCACAGTATCCAGATGGAGAGTTCAAAGAAGCGGTCCCAAGAGCTGGAAACGCATCGGGTGGGGGACAGCCAGGATGGATTTTGAAGTGCAAAGGCTATGAGAGCGATCCCAACGCTTACATTTACTTCATCACCCAAGCACCGGTTTGGGCCTCGATTTGCAAAGTCATTGGCCAAGAGGATTGGATCACCGATCCCCAGTATGCAACTCCACCCGCAAGACTACCGCACTTAAAGCAGATCTTTGACCGTATCGAGCAGTGGACGATGACCAAGACCAAGTTCGAGGCGATGGAGATTTTGAATAAGTATGACATTCCTTGTGGCCCCATCTTGTCGATGAAAGAAATTGCTGAGGAGCCCTCCTTGAGAGAGACAGGCACCATTGTTGAGGTGGACCATCCCAAGCGCGGTAAGTACTTGAGTGTGGGCAACCCCATCAAACTCTCGGACAGCATCACTGAAGTCACCCGCTCACCACTTCTTGGCGAGCACACTGACGAAGTGTTGGCTCAACTGGGCTACTCCCAAGCAAATATTGATGAGCTCAGGGCAGAGAAAATCATCTGATTTGTTTTTTAATAGCAAAAATAGTTAGCCAATGTCTCGCGATTGTTGAGAAATTTTCTGAGACATTGGTGCTTGAAATCAGTCAGTATTTCAATCTTGAAGAACCAACACAAAGGATAAAGTTCACCATTTGCTTTCAGGAAATGAACCGTAAAAATTATTCGAAGAAATGATTTAAAAAGCGAATATAAGAATTTAAATGATGAAACACATTTCAGGAATATCATGTTGAAAACGCAAGCCTCTGTTCTAACGCTACTCCTTATCTTGGCGTCCAATATTTTTCCAGTTGTCTGGGCCCAAGAAAAAACTTTGGTCATTGCCATGAACTCCACTCCCAAGGGGGTGGATCCTGATATATGGGTGCCGGGTCAAATTGAAGCGACCGTAAATTTGTACGAAGGTTTAACAAGTTATGGTACTCGAGTTGGATCCAATGGTAAGTTGGAAGTTGATCCCAGTAAGATTCAGCCGCACTTGGCAGAAAGTTGGACGGTATCACCAGACGGGAAAAAATATCTATTTAAGCTCAAACATGGAATTCTCAGTCCATTTGGAAATGAGTTAACGTCACAAGATATTACTTGGACCTATGAAAAATCTGCTCAACAAAAGCGCACAGGCCAATTCATGGCCTCTGTAGGAAGAATAGAAAAGGTAGAGGCTGTATCAAAGTACGAGGTGAGATTTCAGTTAAGTGATGCCAATAGAATTTTTCTGGGTGCTTTGACGCTACATTTGCCAGCAATTTTTGATTCGGTTGAAGCGAAAAAGCACGCAACAGCCGATGACCCCTATGCAACAAAATGGTTGTCTTTGAACTCAGCCGGATTTGGACCATATCATTTACAGTCAATACAGTCGGGTCAGCAGGCCGTATTTGTTGTTAATCCCAATTACCACTTTAAAAAGCCCTATTACACAAAAGTGATCTGGCGTGAGGTGCCTTCTCCAGCAACCCGAGTTGCTCTCGTTAGAACTGGTCAAGTTCAATATGCTGAACAAATTCCTTTTCAGCAATTGTCTGTTCTGCGTACTGATCCTGCCGTGAAAGTTGAAAGTGTGCCTGGTTTTGGGGGGGCAACAGTCAGGATGAATCCTCGCTACCCCCCCTTTGACAAGGTTAAGGTACGACAAGCTGTAGCCTATGCTACGGATTACGCTGCAATTGGCGAGGCTGTCTTTCTTGGGCAAGGCACTCGATCTCGTTCAATGCTCAATTCCCCAATAGCTGGTGCTGTAAACGCTTATAAATACGAGACAGACTACAACAAGGCAAAGCAACTACTCACAGAGGCGGGTTATCCTAATGGCGTCGATGTGACCCTGGAGTACAGCACGAACTGGTGGTGGGAAGAACCATTGGTGCTTCAAATGCAAGCTTCTTTGGCCAAGGCAGGTATTCGAGTAACCCCTAAAAAAATACCATCGACTGAAATGTTAGCAAGAAGGACTATCAACGTTTGGACTGTCCCCTTTTTGACGCATTTGACTTCAAGTTTTGTTCCTGATCCATCGTACAACATGTTCCTAACGGCTCACTGTAAGGGTTCATCCAATGTGAATGCAAATTGCGATGCCGCGATGGACAAACTCATTGATGCATCTGCCATTGAGCGTGATGAAAAACGGTGGTTGTCATTGATTGAACAAGCTCAAAATCTACAAGCTGATTCTGCAACCTTTATTGAAACTTTTTTGCCAGGAACGCATGAGGTATTTGCTGCATGCATGAAGGGTTATCTCTGGAAGCCTCACAACCGATTGGTTTGGAAGGATTTGAATTGCAGTTCATGAGCGCGACACGAAGAAGTCGAATAATTCGGTTTTTATTTTTCAGGTTCGTTGTCTCAATTCCTGTGCTATTGGGAATCATATTTTTGACCTTCATGTTGATTCGGATCGGTGGTCAAGATCCCGTGGCGATGATTGCTGGTCCAGTGGCTGATTCGGCTATGCTCAGTGCTATTCGTTCACAACTTCAACTTGATCAACCACTTCTCAAGCAATTTTTAAATTATGTTCTTCTTGTCTCCCAAGGTGATCTAGGCGTTTCTTGGCAGGGAGGAAAACCCGTTCTATCTGAAATCAAGCAATTATTCCCTGCTACTTTGGAGCTTGTTTTTTTATCAGTCGGTCTGGCTGCATTAGTTGGCGTGCCCATCGGGATGCGCTCGGCTCTTAAACCCAATGGATGGTTTGATCAACTCACCAGGTTTTGTTCGTTGGCAGGCTTTTCAATGCCTACTTATTGGCTGGGATTGATGGCTATCTTCGTTTTCTTTTACCTGTTGAGATGGGCACCCGCTCCCATGGGACGGCTTGGTGTAGATGTGGTGGCACCCACATTCGTAACGGGTAGTGTATTGATTGATTGTCTATTAGAGGGCAATTGGAGTGCGCTGAACTCGGCGATGTCACACTTGGCCTTACCAGTCTTGTGTTTTGCATTGCTTGCCGCAGCCCCCATCATTAAACAAACTAGAGCCATCATGCTTGAAATCGTGGGCAGTGACTATGTGAGATATGCGCGAGCCAATGGTTTTTCCCAAAAAACGATTGAAAAAATTGCACTTAGAAATGCTGCCGGGCCACTTTTGACATTTTTGGGTTCAGAGTTAACTTCGCTACTTGCCGCTGCTGCTTTGATTGAATATATCTTTTCTCTCAGTGGCTTAGGACAGTGGGGATTGAATGCAATTTTGCTTGGCGATTTCGCTGTTGTCCAAGGATATGTATTGACGCTAGCATTGTGCTCGATGTTAATTTTTATGGTGATTGATCTCTTGGTATTGATGCTTGAGCCACGCAACTGAATTGCACTATGCTAACTAAAAAGGATTCTTCAGCTATCGTCAATTGTGTAAATTACTCCTTGGGTATATCAAGGCGAAGTCCTACATTTGCTGTGGGTCTTTTGATTGTTGTTTTATTTTTGATGTTGGCTTTGATGGCCGATGTTCTTTCGCCTTATTCTCCAACACAATCCTTTTCTTACAAAGTCTTAAATCATCCTGGCGATCAATTTCTATTTGGCTCAGATGGTAATGGTATGGATGTTTTTTCCAGAGTATTACACGGTTGTAGATATGCTTTTGGGATTTCAATTCCAGCGGGTCTTATTATGATCACTATTGGGGTCCCGCTGGGTTTAGTTGCTGGATACAAAGGTGGTTTAGTCGATGAGGTTTTGCTCAGAATACTGGATGTATTGCGTTCTTTTCCTACAATTATCCTGGCTTTAGCCGTTGTCGCTGCGATGGGTCAAAGCTTAACCAGTATGGTTTTGGTCATAGGTGTACTCGACAGCCCCATATTTGCAAGAGTCGTCAGAGCAGAAGTCTTGGCACTCAGGTCTTCATCGTTCGTAATGGCTGCAATTGCGATGGGAAATCCTGCGTGGAGAATTATGTTTGTTCATATACTGCCAAACGCCATATTGGGTGTTACTGCACAGTTACCCATGAGAATGGCATGGGCTGTCAGGATCAGTGCGACCTTGGCATTTATCGGAGTAGGTATTCAAGCCCCAACACCAGAGTGGGGTGCCATGATCCGACAAGGCGCTGAGTTTGTTATCACTGGTGAGTGGTGGGTCGCTTTGTTTCCTGGTATTGCACTCATGATTCTTGTGCTGGGATTTAATCTTCTGGGCGATGGACTGAGTGATCTTTTGGATCCACGGCGCAGGAGCGTTGGTAAATGAGTCTAATTTCAATTGAAGATTTACATGTTCACTTTATATCCAGAGGTATTGATAACCAATTGATGACGGCTAAAGCGCTCAATGGCGTATCTTTCAGCGTAGAAGCTGGTCAAGTTATGGGAATCGTTGGCGAAACAGGGGCAGGAAAATCTCTAACCGCAAATTCAATATTGGGTTTACTTAGGCCACCAGCAAAAATTGTCAAAGGGCGAATCCTCTTCAATGGTGAAGATCTTAGAGTGATTGATCAAGGCTCCACTTCGATAAGGGGGAAATTAATTACTCTTATTCCTCAGTCTCCTAAAACTTCTCTAGACCCAACTACTAAGATTGGAGATCAGCTCATTCGAATCCAAGTTGAGCATGGTACAGCTAGCGGCTCTGATGCTCACGCCCGAGCATTGAATATGCTGGAACAAGTTCAAATTCCAGATCCATTGAGAAGAATGAATGCTTGGGCACACGAGTTATCAGGCGGTATGGCACAGCGCGTATTGATTGCTGCAAGTTTGATCAATTCACCTAAGTTGGTTATTGCGGATGAACCAACAACAGGATTGGATTTAACGGTTCAAGCGGAAGTATTGGATACGTTAAGAAAACTTGTTAAATCCAGTAATATGAGTTCAATTATTATTACCCATGATTTGGGAATTGTCGCTCACTACTGTGATCGCATGGCAGTAATGTTCGCAGGCTCTGTTGTAGAGGAGGGGAGTGTAGTATCAATTTTTAAAAATCCACTTCATCCCTACACACAAAGCTTGATTGCATCAACTCCAAAACAAATTGCTAAAAATGGGTATAAGCGGATTAACAAAGGCCCGCCAGATTTATACAATCTTGGAAGTGGGTGTTTATATAAAGATAGATGCCACAAAGCTCAATCCATTTGTGACACTGCTCCACAATTACTTAGCTTAGATTTGGGACATAAAACATTGTGTCACTTTCCGGGTCCATCAACAAATGCATAATCCTCTGATTGAACTTTGTGATCTGACTAAAACATATCCCTCTGCGGGCTTTGATAAAGTTCTTGCGGTAGATCATGTGAGCTTGAAAATTAATTCAGGTGAGTCAGTCGGGTTGGTGGGGGAAAGTGGCTCAGGTAAATCAACCATAGGCTTACTAATTTCAAAGCTGATTCCTGTCAGTTCAGGTCGAATATATTTTGAAGGACAAGATATAACCGATTTGTCTGAAAAAAAGATGCGATCATTGCGCTCAGATATTCAAATCGTCTTTCAAGATCCTTGGGGTTCTATCAATCCTAGGTTTCCTATCAGACGCACTTTAAGTGAGCCTTTTATTTTGCACACTGATTTCTCCAGCTCAGAGTGCGATCGAGAAGTTAAGAGGTTGGCTGACAGAGTTCAATTGCCACAATCCACTTTGGAGCGTTATCCGCATGAGTTATCTGGTGGTCAGCTTCAAAGAGTGTCAATCGCTAGAGCCATTGCTTCAAAGCCAAGATTTCTAATCATGGATGAGCCCACGAGTTCTCTTGATTTGTCAGTTCGAGCTGGTATTTTGGAGTTATTGAATGACATTCGGCGAGAAACAGGATTAACACTTTTACTGATTAGCCATGATTTAGACACAGTCGAGTTGATGACTGAACGATTGATAGTTCTGTATCTTGGTCGGGTAGCAGAGATGGGAAGAACAAGTGATGTTCTCTCTAATCCCGTGCACCCTTATACGCAAACGCTCATATCTTCGAATTTGCAACCTGATCCAAATGTTGATCTGAAAAGAATCAAAGTTAATGGTGAAATTCCAAGTCCTCTAAATGCTCCCAAGGGCTGTTTGTTTGGATCGCGTTGCCCTTTGTTTAAAGCAGATTGCGCTCTAAAGTCACCACCACTTGTTGAACTAAGTGATTCTGTGGGGAAAAGTCCAAATCATTTGGCCGCCTGCATTAGAGTTCAAGACTTTAGCTTTAAGATCCTTTGAAATTTATCGTCAATTAATCATTATTTTCAAATGTCAAATCACCAAAATCAAAATCCCCAGCATTCTTATCCTTTTGATCCCAAGAAGACCCATCTTGGTTATGGAGTCATTGACATTGTCGTCAATATTTACACTCCAGAGTCCATAGCTGGAAATAGAATACCAACTGATGATAATTTTATTGAAAAGGTAAGATTGGATTCTGCTTACAGCAACGGCTTGACCATGGAGCAATATCTTGAAAAGATGGACCGTGCCGGAATTGAACGCTCTTTGTTAATTGCTACTCGTTGTGGAGATCTTCGAGTGCGCGGTTCGACTGAAATTCCCTACCATTGGGTTGCTGAAATTTGCGATAAGTATCCAGATCGTTTTTCCGGACTGGCTGGTCTTGATCCAACCAGAGGAATTGCTGGACTAAAAGAACTCGATCATGCTGTTAAGGAGTATGGTTTTGTTGGTGCGCATTTTTATCCACATTGGTTTGATGAGGCGCCAGATAGCGCTGTTTGGTATCCTTATTATTCGAGGTGTGCGGAACTAGATATTCCTGTAATGATGCAAGTTGGACATTGTTTGGTCTATCAAAAAGACAGACGTTTACCCAACGTCGGGCGGCCAATGACCCTTGATCGAGTAGCGATGCACTTTCCAGAATTGAATCTCATCGGAATACATCTGGGATATCCTTGGACGGATGAAATGATTTCATTGTGTTGGAAGCATCCGAATGTTTTTATGGCTGGTGATGCCTATGCGCCTAAGCATTGGCCTCAAACGGTTGTTCACTACGCAAACACGTATGGACAAGATAAATTTTTGTTCGGTACTGATTGGAAGGTAATCGATCCCGAAAGAGCCATGTCGGACATCATGAATTTAAATTTTCGTGAAGAGTCATTGAGAAAAATCTTACGTGACAATGCAATAAAGTTGTTTAAATTAAAATGAGTAATACTTTATCTAGAGATGCCATTGACGAGCTCATAGATATCTTAGGAAAAGATAATGTCTTGTTGGATCAACAGTCCAGAGAACTTGCTTCATCCGACATATTCCTTTGGCCTGATGCTGTTTTAACCCAGGCAGTACTCAGACCTGAAACAACACCTCAGTTGTCAAAGGCTCTGGTTATCTTGTCTAAATACAAAATACCAATTGTTCCAAGAGGAGCAGGGCTTTCTTACACTGCCTCTGTTGTTCCTTTTGTGGATGGAGTTGTAATAGATTGTCGTAATTTCAACCAAATCGAGATCAACGCTGCAGACCTATACGCTGTAGTCGGATCGGGCACAACTTGGGAGGCTCTTGCTGACGCATTAAAGCCTCTGGGTCTTAGGGCAGCACAGATCAGTCCAATATCGGGTAGTCATAGCACCATTGGTGGTACTGCTTCACAAAATATTCCTGGCGGGCTAGAGCACTTTATTGGATTAACAGTCGCCTTAAGCGATGGATCAATTATTCAGACTGGTTCTGCTGCGCTAACGGGAAACAACTCATTCCTCCGGTATTCTGGTCCTGATTTAACTGGGTTGTTTTTGGGCGATTGTGGTGCATTCGGTGTCAAAGTATCTTTGGTTGTTCGGTTGACAGTGGATCGACCAGCTTGCTTTTCATCATTTCAATTTAACTCGGCCTCAGACATGATGGAGGCCATGGTCATTTTGAGGCAGCGCGAGTTGGTTACTCGAGCATTTTCGATGGATCAATTAAAAGCTAAATCTTCTTCTGCAGTTGATGTTGAGGAAGCTCTAAAAATTGTCAAGGCAGTAGCTTCCAACGCTTCTTCGATTTTAAATCGTGTCAAAGATCTCTCGCATTTGGCTCTTGGTAAAAATGATCTGTTGAAATCCAATTGGTCTCTTCACTTGACCACCGAAGCTTTGACCATGGAGATCGCCTCAGCTCAAATGGATTTGGCCAGAGAAGTTTGTAAGAAAAATGGACACGAAATTGATAATTTCGTTCCAAAAACCATGCGTGTAAAGCCATATTCAATAAGAGGAATGGTCGGGCCTGATGGTGAGCGTTGGGTCCCAATCCACGGAGTGTTACCACTCTCCAAAGCAAATGAGTGTATGCAGGCTTTGCAATTAGCCTTAAACGATAAGATGAGTGTTTTTCAATCCGAGGGCGTGAGTTACTCTTGGATCATATCGACAATCGGTGCGTATATAACCATTGAACCAATGTTTTATTGGATGGACCAACTAGATGAAATTCACTTTTCAAATTTATCATCTAGAAATCAAAGTCGTTTTTCCGGCAGAAAGATCAATCAGCCTGCAAGAGATTTGGTTCGGGAGTCGCGTGAAAACCTACGCCAAATAATGAGTAAATACGGTGCCGTTCACACGCAATTAGGACGCTTTTATCCTTACCTTAGTTTAATGAGCCCGGAATCGCAAGGGTTTGTTCAGCGTATCAAAAAGGCACTTGATCCAGATGGCCTTATGAATTCTGGTGTTTTGGGATTGAGTTGATGGAAATGTCAGAAAATAAAATTACTAAGCATTTTGTAACCGTCAATAATAGGCGACTTCATTACCATCGGTGTGGTTCAGGTCCTGTGCTGGTGTTGCTACATGCCTCAGCATGTTCGGCAAAAGTGATGAGACCCCATCTTCTATACTTAAGTCAAGATTTCACTGTCATTGCGCCAGACACCCCCGGTTTTGGTTTGTCTGATCAGTTATCCATCGATGAAGTGACGACCGAGGATCTTGCTGATTCTCTTTTGGAAACGATTGATGTTCTCGGAATCAATGAAATCTCTTTGTATGGTCGACATACTGGAGCTCAAATTGCCGTTGAGTTTGCCGCAAGGCATCCTGAGCGTTGCGCTATGGTGTTGACCGATGGTTTCCCAATTTACTCAAGCGATGAAAAAAAGAGACGTTTGGCAAACTATTTGCCGCCGATCGTTCCTACCTTTGATGGTGCTCACTTAACATGGCTCTGGTTCCGTTATCGAGAACAGCATGTTTTTTGGCCATGGAATGCTCAAAATGATGATAAACGGGCAGACGCCGATGTACCCGATCTCGATTTTTTGCACCGAGGAGTTGTTGAAATGCTTGAGGCTGGAGATGGTTATCGAATAGGGTATGCAACAGCATACCGCCATCGTGGTCTTGATGTATTGAATGATCTTAAGGTTCCAGTTTGCTTTGGCGGTAGACCAGGTGATAGCCAAGGCCATACCCCAGATATGATGCCAAAAGGAGTATGGACTCAGAAATTTGATCGCGATAGTAGTGAGGCGATTAAGCTGGAGAGAGAAATTCTTTTAAAAAATATACCTCTAGGCAATGCACCAGATTCGCCTAAATGTACACCCTTGGTTGGTCGTTCAACGACCAACTATTTCGATATCAATGGCTCTCAGATTTTGGTCAGAACAGTTGGTGATTTTTCTGTAAAAGCGCCACTGGTCATTCTTCATCAACTGCCTGGTTCCTCTGCTCTTTATGAGGATTTGATCTCTGAGCTTGGAACTTCAGTTCCCATCATTTCTTTTGACATGCCTGGTCATGGTGAGTCAGAGGAGTTGCTGAGAAATGAACAATCTATTGATGCGTGGTCAAATACGTTGCAATTGGTCTTGTCTGCGTTGAGTGTTAATAAGTGTTTCTTATATGGTCATAATGGTGGTGCTTCTGTGGCCGCACACTTTTCAATTCATCAGCCAAATCGAGTGGATGGCTTGATATGTGATGCCCCAATTTATGTTCGAAACACAGATGCTTGTGATTGGGCAAATAAATGGCTAGGTGACATCGAGTCTGTTGCTCCTCGGTGGGATGGAAGTCATCTTTTGAGTATTTGGCACATGAGAAGAGATATGGGAATTTGGTGGCCTTGGTTTGAAAAGGATCATCTTCACAAGCGCCAGTATCTCAATATACAACCAGAAAAGATCAATTTGGAGGTGAGAGAATTCTTAAAGCAGCCTAAAAGCTTTTTAGATACCTGGAGATCGGTTATTCGGTACGATGTGATGCAGCAAATTTTGACTGTCAAACAAAGAAAATTATTCATCAGCACAAAAGATGACTTATTTCAACCTTGCTTTAATGAATTCTTAAGTGCTGATTTGGGCTTGAATGCTCTTGAAATTGATTCTGATGTGGTTTGTAAAGCCCGGCATATTGTGAATTTCATCAAAAATTCAATTGATCATTGACTGTTAGTTTGATGAATATTTGAGATTGATACCATAAAAAATTTATTTTAAAGGCTTGTTTAATGTCTACCGCAGTTAGAAAAGGTGCTTCGAAATCGATTTTAATCTCTGATGGTATTCGTGCTGCTTCTAGGCGCACTCCAGCGAAAGTTGCTATTACAGAAGGCGCGAGAACTTTAACATATCAGCAACTTATTACTAGGATCGATAAGGTTTCTAATTTGGCGCACTTCGGACTGAATCTTCGACATGGCGATCGTGCTGCTTTGTTCATGAAAAATAGATTGGAATACTTAGAGTTGGTTTGTGGGCTTTCTTCAGCAGGAGTTGCTGTTGCAACTATTGGCCCAAACTCTTCGGTGCCAGAGGTTAAGTTTTTGTGTGAAGATTCTGGTGCTCGAGTTATTTTTGTTGATCAAGATTTGTTTGAGTTGGCGTGTGCTGCAAAAGCAGATTGCGTCGAGAAAATAATTATCGTTGGTGATGATTATGAATCATTGTTAAAACAGACTTCAAGTAATGTACTTGATGGTAACGTCACTGAGCACGATATTTTTTCTATCCCCTATACATCTGGGGCAACTGGGCGCCCCAAGGGTGTGCTGCTATCTCATCGAGGTCGTGTTCTTTCGTGCTATGCAATGGCCTCAGAGCATGGTGCATATGGTCCTGATGATCGGGCTGTTGCGACCACCCCAATGTTTCATGGTGCTGGCTTTTTGATGGCTTTAGTGCCTATTTTTTTTGGTGGCACTGTTGAGATTTTGCCAAAATTCGATATTCAAAATCTAATGTCAACAATTGAGAGAATTCGTGCGACTAGTGCATACATGGTGCCCACGCATTTTGCGGCACTGTTTTCTGGTGATCATGGTTCAAAAAAATACAACACTTCTTCGCTGAAAGCATTGATATCGGGTACGGCTCCTTTGGCACAAAGTATGAAAGGACAAATCATTGATTATTTTGGCGATGGCATTCTTTTTGAACGTTACGGGACTACGGAGACAAATATTGTTTCGGCTTTGAGACCAATGGATCAACTTAGAAAAATAGCATGTGTTGGTCAATGTTTACCTGCAACTTATATCCAAGTCCTTAACGACGATGGCGATCCCGCAAATGTGGGTGAAGTTGGCGAATTAGCTGTAGCATCTCCATATTGTTTTTCTGGCTATCATAATTTGCCAGTAGAAACAGCTAACTCCAAAAAAGGGGATTGGTTTATAACCGGAGATCTTGCACGGGTTGATAACGAAGGCTATTTGTACATCGTTGACCGTAAAAACGATATGATTATCACTGGTGGTGAGAATGTTTATCCTCGAGAGGTTGAAGAGGTTTTGTTGATGCACCCAGCTGTCAGTGAGTGTGCTGTAGTTGGTATACCGCATCAGTATTGGGGTGAAGAGGTTAATGCTTTTGTGGTTCTCAAGCCTAATGCGCAAACAACATTTGAAGAATTAGATGCCTTTTGTCGTTTGCATTTGTCGAAATACAAAGCACCCAAAAAATTCAAATTTACCAGTGATTTACCCAGAAACAGCATGGGTAAAATTTTGCGTCGAAAATTGCGTGATTGAATCAAGACTAAATTGTGTGATGATTGATTCACTGACTCCATTGGCCTGGTGTTTTTCTTCATACCATAGAAATATTTTGACTCAACAAACTTACTCTATTTGATGCTTAATGTAATGCTTACATTTTTATATGAAGTATTTTTTGCCATCGATGCATCATTATTTGTAAGAATTCTAGCTATCAAAATTATCCTTAAGTTTTCATTTTGGTTTTCATTTGCCAATTAAGATGGTTCGGATTGATTAATAAAAAAGCGCGTGGTAACCGGTACCACGCGCTTTCAAAGAGATCCCCATAGATCTAAGTTCAAGATTCTCGTTTCTTTTAAGCGGAAATATTCAAAAGACCGCCGCTCGTTCCAACGTTTTGTAAGTTGGACGCTAAATTTTGTAAGAACGTCAGCAATGAATTGGAAGCTGCTGAGCCTCCTGCGGTGCTTGCTAAATTGCTGAAACTTTGTTGTAGTTGACTCACGGAT
>Ga0164297_10004096_pt1 | contig 13259 bp, 10 predicted proteins | sample GEODES058metaG_FD_113539 | JGI IMG/M metagenome (GOLD analysis project Ga0164297, IMG submission 113539) | Dystrophic lake water microbial communities from Trout Bog Lake, Wisconsin, USA - GEODES058 metaG | ecosystem: Environmental > Aquatic > Freshwater > Lake | place: USA: Trout Bog Lake... | reverse complement strand
CTCTGTGCTGTAATTGCACAGCGTCATCTTCGCTTTCAACTTGATGTATGCTCCAACCAAGACTGTTCAATACATGTTCAATCTGTGGTTGTTTATCCGTGGCATTCCACCAGCGATTAGCCAAGACCAACAACTGGTTGGGCACGTCATCACTGTCGTCACGATCGGGGCTGGGTGCAAATTCTTTTAGGCGCACTTTAGATTCGGTTTCAATTGACGATAGCCATTCTAAACCTTGTATGATCTGCGTGTATTTTTGTAGAATTTTACCAACAAATTCTTTGGTCTCTGGTTGATTGAGTGTTGTATCCAGTTTAACCCCTGTTTGTGCTGATGCATATAGATCTTTATACATCAGTTTGTATTCAATATTTTTGTGTAAAACTTGACCAATCAGATCATTTAATTTTTTTGTGCGAGGATCAGAGGGATAATATCGATTCAAATATAGAGACAAGTATGTGGCATCGGACAAGATATCTTCAACATCGGCAGGTGTTTGTGCTCGAGCTTTTCCAACAACGGCTGAGCCAGCTGCCGCACCGGCACCACGCAGGAAATCTCTGCGTGTGATTTCAGCAAGAAATTCTTTGGCTCTCATAGGTATCCTACCCAGGCTGGTCCTGTGTATCCTTCGGGATATGCTTGTAAATTTTGTATGGTTCTGTGCCACCCTTCCCATAACTCGTAACCGTCGGGTCGTTTCAGAACAATGATAGGTTCTCCGCTGACTCCCTGTTTTTGTATCATAGCGGCTTGTGCAGCATGGCGTTCGGTATCTCTAGGAACTTGAAAGGGATTTTTTGAACCGCCTTCTCTCTTCTGAATTTGTTCCTGTGTGGCAGGTGTAAAAATATCTAAGGTAATAGGTAACCGTTCTAAACGCCATTGCTGAATTGGATATTCCTGTAAAATATGCTGTATGTGTGCTTTTTTATCTTCAAGTTCCATGTTGTCAGGAATGCGACTATAAAGCGCATCCTTGACCACATAGTCAGGCCAATGCTGGGGAACCATGTTGCGTATTAAACGCCATGCTCCACCTTGATACTCGACCAGTAATTCTTTAATTCGCATCAGCAGTTCCAGCGACGGCGTGCTTTACAAATAGCTTTATCTGGCGTCTTGGCACAGCTGATGTTGTGCATCTTCATTTGGCCTTTGGATCTTGAGCAGTAGCTCTTGCGACGCTTTGACGCCTTTGAGCCTTTCTTCAACTTACTAGGTTTGGTAGTTACCGCTGTTTGCAGTTTAGAACCAGGATGTTCTCTGCGATAGGCCTTGACAGCTTTGCGGCTCATGCCGTTGGTTCTATCTCGATTGTTGGCCTTTTGCCAGGCTTCTGACTCATCTAAATATTTTTCTGCACCAGCGTAGCCATCAACTGTAAACACCCGCTTGCCCGTGTCTTGCTGTATTACTTCAGTGCGAATATCATCATATTCAGCCCATTCAATGGCTTCTTTTTTGGCCTCAGCAAAGTCATTGGTAGTTAAAATCACAGAGTCAAGGGTGCGATCCAGCAAGACAAACTTATCTTTATCAGATTTTCTATAGCCCATTTGTTCATAGTTGCCGCCACGAGATTCAGAGATAGTTTCCATAATGGTGCTGGTGGTGGCAAACACATACAGTTCATCATCGTCCAAGCTCTCTAGGTCTTCCCAGATCACTTCACTATCGACTCCGTTACTGACAGCCAAGTCTTCAATGATTGATTCAATCAGATCAAACTCTTCTGCAAGTTCTTCTTGGGCTTCGTTAAAAGTCAATCCGTGCTTGTCTTTGTAAAGATTTAACAGTTGTGGAATATACCGGTTGGTTACACCATATTCGCTTCGCATGGCCATCTTGCCCAGTTCCATTGCATAGGCATCATAGGCGGCATCCAGCACTTCGCGATGAGTGGCCAAACCGTCGGGCATGCGGTTGAGTGCTTTGATCAGGATAGGATCTACGCGACCTTCGGCTTCTGCTACACCTTGCTCTTTTGTTGATTCGTGGCCTGCAACAGCATCAGGATGCTTGTGAACATACATTAGTTCGCGTTTGGCTTCAGCCGCTGAATCAAATCCAACTACACTATAACCTGTGCCATAGTGATACACATACCACTCGCCATTACCTGGACTTGACTCAGGATCAATACCAATCTCGCCAACGGGGTTACCGGCCTTGTCTTTGAATACTTTTTTAACTTGATCTGCATGACCTTCTGCCACGCTTTCATTAGGCACACAGTTACGAACTTGCCCACCATTCTTGCCTTTCTTGGTGCCTTCGGCATGTTTGCCAGGCCAGCAACGAGTATAACCGTTGGCGTCTTTTTGACCCTTACGGAGTTCTGTTACAAATTCTTTAGCTTTCATTTCTTTTTTCCTCTACGCATATTTAACTGCCAACGTGCCAACTGTCCTTTACGACCTTTAGAGTGTGCGGCTTTTTCCAACTGTGCTATGGTAGCACCCTTGGGAATTCCATGTCTTTGACTGTCGCCTGGGCGTCCAGGGCCCCGGCCATCGGCAAAGTTTTCTGCCAGTGTGCCTTGGGCCCAACCATGGCCATCATAAGCATCGCTTATAGGCAATGCTACAGTTTGACCCGAGCGATTGCTTAAAACAATATTGTTGATTTCGTCATCAAAATCTATACTCCAACCTTTGGTCTGTAGTCGGGCCTGAATATATTTGAGATCGTTGTCAATTCCGTTGCCCAAGCCATTGGGGTCCATAACAGCTTGTAATCCATTGCTATCTTCGTTGGCCCAAAACCAGTCATTTGCCAAGCCCAAAACATCAGGAGTAATCTTTTGCCATGCAACCTGTGTTGGTGAGCGGCGGAACGGAATTACTTGGCCTTCTGCAACACCTTCCTTGGGAAATACCCGGCGTTGACGGGCAATATAATCTGTTAACTTTTTCTTTTGCACTTCATAGCCCTGGATAGCTGCATCCATGTCGGCTTCGGTAGCCGGATTGGGATATATGTCTTCAATGTCAGCGGCCAAGCCCGGAGTGATGCCATAGCGTGTGCGACCAGCACGGGCTGTGAGTGTTTCTATCTCCTGTTTGAGATCCAGGATCTGTTGTATCTTTTCACGCTGGCGCTGTAGATCTGTTAGAGCGGCATGTAGTCTGGGTTGAACCGGTTTGGCAACGGCTGGTTTGGCTGTTGGCTCAGGCTCTGCTGTGGTCATGGCCGGATTGGCCAACTGCTGTTTGATCTTGTATAACTGGTTGAGGTTCTTGGCAGGTAGTGTTTCACTCAAGTTATTTGCAAAATTCTCTTGAACACCCATGCCTTCACTGCCATATCGAGCTTTTTCCGCTTTGAGTTGTTTTAACACTGCTGGTAAATTGTCAGTAACACGAATTACCCAACCTTGGTCGGTTATGTATTGGAATGGATCTGCAATTGGTTGTTGTTTAACAGGCTTACCTGGATTACTACTAAAGTATTCTCCACTTGGAACCTTTTTAAAGTTGCTGGCATTGAATACTGTTAGGTATGTTTTTTTACCGCGTATCCTTGGTAAATCTTTTTTATCAAACCATACTATAGGTTGACCTGGGCCATACTTTGCTACATAACGAGTTTCTTTACTACTACCGGTTGCATACAAGGCAGTAAATGTTGGATCACCGGCATAGACCCCTTGTGATTGTCCAGTAAACCGTTTAGGTATGGTTGCACCCTTAGGAAATTGTCCGCTTTCGCTCCAGTCATCGGTGTGATAGTATGTCTGCATGTTGGCAGAAAAATCCTCAATAGGATGATCATCAATTCTAGTTACATACTGCCCAGCAGATTCCGTTATATTCTCTGATAACCCCCTGACTGACATATTATGCCCAGTGCTACGTTCTAGTTCGTTGGCACGAGCATCAGCTTGTGACCATGCCACATCATCCATTCTAGCAATCTCACGTCCTAAGGTGACATCGTATATGCTCCAGCTACCTACCCTGTTGGTAGCATCTTGTCGTATAGCATTGATACGATCACTGTTTCTTTCGTAGGCCGCAAATGGATCTTCTGAGCCGGCAAAGTTCTGTGCCACATCGGATTCTACGTCTTGAACACCCAGGGTATTTCTTAATCTAGCAGCATCTTGAGCATTGTCTACGCCTTGTGAATCGTCCTTGGCTGTGGTGCTACCTGATATCTTGGCCCGGACAGCAAACAAGTTGGGCTGTTCAGCACCAACGCTGTCTAGCCAGTTGGCTCCATCCTGTTTAGCATCAGCGGCTGTGTCGCTCAAGAAAGTATGGACCACATGGCCTGTTTCTTTTTCATACACTTCCCAGTAAGGAACTCCACGCTCGTTAGTGGCCTGTTCGGGTTTTTTCTGCTTGGGAGTAGCGATACGCTTGGCCAACTTGGCTCTTGGTGTAAGTGTAGCCGGATCTTCCCACGGACGAACCTGGAAGCCAATGCCTTGATCCACATACTTGTCATACACAGCATCGGCCACTTCGCCCTTGCTCTTGCCCTTGACTATTTCCAAGGTCTTGCCGGTCTTGACATCGTAAACTTCCCAATCTTGCTCGCCCATGTTGACCAACTGATATTCACCTGAGTCTAGTGCTTCGCGACCATACTTGGCCCATACTCGATTCTTAACTTCTGATTCAGGGTAGCCGTTCCATTCGGCACCTGGTACTGGCTCCCAGCGTCCGTTGACATTTTGATACAGTCTAAAACGTTGATTCATTTTCTTTTCTGTGCCGATGGTTTTTTCGGCCCACTGTTTCTTTAGTTGTTCTTTGTCGATATCGCCTGCGGAGTATTTGGCAAACAGAGCCAGGCTAGGATCATCACCTTCGGGAGCAACTAACTTGTACAGCTTCTTGGCATACTCCTGGCGTTCGGCACTAGGGTCAGAGGCAATCTGCATGGCACGAGCAAAACGCAACATGGTATTCTGTAATATGTTGGCGCTGTTGGCATCTTCTGACAGGGCTCTGGCTTCGGATAACCAATCACCACCGGGTGATCTGAATTCTATATAGCCATCCTGTATGTGCGCACTTGTATACTTGCCGGTGCCTACACCTTTTTGTATGTCCTTGTGTGCCAGTTCTAGCAAGCCCGATTGCATGTATTTGATCACGCCCATGGGATCCGCACGGCCACCCTTGATATTCTCCCGGAACTTGGCCAGGGCACTCTTGCAGTAGACACTGCTTTCACGACCAAACTGTTGTAACACATGTTCGTCACCCATGAACAGGATTAGTTTCACATAGTCTACATCACCGCCCTTGTGAGGCACGCTTACGCCCATGTGTAGGCCAGTTGAATTATTGGTATAGGCATCTCCCGGACCGTTGGCCCAGTCGACTACTTGTTGTAGTTTTTCCAAGGTAGTTAATAGTGGCATTGGAGGACTTACGATTTCAAGTCCATAGTCTTCACGATCATCAGGTTGTAGACTAGAATCGGGCTCTACAATCCATTGTCCTTCACGACGAAGGGTACTATGATAATTGCTGCTTAATTTAACTGGCATATCTACAACACCATGTAGACTGTCAGCAATCTCTTCAGGATCACGATTACCGCCGTTGCCACCACCGGTCATGTAGGGCCAGCCCAAGTCATACTCGTTTGACACATCGCTCATCCAGCGCAGGCCCACATCATCAAAGAAGCCAGAATCATCATCAATTTGATAATTGTCACGGAAGTCATCAAGCGCGGCATCCCAATTGGCACCTTGTTTGCGAACTTCGTCAGCTACAAGATCATCCAGCAGGCCTTCGGCTTCGTTCTGAGCATCTAGATACTTGTCGTATAATGGATGTTGTTCTGCGTATAAAATTTGTTCTTTGCTAGACGTAAACTTAGGAGCACTTTCGCCGGCCTTGATAATCTCATTCATTTCGTCGTCAGTTAGGTCCAACAAGGCCAACTGTTTTTGTATTTCGTTGTCAAGATCCCAATCACCTTCATCTACCAACAGTTTGCGTATCAAGTCTTCGGCTTCATTGCTGAAATCCTTATACATCTGTTCGTCGTACCACTCGTAGTATTGTTCGTCTAGGCCCTCACGCAGGCGTTCAGCCTGGCGATCGCCGATGCCATAACCGTAGTCGTCGTTTTGAAAAAACTCCACCACTTGATCTATGCTACGACAACGCTCATCCAGGTCATAGTCGGGATCTTGATCGTAGTCTGAATCTTCACTGGCAGTGTCGCGGAAGATCAGTTCAGCTTCAAAGCCGGCACGTATGCCTTGAGCCGCATCACTGCCAGCCCACTTCATCAAGGAGGTGGGGCTCATTTTTACTTCGTCTAGCTCTTGTTCATCTAGGGCAAATAGTTTTTTTTCTTTAAACTGTTGCAGTTCCATCATTAGTTGTTCAAACAGACCATTGGGACGGGCAATCTGTGGATGACCTTGGCTGTCGGTCTTGAGCTTTAACTTGTTGGCTTCTTTGCCTAACTGTCCTGGACGAATATCCACAGTGAGTGCCATCTTGTATCTGGGATCGTTGGCTTGCTTTCGGGTAGGTATGTAACCACTTGCTGATTCGTTTAACGCTGTAAGTTCGGCATCAGTCCAACTTATAAAACTGTCACCATTGATGTCACCTTGACGTATAATAAATGCGCCGCCAGCATCGTCTTCGTTCTGCCCAATTTCCCAACCCATGGTGGCCAGCAACTTTTCTATCCCGGGATCTTCATCACCGTTATACCATTGCGCCGCATAGTGCCGCAGTATTTCCTCCTCGTCAGGGCCTTGTTCGTCACGGTCGGCACTTGGAGCATATTCTTTTAATTCGTCGGCATGTAGGCCATGAGCCTGGCCCACTGCAAAGTATTCAGGGTGCATTCTGGCATAGTCACGCATGATAATGCCGGCTCTGGCATTGGCTTCATTTTCCCAAGGTGATCCGGTTTCGCCGGCCATGGCACCCATCTTGCGACCATCACGTTCATGCTGATGACGATGGGTCAGTTCATGTGCCACTGTGCGTAGCACATCCATGATGTGGCGATTACCCCAGGCCACTTCCAGTAGATTTTTGTCATTGATGTAACGACCAAATGTGGTATGCACTATGGGCCACTGCGGATCTTTGCGCAGTTTGATGATTGGCATCTGTTTGATTTTTAATTCTTTCACACAGAAACTGATAAAGTCACGCAGGATATCTTCGTCTGACGGAACTGTGTTGACTTCCGGCTCTTTGGCATCTTCTACTAGCTCAGGAGTTCGGAACCCGTAGGTTACTTTGGGTGCAGGTGCTTTTTCTTTGAGACTGAACTCGCGATCCTTGGCGGCATTTCTAGCATCATACAGATCCTGTATCAGACCTTGGCTACGCAACAGTTTGAAGGCCAAGTTCTCTGGACCAAATTCGCCGTGTGCTTCCAAACCGGTCTGACGCATCTTCTTGATCTTTTCAATCATGCGAGTCATGCGTTTTAGATTGCCCGACTTGATAGCTCGTTCAATTTGATGGCCCACTGTTTCAAACTTGTTACGAGTAGAAGTATCATCTACTACGCTTTTTACTCGACGTGGCACTGCTATCCAGTCGTTGTTTAGAACACTGTAGATGCCCTGACTGATGTGTGGTTGATCTGCCGCTTGCACATACAGTTCTACATCAGCACCACCAATCTTAATGTCGTGTTGTTCGTTGTATTGGAATTTTTTAGCATCAAACAGTTCGCGATAAACTGGATCTTCGGGCATGCGCACCACAAGATGCAGGTCAATGTCACTGTTGGGTGTATAGGTATAAGCGGCATTTGATCCGCTGATGGTAATGTCTTCGATGTCTAGATCTTTTACGCCCAAAAACTCGCGGAAATCTTCGGCTATGCGCATGAGTTGTTCACGCACTTCGGGGTGTAGATGTTCTGCAGAATCCCATAAACGGGGATTTAGGCGATCGTTAAACTTGACTGCATCGTCAAGGTTGTAGGAGTCTAATTCCGTGATATTCATAACTTATATTTACCGGATAAACAAAAAGCCGTATTAGGCATCAAAGTTCGTAGAGAATGGTTCTTACACAGCCGTTGTATTCGGGTATTTCACACAGTTTGCGCTGACTCTTGACTTGTAGATTAAACGGATGGGCAGTCAACACAATACCGCTGTGTGCTATGTCCAGTCGTATGTTGCGCCCGGCAGGCTTGTCTATGTTGGGTATAAAACTGTTGCCTTTCGGCACAGATTCTGTCAACACAAGCCAACGATATTGGCCGGCCAATTTTTCAACCACTTGCGCTATGTGATCATTTGATAGGTGTTGCAGAACCTGGCGTATAAAAACCACATCACCTGGCGGCAATTCGCCTGTGACAAAGTCCAACACACGGAAATCCACTGCTAGGTCTTGGAATTTGTTCTGGTTGAATTCAATCAGTTGTGGTACCACATCGCAGGCTGTATACTGGTTGCAAAATGGTCGCAACTGTTGTCCCACATTGAAGTCGCCACAACCCAGATCCACCACATTGGGTTTTTGATCAAGCCCGCTGAGAAACTCGCTGACTGCTGTCACATAGGGTGTTACGATACTGGGGTCATCAGAACCCGACCCCGAGAAAAACGGGCGATCTGGATCGCCCGATTTGCCCCAATGAGCATTTTCGTAGATTGTAGAAAATACTTCTTGGTTAGTTACTTGCTTTTTTTTTGAGACTTGCCGGTCTTGCCATTGCTGGCCAACACCGTGGCTTCTACAGGTTTGGAAGGAGCATCCACCGGAGCTGCCACACCATTCTGCAGGGCCAAGAGATGCAGGTCCTGATACAGTTTATCTTGTGTCTGGAAGTCAAACACATAGGTTCCTGTGTGTTTCAACAACACACGCTTGTCTACCCAGACTTGACCGCCTAGGTCACGCCAGTTTTCACAGAAGGTCCAGTCTTCGCTATAGTAGCGATTTTCACGCACTGCGGTATCAAAGTAGGTCTTCATGTAGGGATTCAATTCTACTGGCAAGCCAATGTCGTTCATGAATGGTTTGGTAGCTGGATGTGCATTGAGTTTTTCAAATACACTGCGCTTGATCAACATGAAACCTGTACCGGTCTTGGATACTTCTTGTAGATTGCCGTCTTCAGACACTTCGGCACCTTCGAAGCCGTTGACACACCACTTGACTGGTAGGCTTTTCATTGGATAAAGCCCGCCGATAACGTCTTTGTCTGCGTTCAACATCACAAGTAAATGCCATGGCTCCCAACCAATGTCAGCATCAATAAACATCAAATGGGTGGACTCTTTGTTGTGTAAGAACTTGGCTGTGAGTGTGTTACGAGCACGGCTAATCAATGACTCGTTTGTCATGGTTTCCATGGTCCAGTCAATGCCCAATTGACGGCAGGTGTTTGACCACTTGATGTAGCTCATGAAGCAGGACTCGGTCAACATGCCACCGTAACAAGGCATACAGATATGCACACGGGTAGTTTTCAAATAGTCAACATTGACTTGAATCTGCTGTTGTCCAGGTTGTAGTGCTGGTGCGTGTGGTGTTTCTGTTGTGGGTGTTGCGTCTTTGATTGCCATGGGTTCCTCTAGTAAAGTGTCTGATATTTACTAGAGTTTAACACACCAGGTTATTTTTTCCTAGAGGTTTTTTCGTCAATATAATCGACCACAACAGGATTCTGTAGATTGATGCCGGTAGCACGCACTCGAGCCAGTTGCTCGCGTAAATGGGTAATTTTGGCCTGTAGTTGTTCTCTGCGCTCTTTCATGACCCGCACTGGATTATCACCGGCAAATATTTTTTCTTGTCCGTAGATCACAGCATCGCCTGGTTCTGTTACACCTAACTTTTTGTCAAAAGTGGCCTGCAATTCAGCATCAGGAGCACCGTAAAGATCTGCTATGATCTGTGCGCGATCATGATCACTGCCTTCTCTATACAACTTGCGTATGGCCGTGGCCGAATTGGCATCCTGTCCTTTGACTTGGAAATTCACAGTAGGTGTAATGGCCACATAACCGTGTTTGGTCATGGGCTGTAATTTTTTAATATTTTTGGGCATGGGCTGTAGGTAAGCCGGCTCGCCATTCTTGTTGGTAAATGTAAAGCGTTGACCGTCTTTTTCGCTCACAGCAAAAATCAAAGCAGTTGTGGCTTTTTCTTCGTCGCTGAGACCGTCAACAATTTCTTTGGCCTGATAGGGATTTTTAACCTTTTCAATATGACTGGCCGGAACACCCAGCTTGGTCATCATTTTTACCTTGTCATCATAGTTGAATGGACTGGTTTCAGGATCGACGTTTTTGGGCACGTCTGAAGTGGCAATGTAGACCGATTCTGCACCGTATTTTTGAACCAGATAATCATAGCTGGCCTGATGTCCGCGATGGAAAGGTTGAAAACGGCCGGGATATATTACAAGATAGTTCATTGTAACATATTTATGGTTACATGTGTTCCAGAAGCCACAGGTATACAGGCGTAGAGAATTTTAAACTCACGGTGCCGTTGCAACCCAGTTCACCATAAAATTTGTCCTGTGTAGCACTGCCGTTTCCGTTGAAATCATGCGTGTATGTGGCCAATTCGGTGAGCATGTGCCCCAGTTTGATTTCATCAAATGTTACATCTGACACGATCAATCTGGCATCTGACACCATGTTGCCGTCAGCATCGAGTTTGGTATGATTCATGGTTTTATTTTTCATGATCAAGCGCAGTTCATGTTCAGCATCGGTATCGGCCAGGGTCATGCAAATTGTCTGAGATTCAGTCACATGATCGGTATCATAAAATTTGGAATCATCAATCCAGGCTTCAAATCCCAGGCCAGCTGACGCATCGTTAGTGTTGACTTGACACGCAATTACTACAGTGCTGGTCATTTAGTAGGAAGCTGTTACGATGTTGATGTTGCCGGCTGAATAGTCAGTGACCACTGCTCGCAACCAGGTAAAATTGCCAGTAATGGCATTGCTAAACACATTTGACACATTGGCCGCAATCACATTGGATATTTCAAACCAAGGTGCTGATTCTTGTGCATCATTCAGGGTGGCCTGCACACTGATGTTGCCTTGGAATCCTGATACATTGGCAAATATGGTTTGTATAAAACCTTGTCCGCCATAGTAATTGGCCGCTGGAACAGCGTTGCCCACGTAGACATTGCCGCCCGCATAGGAGCCCGACATGTTGCCATACTGTAAAAAAGGTATTAGAGTTTGAACAGTGTAAGCGGTCATGCCTGTTGTATTTCCACGATTACGCCTGCGCCTGCCAATTCTGCAATCACAGCTTCCAATGATTCTACTGCATCTTGTGATAAGATAACAGATTCTGGATCTGTGTCCTTGACCAAATTGCTCAGGGTAATTACCAAATTTTGTTGATTGATTTTTGCCATAGTCAATTATTTAGCCGGGATTATCTGCATAGTTTTTCTTATTAGGCTAGGATGCACTAAAGCCAGCATGGTCAGCCATAAAGCACTGTCATAATCCACAAAAAAATAATCCTGGGTGCGATTAAACGGGTGATCAATCCAGGCTTCCAGACCCGGACTTAGCCGCACACTTTCTTGTTGATTTTGCAAAAATCTAACCAATTGAGCCTTTTGATCCGTGGTCAGTTTGGCCAAACGAAAATAACTGCGATACTGATGCTGTGGATTTTTCAACTGTATGGTATCGCGTGGTCGAGTTATCACAGCACGAGTATAGGATCTGTGTGTAAGACTGTTCAACTGGTCCAGCTGATCAATCAGAGTCAAATCGTTGGTATACACATGACCTTGATTTACACTCACTACCAATTTGAATTCACAGCCGCTGGTCATCAATACTTCGGCCAGTTCGTGTAGATCAGTTATGGTCTGATCAGTAATTTCCTTGCGACGGTGGCTTAAAATGTTGCCCACAGTGTTGTTGGCCCTGTGCCAGCGTTGTTGTGCCACTTCGTTCCAGGCAATACGACGCTCGATCATGGTGTCAATATAAGCGTGATCCAATTCACGTAGACAACTGACTTCGTCCAAGCAAAAGCCCATCGCATACTCAAAGCGATTGTAGTATAGGCGATCTTTGAGAAAGATCTTAAACTGTTGGGCTTGGCGGGTCAAGAACAATGAATCCATCAGAATCAACCACGGGCGACAACAAGGGTGGTTCAACATGGAACTCAACCTGTTCATTGACCATGATGGCTGTAATGTTGCAGTTTTCCAGACGATCGAATAGGATCTTCTTACTGAGTGGCACACGGATCAGCTCGTCAATTTTGCGTCCCAAGGGTCTGGCACCCATCTTGGAATCATAGCCCTTGTTGGCCAACAGATCGATTACACTTTCACTCAGGTTCAAACGTATGTTTCGATTCATCAGGCTGTCTTTGAGTTCATCCAAGAACTTGATCACAACTTTCTTGATGGCCAGGGTATCCAGCTTGTTAAACCGACAGATCTGATCGATACGATTGCGTAGTTCGGGTTTAAAAAAGTCTTTCATGGCCCGATCTTCTGATCCAGTCTTCTCTAGACTCTGTCCAAAGCCAATGTTGTTGTTTTCATTGTCTCTGGCACCCAGGTTTGACGTCATGATAATAATACAGTTTTTGAGATCCACTGTTTTGCCGGCACTGCTTGTGATACGAGCTTCGTCCAGCATCTGCAACATGATGTTGATCACATCCGGATGAGCCTTTTCAATTTCATCAAACAACAAGATACTGAATGGATGTTTGCTGACATCTGAGATCAGCTTGCCACCACCCAGGTTGCCATCTTCAAAGCCCACATAGCCGGGAGGAGCACCAATCAGGCCGGACACTGTATGCTTTTCTTGATATTCACTCATATCATATTTGAGCAGTTTCATATCTAAGTGTTCGCCCAAGAGTTTGGCCAATTCAGTTTTGCCTGTGCCGGTGGGTCCTAGGAATAGGAACGATGCAATAGGACGCCGAGCATTGCCGATGCCGCTAAAGTTGATATACACACGTTCCAGCACGCGATCTACAGCTTCGTCCTGTCCATACAGCTTTTGTTTGATGTTGCTTTCTAGTTCTACAATTTTGGCCGATCGTTCATTTTCCAAACGATCCAGGGGAACATCAGTCACACGACTCAGTTGTTCCATGATCATTTGTTTGTTAATGGTCGCAGTGCCGGCATCTTTGACACGTTCTCGGGCGCAAGCACCGTCCAACAGGTCGATACTCTTGTCAGGATTCTTGCGATCGTGTATGTAACGACCACTCAATTCCACAGCGGCTGTGATGGCATCTGTGTCGATCATG
>Ga0164297_10004093_pt1 | contig 13263 bp, 11 predicted proteins | sample GEODES058metaG_FD_113539 | JGI IMG/M metagenome (GOLD analysis project Ga0164297, IMG submission 113539) | Dystrophic lake water microbial communities from Trout Bog Lake, Wisconsin, USA - GEODES058 metaG | ecosystem: Environmental > Aquatic > Freshwater > Lake | place: USA: Trout Bog Lake... | reverse complement strand
CTATCATCCTCACAGAGAAGAAGAGGAATACGGAGTTTGTGATGAGTGCGGAGTTCCTGCAATGTACGAAGGAAAGTGCATGGAGTGTGGATACATGGAAGAAGGACACAATTTAGAAGAAGAGAAGCACGAAGTATTCATGGCTCAAAAGAATCTTGAAACTATTATCAGATCTGCTACAGAATTATTACATAAATTAGGTGAAGAAGAAAGAGAAGTACCGGCTTGGGTAGCGGATCATATTACAAAATCAGAAACTTACATCGAACAAGCAAACGACGGCTTCTATTTTGAAGACGAAGAAGGCGGCGAAGAAGACACAGTATACACTTCAGAAGAAGAACCGGAGCACAACGACGACATGACTTTAGCTAAGTTAATGGAAGTTGCAAAGGCTAAAGTGAAACCATCTAAGGGATTAACAAAGAAACAAAAGAGCAGTGTTGAAAAGAAAGCTCATAAAGGCAAAAATGTTGGTCACGGTGGATTCGATAAGTTAGCCAAAAAAGCCGCTAAAGAATACGGATCTAAAGAAGCAGGTAAAAGAGTAGCCGCAGCAGCAATGTGGAAAGGCATTCATCGCAAATAAAATAAATACAAATGGACTTAACAAAACTAAAAGGACACGTTCCTGATAGCGTTATAGCACAACTTCCTGATACCATGGCTAAGTTTGAGATCAATACTCCATTGAGATTGGCTCATTTCTTGGCGCAAGCAGGGCACGAATCCGGTAATTTTAGATTGGTTAAAGAGAACTTGAATTATAGCGCAAAAGGATTAAACGGCATCTTCAAAAAATATTTTCCAACTCTAGAATCGGCTTTACCTTATGAAAGAAAACCAGAAAAAATTGCAAATAAAGTATACGCTAATAGAATGGGTAACGGTGATGAAGCATCAGGTGATGGAGCTAAGCACTGTGGTCGTGGCTTTATTCAGTTAACCGGTAAGACCAATTACCAAGCGTTCTTTAAAGCGATAGGACTTCCTGTAGATTCAGATCCTAACTTAGTTGCAACTCAATATCCTTTATTGTCTGCAGCTTGGTTTTGGAATAAAAACGGATTGAACAAAATATCCGATCAAGGATCTTCAGACGCAGTAGTTACACAAAATACAAAAAAAGTAAACGGTGGAACTATAGGATTGGACGACAGAATCAAACATTTCAAAGAGTTTTTCGCTATATTGGCTTAACCTATGATGATAGACAACAACAACATACTAAAGATATTATTGGAAGCAGACGCTGATCCAAACGATCCTCTAAAGCAACCAAACGAAAAACCTACAAAACCTCATGGATTCGAAGAAGATCCAATGGGCTTTATCATACGCAAATATCACGGTCTTGCAAGAATCCTTGCAGAACTAATGAGTTCGGACTTCAAACAATATTTGACTGCTATATTCGTTGTTGCACCAAAGCCAACTACTTTTAAAATCGTTTTACACAACGGTCAATTTTTCTTTATTACTTATATGGGTAAAGGCTTTTACGAAGCTAATATTGCTGGTAAAAGATACTACATGAACAACATTGGTACTAAAGAAAGAGCGATGCAAGCGATTGCGAGATTGCTTAAGTTCGGCAATCCATTAAAAACAAAAGGTCCTGAAGGCGCAGAGCAAGGTACTAGAGAGGACGATGGTACAGGTAATTCTCCAAACAGCGGATTTGCTAACGGAGGTGGAGGTGGATACGCTCAAACCGGAGGTGAAGAAGGAGGCGAAGAAGGTGGAGAGGAAACCGGCGGTGAAGAGGGCGGTGGAGAAGAAGCATTAAAGGAAGTTACGCTAGTAAAGAATTTGTTAAAATTCAAAAATATAGGCCAAAATTTCATAAACGCATTGATAAAAGAAGTGTATTTACCTTCTAAATCAAAAATAAAAGTTATGAAAAATCAGCCATTACAAGAGGCAAAAGTACCAGATCTAAGATCTGCAATGAACGCAGCGATGCAAGCTGCAGGATTAAACGGAAAGCCTAAATCCGGTCCTCCTCAGTTAAGATACCAATTGGGAACGGATCCAATAAAATCTATTGCTAAGATCGCAGACAAATTAATCGGAAAAGGTAATTACACTGTTAAAGACGTACCAATGGGTACAGCAGATTCCGCTTCAGGAAGCTATCCAACTATCAAATTAACAATAACTAAGCCTACTCAGAACTACAAAAAGGGTGAGTTCGTATTGATCGTTAATCAGACAGGTCAAGAAAAAAAGAGCGTAACTGCTAAAGCGTTAACTCCAGTAAATTTGGGTATTGCAGGAGAATATAAAGACTTAAATAGCTTGGTAAGAGCATCAACAAATGCTGTTAGCAAAGATAAAGCTTTGGGTCCAATTCTTAAAGGCCTTATATCCGATACCGCTAACAACACCCCAGTTGCAAAATCTGGATTGCCTAAATTGAAAAGTGGTAAAACAAACGTTATATTATCAAAAAATACTACGGCTCTATTAAATAAGATATCTAAAGAGGACAAGAATACAATCGGTAAAGACTTTGGAGAAGTATTAGGCGCAATATTCTTGGGCAAAATGGTAGGAATTAAAAAAGGTCTAGTTTTCCCTAAAGGAAACGAACCTCTTGTTGACTTTTACATCGATGGATACAAAATATCCTCTAAATACGAGAAAGGTGCTAGCGCATCTTTAACAGATTTGCTTAAGGCTATTAAAGTAGATCAAATCAAAGGAGACAAAAATCAATATGCTTTATACAAAGCGTTACTACCAATGATTAACGAGACTAGTCCTAACGCATTCTTAAAAATTGCATCGTCTTTTCCTAAAGACATGCCAGCAATAAACACATTGGCAAGCGCTATAGGCATAGATTCAAAGCAATTAACAGACGAGGTAATAAACAATTACTTGATTAAGCTATTCAACAAGACTAACGCTAAAACCGAAAAGCAAAAAGACGCAGTATTCTTCAAAAAGTTTGGTCCGTTATTCGCCCAAATGAAAAGAAGTCCTGGAAAAGGCGGAGCTACTCCTCACGTTGAATGGGACACTATCAAAAAGAAAGGTGGCAAATACTACGGAGCCATTACCTCTCCTTTGTCTTACTACGTAGCAGACCAAATGAACACAAAGCCTAAATTTGTTCAAGCTTTAAAAGAAATCATTTCAAAGACCGAAGTTAAACAAATGTACTTAACTTTCGATTTGAAAGAAGGTGGTATGGGCTTCGATATCAGATCATTTAACGATCCAAACGCTACATTCAAATTCGATATTCCTAGTTTAAGTACTCTAAATCCAACTAGTAGCAAGTTAGGATTCATATTAACAAAATAGTTTACTACACATAAAAGATAAATTGCGCCCTGTCACAAGACCGGGTTATATTTGTCTAAAATAGCATCTGCATATTTATAATAAACAATTTTTTATGAAAAAAACCATAATTACCGTGATCGTGGCGGCAACTGCTATATTTTTGGTATTTAACTTTTTTGGATCTGGTAAACGCTTTAACACTAAGGCTTACGAAAACAAAATCGATTCTTTAGCTTCAGAAATAAAAGGCATTGAAAAGCAAAACGACAGTCTAGAATCAACAATTACTGTAGTTGAGAACCAAAATTTAGTATTGAGTAACAACGCAAATTTTTTGACTGCAAAGATTCAAAACTTAAAAGCAGATAATTCAAAATTAGAAGCCGCGAAAGCTTACCATCCTCATCAAGTGGACAGTTTCTTCGTTGATCGCTACAAAGAGCAATACAAAACTCCAACAAAAGACACAATTCAATTACCTATTCCAGTTGCTAAAGCTGCAGTGGTTGATTTGATTGATTTCGATAGAACTAAAACAATTGTATTGAATCAAGATAGTCTAATAACTAATTTACAAACTACTGTTGGTAACAAAGACAAGATCATTGTAACATTAAGAACAAAGGAAGACAACTATCAATCTATTATATCTAAACAAGTTCAACAACAAGAGAATTATAAAATTATTGTTGATGGATTAAAGACAGATTTGAAGAAGCAAGACTTTAAAATGAAGATGAATAAGGTTGAAAAATTCGTTATGGGAGCTGCCATCATTGGTCTTGCCATAACACACAAATAATATGGCCGCAGAAGGTATAAACATACAGGAAAAAATTAAAGAGGAATACATAAAGTGTGCTTCCGATCCTGTGTATTTCATGAAGAAATACTACATGATCCAACACCCTCAAAGAGGTCGACAAATGTTCGATCTCTATCCTTTTCAAGAAAAGGTTTTAAAACTATTCCAAAAACACTCTGACTCGGTTATCAACAAATCAAGACAGTTGGGTATCTCTACGTTAATATCCGCTTACTCTTTGTGGTTGATGATGTTCCAACGAGATAAGAACGTACTTGTAATCGCAACAAAGCAGGACACTGCAAAGAACATGGTTACTAAAGTACGATTCGCTTACGATAACTTGCCCGATTGGATGAGAAAAATCGCTAAGTCAGTATCCAATAACCAACTTAGTCTTAGATTGAGCAACGGTTCTCAAATTAAAGCTGTATCGGCAGCAGGTGACGCAGGTCGTTCTGAAGCCGTGACTCTGTTAGTAATAGATGAGGCCGCGTTCATTGATAATATCGAAACAATTTATACAGCTGCTAAGATGACCTTGGCGACAGGGGGAGGTTGTATAGCGTTATCCACTCCAAATGGTGTTGGTAACTGGTTCCACAGCACTTACACAAAAGCGCAAAAGCAAGAGAACGGTTTTTTACCCATATCTTTACCTTGGACAGTTCACCCTGAAAGAGATATCGAATGGAGAAAGCAACAGGACATAGATCTTGGTGTGAGAATGGCCGCTCAAGAGTGCGATTGCGACTTTGCTACCTCAGGTAATACCGTAATTGAACCCGACATTTTAAACTGGTATCAAGAAAACTGCATCAAAGAGCCTCTTAATAGAGAGGGACTCGATAGAGCTCTATGGGTGTGGGAATATCCCGATCCGATGAGATACTATATGGTGGTTGCCGACGTTGCCAGAGGAGACGGGATGGACTATTCCACTTATCATGTGATTGACGTGGATACATTGACACAAGTTGCAGAGTACAAGGCTCAAATAGACACAAGATTCTTTGCAAACGAACTAGTTTCTATAGCCACCAAGTACAATAGAGCACTTTTGGTGATAGAAAATGCCAATATTGGTTGGGACGTAATCCAATCCGTGTTGGAAACTGGATACAATAACATGCACTACAGTCACAGAGCTGATAATAGTGCTGATTTCCAGACTTATTTGACAGTTCATAATGGTAACAATACCCTGGTTCCTGGCTTCACCATGGCGACCAAAATAAGATTGAACGTTATTGAAAAGATGCGTGATTTCGTAGAAAACAAGCAAGTAACTTTCAGATCTATAAGACTATTGGACGAGTTGAGAGTATTTATATGGAAGAACGGTAAGCAACAGGCCATGCAGGGATACAACGATGACTTGGTAATGGCTTTCGCTATCGCAATGTTCTTAAGAGAAACTTCGGTAAGATACAAAAAAGCTGCAGATAGCCTAACGGTATCTGTTATGAACAATATAGGTAAGAGCTCTGCGGAGCAAGGATTCTACAATTCTAACGTGTCTAACGCTCAAAATCCATGGCAGATGAACATATCAGCACCTGGAGGAGATTATTCACAAGATTTAACCTGGTTATTAGGATAGATTAAAAAAATATTATGGCAGAAGTACAAAAAGACAATCTATTCGCATCGCTTAGGAGACTATTCTCCACCGATGTGATTATTAGAAACACAGGAACCAAAGGAGGCGGTATTACCGTAATGGATACTGATAATATCCAAGCGAACGGTGTTATCCAAACTAACTCTTTAATCGATAGATTCCACAAAGTATACACTACGTCTACTGCTTACGGCGTTAATCTAAACTTGGCGCAGAACTATCAATCCGCTCGTGTACAAATATACGCGGATTACGATGCCATGGACACAGACGCTATTATTTCATCTGCTTTGGATATTATTGCAGACGAATGTACGCTAAAAGACGAATACGGAACTCTATTACACATCACTTCGGCTGACGAAAACATACAAAACTTACTTGAGCAATTATTCTACTCAGTATTAAACATAGAATTCAATCTTTGGGGTTGGGTTAGAAACATGTGTAAGTACGGTGACTTCTATTTAAAGATGGAAATCTCTGAGAACTTCGGTATTTACAACGTTGTTCCATTCTCGGCTTACAATATCGTTAGGCAGGAAGGTTTTAATCCTCACAATCCAAACGAGGTAAGATTCAAATTCGATCCTAACGCAGCTTTAGGTGCAACCACTGGTTACACTTCGGCTTACAACAATCAAGATCCAGGAATTTGGTTCGATAACTACGAAATGGCTCACTTTAGATTTACCGGAGACGTAAACTACTTACCTTATGGAAAGTCTTACTTAGAAAACGCAAGAAAGCTATTCAAACAATACACTTTGATCGAGGATGCAATGCTTATCCACAGAATCGTAAGGGCTCCGGACAAAAGAGCGTACTACGTTAACGTTGGCGCCATTCCTCCTGCTGAAGTTGAGAACTACGTTCAAAGAATGATGAACAAAATGAAGAAGACTCCATTAGTGGACCCTTCTACAGGTCAATACAACATGATGTACAACGTACAAAACATGTTAGAAGACTACTTTATTCCATTCAGAGGTAACGGAGACACTACAAGAATCGATACAATCCCTGGTTTGACTTACAACGGTATCGAAGACGTACAATACTTCAGAGAAAAAGTATTTGCTGCGTTAAAGATTCCTAAAGCGTTCATGGGATACGAAAAGGACTTAACCGGTAAAGCAACTTTAGCGGCTGAAGATATTCGTTTTGCTAGAACGATCGAAAGAATCCAAAGAATTATAGTATCTGAGCTTAAGAAGATCGCATTAGTTCACTTGTACGCTAACGGCTACGAAGACGAATCAATGGCGAACTTCCAATTGAGCTTGACTGGACCTTCTATCATATACGAACAAGAAAGATTGTCTATGTTGAAGGAGAAAGTCGACTTAATTAACCAAGCTTCTGAAGCTGCGAGCTTACCAAGAGACTATATCTGGAAGAACGTATTCCATATCTCTGAAGATGAGTTTGGTGAAATGGAAGACATGATCATCGAGGACCAAAAACGCAAGTTTAGATACAAACAAATTCAAGAGGAAGGAAACGACCCTGTTGAAACAGGCCAAGCGTTCGGTACGCCTCACCAATTGGCTAGTTTGTACGGTGGTAAACAAGATGGTAGCCTAGACGTACCTTCAGGATACGACGAATTGGATCCAAACAGACCAACAAAAGTTCCTGGAAGACCTCAGAAGTACAAATCTACTTACGCTACTGACGATTCTCCATTTGGCCGCGACAGATTGGGATCTTACGATCTTAAAGCAAATGCAGAGACCGGAGAAGACAGTTTCAAACCTAAATTTAAGGGCGGACCATTGAATATGGAAGGCACGGCTCATACCAAAGCTTTGTTCAACCAATACAAAGGAGCTTTAAAGAAAATGTTCCCTGACAGAAAGGTAAATTTATTCGAATCCACTACCCTGGACGAAAGTAACATTATAGAAGACTCAGAAAAATAATAACATATTTATTGGTAGCCGATTTACAAACACTATGGCAGTAAAACATTCTAAATATCGCAACACTGGAATTCTTTTTGAATTACTTGTTAGACAAACTACAGCTGATCTTTTGGAGAACAAGGATTCCAAAGCGGTAAAAATATTGAAAAAGTACTTTACCAATACTGACCTTGGTAAAGAGTACAACTTGTATAATACATTAGTTACTAGCAAGAAATTAACAGAATCAAAGGCAGAAGTACTTATTTCTACTGTAGTGGATCAATACAAAAAGATCGATTTTGAAACTACGAACAGATTGAAGTACAACTTAATTAAAGAGATCAAAAGACATTACAAGTTGGAAGAATTCTTTACGGCTAAAGTGGATAATTACAAATCTTACGCTTCAATATACACAATATTCGAATCTCAATACTCAAAGCAATCTGATACAAAACAGCTTGTTGCTAACAAAATTACATTGTTAGAGAAAATCAGCAGAGAGGATATTAAAAACAAAAAAGTTCCTGCTTCTCTAGTGGAAGAGTTGATGAAAGAGGACAAAGAGATTAGATTGATGACTTACAAAATATTAGTAGAGAAGTTCAACGACAAGTACGGAACTCTTTCAATAAAGCAAAAGGGATTATTAAAAGAATACATCTCAAGCATTTCAGATACCACTACATTAAAAGAATCTTTGAACAAAAGATTGTCTTCTATTAAGAAAGAATTGATCTCTTTATCCAAATCGGTAGAAAGCCCGGTAATTTCCATTAAATTAAACGAAGTAATTAAGCTAATATCTCCAATCAAAGAAAACATTGGAGTTAAAGACGAAACAATCACTAGCATTTTACAGTATTACGATTTAATAGACGAATTAAAATCAGTTAAGTAATGAAGAAAGCGTGGTCACTTCAATTCATGACGCAAAAGATGCTATCGGAAGATCAACACCCAGACGTTGTATTTTCTATTAGCAACGAAGGCTTAGCTACTTTATTGAACAACGATTACAAGAAGAAATTTAGACCTATAGACGGTTCAGGATCAGGTTACTACGTAATGAAGAACGCCGATTTCGATGCTTTCGTAGACCAAGCGTCTCAATACATTCGCAAACCTATGGACTACATAGAGATTAAGAACGAAATGAGACCCGATATTACTTTGGGATACGAACCACAACCAGGATCGTTAAAAGAAGACGGCGGTGGTACAGCAACTGGAACTGGCGCTAGCTTTTCTGCCGGTACTGGCGAGCAATACGCTCCAGGTTTGGACGTTCCAAAGAAAAAATACGCAGGTCCTTACGCTAAAAAAGCAAAGAAAGAGTCAAAAGACTACTCTCAAAGATATCAAGGTACACAAACTACGGTTCAAGAAAAGAAAACAAAAGCTCCAAAGGACGTTGAGCCTAAATTGGTAGCCGGTAAAGCTAAGAATTACGTTAAAGACAAATGGGGTTGGACTGCAGCGCCTAAAATACCTAACAGACCAACTAAGGGAGGCTTTATATACAAAGAATTATTCGAAAACTACAATAGATTCAAAAAAGAAACTAAAACTAGGGACGAAAATCAACAATACAACGAGGCTATTAAGCTAGTAAGAAAGAAATTAGACGAGGCGAACAAGATATTGGACTACTCGACTAGATTAAAGGAAGAATTTCCAAACGGACCTTACTACGAAGCTAAGTCTCACACAAAAAAGTCAATAGACAAACTAAAAACAAAGGTTGCCGAAGCTTATAAAAAAATCAAAAATCTAGGTTAAAAAAATGGCAAAACCAAAAGTTGCAGGAAGTAGCGAAAAGTCTACGTTCGGAAAAAGAAAAGCAGGTCAAGAAGGTGGAAAGAAAAGTTATAACAAACACAGTCCTAAACCCAAAGCATACAGAGGTCAAGGAAGATAGTTAAATATTTATTAGCATGACAACAGTAGATTTATACAAACAATTAAAGGAAGGTAAGATCACAGAATCTAAATTCTTGTACGAAGTACGTAGAGATAACAACCTGCCTTTTATCACAAACTTAACGTCTTTCAAAGATGCTGAGCAGATTCTTAAGAACAAGAATATTATTCAGGAATGGGCAAAAGACGACAAAGAAGTGATCGCAATCATTGACAAGTTGAATCCATACAGATTTAAAAGAGCGATGTACGCTGAATTGGCTAAATTAGACAACGTTGATGAACCTACTTACATCAAAGTTAGAGAGAAAGTTGCTAGAAAGATGGCAGCGGATCCAATGGCTTATAGAGAAGAGGAATTCATGAACTCTAAAGACATCGAAAAGAAAGATGCTAAGCTTCAAATGGAGCCAGTGAGCAAAGGATTAAAACACGAAGGTCAGCCAATGACAAAAATCAAAGGCCAAGAGACTTTAAGAGCTCAACACGCACCAAAGACAGAAAATAAGAAAGGTAAGCCAAAAGGTGTTAAAGAATTGACTTACAAAGCTAAAAAGGCAAAAGGTATTACGGAAATAATGCCAGAAACCAAAAAAGAGAAGATCGTAGAAAGCTTATTTAGCAATCTATTTAAAAAAAAAGTTAAGTTAACAGAGGATACTCATCATAGATTCGGTATCGGACAATCAGTTCCATTACCTGAGAAAGATAGAAAGGCGTTTGGCTGCGAATCTGGAACTGTAAAAGATATTAAAGGCGGTACTTTATACTTAGAGTTAGAAGTAACCGACGAACAAGGACAACCTTTGGAGATCTCAAGACAAGTGAACGTAATAGAACACGAGTTAGGAGGAAAACCAGAGATGCCAAAAGAAAAAATCGTCGAGCCAGTGATCAATAATCAAGGCCATGCTTTAAAAACGGGTCAAGAAGTAACCGACGAGAGAGGAAACAAAGTTAGAATCGACGGCTTTAAGAAAGACAGATACGGTAAGATCGAAGCTTTAATCAAAGCAACGAGTGGAATGTTCTATCACGGCGTTAACGTAGACGGATTGACTCCTATCGAAAACGAAGTAGAAGAAACAAAACAATCCAAAGTGAAAAAAGAAGATAAGCTTAAAGAATTGTTCAATAAACTTAAAGAGGTATCCAAAAAGAACCTTGAAGAGGGCAAAAAGAAGAAGAAAACAATCGAGGAAGACGAAGATCAACCTCAACCTGGCGTTCCTGAAGTTTCTGTAGACGATAAAGAGACTCAAGAAAAATTAAAGCAACAGAAGAAACCGTTTATAACATACAAACAATAATGGGCAAACAACTATTAATAGAGCACGCGTTATTTAATCCGATCACTTCTTTACACGAGGGAGTTAAGAATCGTAATGGCAACATGGTAGTTGTTGGTCAAGTACAGGCTAGCGATAAGCCCAACGCGAACAAGAGAATTTATCCTTACGAAATTCTAGAAAGACAAGTAGAGAAATACATCGCAGGCCCAATCAAAGAAAACAGAGCTTTGGGTGAATTGGATCACCCTGATACTTCGGTTATCAACCTAAAAAACGTTAGCCACAACATTACAGAACTTTGGTGGCAAGGAAAAGATCTTTACGGTAAGATCGAAATACTTCCAACTCCTTCAGGAAACATTCTAAAGCAACTATTTGAGAATAATATAACCGTAGGGATCTCATCGAGAGCTATGGGATCAGTTACTTCAATCGGTGAAGGTATTGTTAAGGTAGAAGACGATCTTGACCTGATCTGTTGGGACTTCGTTTCCACACCGTCAACTTACGGAGCCTACATGAAACCAGTCGGTAGCAGAGGTTTACAAGAATCTTACGACAGAACGGTTAAATTAGAAGACAAATACGCAAAAGCCAACAGAATGATCTCAGATATTATCTGTTCAGTTAGCGGTGTTTGTTGCATTAACTAAAAATTTTTTCGGTAATATTACGTTTTCGAGAAAATAGCTATATTTATTCGTATATGCGTTATTCTACACTCAATATAACGCTACTCGTATAACATACACATATTGCTTCAATTACAATAAGCAATCGGAATCAAAAAACAATTTACAATCATGCAAGACTTGTACAAACAAGCAATCGCTGACGCAAAGGCATTAAGAGCTAGCGCAATCGCCAACGCAAAAGCAACATTGCAAGAGACATTTGCTCCTCAAGTAGAAGCAGCTGTTAAAAGATCTTTAAGAGAAGAACTTGAAGAAGACTTAGAAGAATCTCACGAACCAATCGGAGGTCACAAAGGTGCTAAAAACAGAAAGCAAGATGATGCTTACACAAAAACTGGTAAAACATCTATCCACGAAGACGAAGAAGAACTAGAAGAATCTGAAGAAGAACTAGAAGAAAAACGTCATCACAAGATGGAAGAGCGCAAAAAGAAAAAGATGGAAGAAAAACGTCACCACAAAGAACTTGAAGAAGATCTTGAGGAAAACGAAGAGTTAGAAGAAGACCTTGAAGAAAACGAAGAGTTGGAAGAGGATCTTGAAGAAAACGAAGAGTTAGACGAAACATCTTTAGAAGAAATCCTTGATGAATTAGAAGAGATGGACGAAGATTACGAAGAGGAAGAAGAAGGTCATCACTTAGAAGAGGACGACGAAGAAGAAGAGGAAGAAGAAGGTCATCACTTAGAAGAGGACGACGAAGAAGAAGAGGAAGAAGAGGAAGGCTACGATCATGATCTTGAAGAAGATGATGAAGAAGGCGAAGAAGAGGAAGGCGGTGAAGAAGACATGGAAGGCGAAGACGACGAAGAAATCGTTTTAACTTTCGGTCAACTTAAACAAGCTTTAGCTCCGTTTATCGCTGGTGAAGAAGGCATGGAAGGTGCTGAAGACGACGCTGATGTTGATTTAGACGAAATTTTAGACGAAGATCTAGAAGAAGCAGAAGAAATGGAAGAAGGCATTCGTGGTGCAATTAAAAAAGTTGGAGGAGCTGTAAAATCCGGAGTAAAAAAAGCTAAGGACTATTACGATCAAGAAATTTCTCCAAAGAGTGTAAAACCAGGAGGAAAGTACCATGGCCGTCATGCTGTTTTACCTTCAAATTTTGAAGAATCTCGTCATCACAAGATGGAAGAGAAAAAGCACATGGAAGAGCGCAAACACAAAATGGAAGAAAAGAAGCACAAAAAAGAAATGGAAGAAGCTAAAAAAGCTATCGAAGAAATGAAAAGTTCTTTGAACGAAGTTAATCTTTTGAATGCTAAATTACTTTACATGAACAAAATCTTCAAAGCTAAATCTTTGACTGAATCTCAAAAAGTAAGAGTTGTAAGCGCTTTCGATAGAGCTTCAAATGTAAAAGAAGTTAAAAATATTTTCGCTACATTAAACGAATCTATCTCAGCTCCTAAAAAGCAACTTAGAGAAAACTATAACGGTTACGCTTCAAAACCAGCTGGAATTGCTCCTAAACAAAACATCACAGAAGCTGATCCTTTTGTTGCAAGAATGCAAAAATTAGCTGGTATCAAATAAACAATCAAAATTAAAACCAAATAACAAACATGGCAAACTTAGTACAAAATTTACTAAACGAGTCTGCTCAAAACGCTCAACAAGCTCAGTTTACTGTAGCTCAACGTTTAGCTAAAAAATGGGCAAAATCAGGCCTTTTAGAAGGCTTGCAAGACTACGATCGCGCTAACATGGCGAT
>Ga0164297_10004092_pt1 | contig 13267 bp, 10 predicted proteins | sample GEODES058metaG_FD_113539 | JGI IMG/M metagenome (GOLD analysis project Ga0164297, IMG submission 113539) | Dystrophic lake water microbial communities from Trout Bog Lake, Wisconsin, USA - GEODES058 metaG | ecosystem: Environmental > Aquatic > Freshwater > Lake | place: USA: Trout Bog Lake... | reverse complement strand
TGCCGTTGTTTGAGCGTGGGGTCCTGGTGACCCTGGCTTACACCGGCGCGACCATTCTGATCGGTCTGCTCATCGGGCTGATCGTCGGATTGGGGCGTCTGTCTCGTTCCGTCGTGCTGAACATTCCCCTCGTGGCGTTTATCGAGGTGTTTCGCTGCACGCCGCTGCTGGTGCAGATCGTTTGGTTTTATTACGCACTGCCCGTGGTCCTGGGCATTCAGATCCCCGCCACGGTGGCCGGTGTGCTGACCCTGTCCTGCTATACGGGCGCGTTCTACGCCGAGATTTTCCGCGGTGGCATCATCTCGATCGAGCAAGGGCAATGGGACGCTGCACGCGCATTGGGGCTGGGCCGCTGGCAGGTGATGCGTCGGGTGATCCTGCCGCAGGCCGTCCGGCGGATGATCCCGCCCTTCGTCAATCAGTCCATCACGCAGCTGAAGAACACCTCATTGATCTCGACCATCGCGGTGCCCGACCTGCTTTATAATGGCACGCTGATCACCGCTGACACGTATCGGCCGCTGGAGGTCTACACGGTCGTGGCGCTGATTTATTTCGCGCTGCTATTCCCCAGCACGCTGCTGGCGCAAGCCTATGAACGGCGGCTGGCACGGCGGCCGAAGTAAGTCAGCGCGCCGGCTGCTCCAACCCCCATGCCTGCAGCACGGGTGCGATGACCGGGGAGGTTATGAAGCGGAGGAAATCCCGCGCCGCATGCGCGTTGGCGGAGGTGCTGAGCAATCCGGCGGAGAACATCCCGGTGGATTGAATGTCTGCCGGCAGCGGGCCAACCACATCGATACCCGAGACCACTTTCAGTTCACTGATTTGCTGCACCGCCAGTTCGACCGAACCGCTGGCGACATGTTCGGCCGTAAAGCCCGTGGCGACGATCGTTGCCTTGGCATTGACCGCCTCGGCGATGCCGAGACGCTCGATCAACGCCGCGAAATAAATGCCGCTGGCACCGATCCGTGAATAGGCGATGGATTTGGCGGCTAGCAATGTGGCCTTGAAGGCGTCGGTTGAACCGATATCCGGCTTGGCCGACCCCGCTTTGACGGCAAGCCCGATGAAGGATAGGGCCATATCGGTCCGTGACCCCGGCGCCATGATCCCCTGGCCGATCAATCCGTCGATACCACCGGCAGTCAGGATCCCGATATCACCGGCCGCGCCCGCCTGAAGCCGTTCGACAAGCGCCACTGTCGGGGCGAATTCGGTCTGCAGGATGGTGCCGGTTTCCGCGCGATAGGCGTCGGCAATGGCTGGCATTGCGCCCATCACAGCCAGGGTCGAATATGCGGTTAGCGTGGTCATGATACCGCGTCCTCTGACTGGGGATCCAAATCGACGCTGACTGAAACAGCGTGACTTCCGCCGCCCAGGATCACGCCGCGTAGGGGGCTGATGTCGTTGAAATCGCGGCCCCAGCCAAGCAAGACGTGCTCGTCCTTGACCACGATTCCGTTCGTCGGATCAACGTCCACCCAGCCGTCGGTTGGGCCAAGCCAGGCACTGACCCAGGCATGCGACTGATCCGCGCCCAGCCGCTTCGTCTGTCCTGGCGGCGGTCGGGTTCGGATGTAGCCGGATGCGTATCGTGCGGGGATGCCAAGGCCGCGCAGGGCGCTGACCATCAGATGGGTAAAGTCTTGGCACACGCCCTCTCGCCGCCGCATCACTTGCGAAACGGGGGTGGAGATGGTCGTAACACCCGATCGGAAGCGAAAATCGTTATAGATGCGCGTCGTCAGGTCCAGCAGCCCGGCCAGTACCGGTCTGTCGGGCGGAAATGATGACACCGCATAGGCGCGCGTTTCGGCATCGATCGGTGCCAACGCCGTGCCAAAGCAAAATTCGGCCGCTTGCCAGCCCGCCGGTTCGCGTGCGGCCGCGGCGACGGCTTCCCAGCTAAGGGTGTCATCGGCGGGCGGCGGTGGTGGGAACATCACGTCGATCAGCGATTCCGATGTCACCTCGAAATCCTCATGGGGCAGATCGAGGAAGAGCCAGGTGACGTGGTTACCGAAATGGTCCTGCCCGTCACGCCGGCGCGCGGGGGAGGGGGAGGAGGTGATGGAGTCGGTAAGCACCTTTTGGAATGGCATCGGCCGCGGACGCAGATGTGCCATATGCACCGCAAGATCCACCGGCGCACCGTATGCGTAGCGCGTCACATGTCGCACCCGGTAAAGCATCTAGGCGGCGCCGCGCAGCAGATCGCTTTCCACGCCCAGGCTTCGTGCCACGGGTAAAAGCGTGAAGTAGCGTCGCGACACCCGATCAGCGATCGAACTGATTGCCTGCTCGAGTGCCCGCAAACGCTCTGGCAGGCGCGCCGTGGTCGCCATCTGGTTGGTTGCCGTTTCAACATCTCGGACGATGGCTCTGGTTTCAGCCATAAGTGGATCGATCGCCATCGTCAGAGAATCGCCATCTTCGGCGATCTCCCGCAACAAGTCCCGTACCGCCAAAAGCTGGAAGGCCAGGCTGCGAGGATTGCCCTCGTCGGTTAAAATCAGGTCAAGCGCCGGCGCCGGCTGCAAGATGGCGAGATAGCGGTTGCGATAAGTGATGACGGAATCGCGCAATTCCAGCGCCATGCGGAGCCCCGCTTCCACCCGTCCGGGCTGGTTGATGGCGCCGGGTTGGTCCAGCACCTGGGCGAGTTCGGCAGTGATCGCCTGCGCGCGCTCCATCCGTCGTCCAAAATCCAGGAACAACCTACCACCGCCGCGCACCATGTTCTCGGCCGCTAGGCCGGCGACGGTTGCCGCGAACTGCAAAATCTCGGTGGTGAGATGAGAGGCCTGCTCCAGAGCACGTGGATTCTGATCGGGCGGCAACTGCCGCATCGTCTCTTGCAAATCCCGCAGCGAACGGGTCAGCACCGTATGCATCTCGCCCGTCAAGCGGTCGCGCAATTGGTCCACCTGAGCGGCAACGTCTTCCAGCAGGCGCCTCACGCCGCCCTTCAGGCGGAATGCACGCATAACGGCTGACCCCAGCATGCCGACGCCAAGGACCGACGCGTCCTCGCGGTCCATCATCCGGAAATTCGCGAGGCTTTCGATCAGGATCTGAACTTCCGCAATTTCGCGCGGCGTCAGGGAGGGCCGCATGATGCGCAGGATGACGGCCCGTTGCAGCCGAGCGGCTTCCTCCAGACGTTCGAGGTAGCGGCCCAGCCAATAGAAATTATCTGCCACACGTGACGGCATGTCGCCGGCGGTTCGGCGGATGGGCAACATCGGTGTCATGATGCCCAATGCGCCTTGCACCCCGGCAACCTCGTCGGCGAGCACCCAGACATCCTTGGACAATGCGTTGCGCGGTAAACGGCCCGACAGAGCATCTTCCTCGGACAAGGCTCGCGCCAAGCCGCCGGGAAAAGCCCGCCACTGTGTGCCATCGAAGCCAACAAACATGCGTAAGGCGATCGGCTTTGGTTCAAGCCCATGTTCTCCGACGCAAGGTGCGACCGATGGCGATGGGGCGACAGAGACGGCATAACCGGACGGATCGGCCTCGATTCGCGCTGCGAGATCAGCGCGCTCCTGCGTCGAGAGCAGCATTGGCACGACCGGCGGCGAATTGCCATCGGTGGCTCGCCGTACCAGCCAGCCTTCCAGATCGCGCAGCACCGTACGGACAACGGCACCCTCGCCCAGCCACAGCGTTGCCTGGCTTGGCAGGATCAGATCCTCGCCCAGGAGTTTTCGCGCAAGGCTGGGCAGAAACGCCGCAAGACCAGGTGCTTCGACGACACCGGTTCCGGGATCGTTGACCATGCGGACAGAGCCGGCGCGGATCGCTTCCATCAAGCCTGGCACGCCGCCACCCGGTGAAAGTTCCAGCGAATCCACCATGCCACCTTCCATGCGGCGGAGCAGTACGCCGATGGGCTGTAAGCCACGCAGTGTCTTCAGAAAGACCTTGCCGTCGCGCAACGTAAGGTCGCCGCCCTCCACCAGACCGATCGACATTTCGCGCGATAGCAGAACATGCTCGAACCACAGGGGATCACTGTGGCCCGCGCTCATGAGCGCGACGCCGGAGCCCTGGTCGGGTAGCAGAGCTTGCAGCGCGTCGCCGGTTGTTTCGAGGAACTGGCGCAGTGGCCGAATTTTTTGGCCCTGAAAGACTTCGGGCACCACGCGCGCCAAAATGCGGCGATTTTCCAGCGCGTAGGCAAGGCCTTGCGCCTGTCCAGCGCGGTCGGCGAGCACGCGCCAGCCACCATCGGGGCCGCGGATCATGTCTGCGGCATACATAAACAGGAAGCGGTCGCGCCGGTGTCCGTCGACATCGCGACACGGGCGCAGAAAGGCGGGGTTGCCGAAAACGAGGTCGGGCGGGATCAGCCCCTCGGCAAGGAGTGTCTGCGGGCCATAAAGGTCCGCCAAAATCCGTTCCAGCAGTTGCGCCCGCTGCACAAGGCCTCGTTCCAGGGCGGCAAATTCTTGAGCCGAAATCAACAGCGGGATCGGATCGCAACGCCAATTGACAGACCGTTCCCCGGGCAAGATCGCGGTAATACCTTCCTCGGCGAACGCGCTATCAAGGATGCGCAAGCGTTCCGCCAATGTTTCATGACCAAGAGAGAAAAGAACGGACAGCAGTGAGCGCCAGTGCGGCCTTGCTTGACCGGAGCCGGCTGCCATTTCGTCGAGCGGACCGTCGGTCATGCCCTGTCGCCCTGGAAGCCTGCGGCGACTTCAACCACTGCCCAGCCGTGGCAGGCAGACACGCGTGACTCCTTTGGTTGGGAAATGAAAAACATAAGTGCCATGGCGGATAAAAACTTGTCCAGTCAGGCGTGCGGTTTGCTTATGCGCCGTCCAGTTTTTCCATCAGCGCCAGCCCCTCCATCGCCAGGCCGTAACCGAGCAAATCCTGCATGCGGCGGCGGACATATTCGGTGAACATCAGCCGTGTATAGCGCAGCAGCAGCGTCGGCTTTTGCGACAGCGCTCTGGCATGCTCCCATGCGCGTGCCAGCACTTGGTCAGCGGGCAGCACCTCCGCCACCAACCCCAGGTCTTTCGCTTCCTGCGCGCTGAGCGTCTGCCCTGTCAGTAAGAAGTAGCGACCACGGTTCAGCCCTAGCAGCATGGGCATGACGATGTGCATCCCATCCCCCGGCACCATGCCGGATGGAAAATGTGCCGAGTCTTGAAACGCGGCGGTGTCTGCTGCCAGCACGATGTCAGACAGCAGCGGGATTTCGCTATGCCGCCACGCTGGACCGTTGATCGCCGCGATCACCGGCACCTCGATATTCAGCAGGTTCATCAACAGCGCCCGACCTTCCCAGTGAACCCGGTCATAGGCATTGGCCGTCAGTCCCTGTGCCAGGGACCGGGTGCCCGGCGTTGCGCGGACCCCCGAAAACTCATCTCCGGTTCCCGTCAGAATCACCACCCGGTTCTCGCGGTCGCGGCCGACTTCGTTGAAGGCATCCGGCAGTTCGCCGTGCGGGATAAGGCCCCAGCGGAGTGGACCATCATCGGTATGCAATCGCATTTCTAAGATACCATCCTCCCGCCGCATATGGATGCAGGAGAACCGGGTAGCGTAATCCTCGAACCGGCTCATGACGGTGTCCTCCGTGGGTGATTCTTGACCTGGATCATCGCACATCCGCTCCAAACGCCACAGGGCGTGATGACGAAAAAGTCACCTCGTAAGACGATGCGTCCGAAGATAATCTCACGACCTTCATAGAGGACCAGCGATGGCGCGTGCGCACTCATGAGCCCGAACGATAGCTGCATCATCGTGCTCAATGCCGGATCTTCCAGCATCAAATTTGCGGTGTATGAGGGACATGGGGGTTTCCAAGCCCTCGCCAGAGGGCAGATCGAGGGCATCGGCACAGCGCCACATCTGAAGGCCCGGTTGGCTGATGGGGCCATCCAAGAGCAACGCTGGCCATCAACAGGTTTCCGCCATCATGAAGCGATCGATGCATTGCTGGCTCATGGGCCGCGGCTCACCGGGGGGCGGCGCGCCATCGCAGTCGGACATCGCGTGGTGCATGGCGGCACTGCGTTCGTTCGGCCTGTGCGGGTGGATGATGCCATACTGGCGCAACTTGCGGCCCTGGAACCGCTCGCGCCCTTACACCAGCCGCATAATCTCGAGGCGATTCGCGCTGCCTCTCATCTCGCGCCGCATTTGCCGCAAGTGGCCTGCTTTGATACCGGATTCCATCGCGCCCAGCCGCCGCTAGCCCAGGCTTTCGGACTACCGCGTCGGTTCGCCGAGGCAGGTATCCGACGCTATGGATTCCATGGGCTTTCCTACGACTATATCAGCCGCCGTCTGCGCGAATTGGCGCCGGATCTCGCCGCAGGGCGGGTTATCGTCGCGCATCTTGGCAATGGCGCGAGCCTCTGTGCGATGCAGGATGGCCGCAGCATCGCCAGCACCATGGGCTTCACGGCCGTCGATGGGCTGATCATGGGCACGCGCTGCGGCGCAATCGATCCCGGTGTGCTGCTGCATCTGATGGATGTCCACGGCATGGATGCGCGTGCCATCGAACGCCTGATCTACCAGGAATCTGGCCTCCTCGGCGTGTCCGGTCTTTCTTCCGATATGCGCACCCTGCGCGAATCACCGGAACCGCATGCGCGCGAGGCGATTGATCTTTTCGTCTATCGGATCGTGCGCGAGATCGGCTCCCTCACGGCCGCCTTGGGTGGGCTTGATGGCTTGGTTTTCACCGCCGGCATCGGAGAAAACGACCCTGCCACGCGTGCCGAGGTCATTGCCGGCTGCCAGTGGCTGGGTCTGTCGCTGGACGCCGCCCGCAACGCCGCTGCGCCGCAAGCGGGAAGGGGGGTGATCAGTCCTGCAGGATCGCCCAATGCCGTTTGGGTGATCCCAACGGATGAGGAGGTGATGATTGCCCGCTACACCGCCGAGGTGATCAACGCCTGACTCTTGGGGCACCTGACCTTTGGCGCAGACGGGGCCGGTTTCTCGCCCCCCTGCTTCCCGTCGCCCTGGCACCCAGGCTTTACGCGGGGCGGTATGGCTTGATGTCGATCAGAGGCGTGCCGTCCAGGCAGTCCAATCCCCGTACCCGAATGGTGTTGCCGACCACGTCCACCACATCCACGATCGATGACGCGATCGGGTTGGGGCGCACGGGGGAGCGCAGTGCGAACGTGCCGCTGGCCCGCCCATGCGATCGTGGCACTTGGCGCACCAGATCCCGGCGGGCTTGGTGCATCCAATAAAGTATTTGCAAGCGCGGGAAGGCCTCTACGCCTTCAAGACCCTGACACCATCGTTCGTCGACGACGATCGCGCAAACCGGCCCGTCCGAGGTTCCCCGCTTCGGACAATCCGCCCGTTTTAGCCAGGGTGTCCGGATCCTGCCGATGAAATAGACGCCGGCATCGCTCCCCGCGGGCAGGTCAACGGCTTCTTCCCCAGGCCGGATGTCGTCGTTCATGTTATTCGGCTGCAACCGGAACGCCCGTTTCATGTTTCGCCGACACCCGTGCCGAGCCGCCGCACAGCAGGCTTAGAAGCAGGATCGCCGCGACGAGTACAAGCACCAAATGTGGGTGCCCATGGTCGATCAGCATGCCGAACGGCACCGGCGTGATCGCGCTGCCAAGCGGGAGACCCGATGAAACGAAGCCAAAGACCTTGCCGATCTGTCCTGGCGGCGCGGCATCCTTGACCATCACGTCACGCGGCGTGCGGCTCGCCCCAAGGCCAAGGCCCGACAGCAGGGTCAATGCGCAAACCGCGATGACGGGCAGATTGATCCAGTTTACCGCCAGCATCAGTGCGGCGGAGAAAATCGTCAGGCCGGTTACGAAGGGCATGACGTGGCGCTTGAAGGCATCGGCAAACCAGCCGCCGATCAGCGTGCCGCATGTGGCGCCGGCCATGTAGCAAGTCAGTGCCGTTGCCGCGGCAGGGAGGTCGATGCCCTTCGTGTTGTGCAGCACGGTCACCAGCCAGGCCTGCACACCGCCACCGGCCATTGCGCCGCAGGCGAAGAAAAGGAAGAACAGGATCATCGTCTTGCTGGTCAGCAGGTCTCTGCCGGACATCCGGCTGCCAGCATGAGAAACCTCCCGCACTTGGTCAGCCAGGATGCGGCTTTGCAGCACGATGGCTGCCACCACCGGCAACCCGACCAAACCCACTGTCAGCAGCGCTCCACGCCAACCGAGCAACGCCATCAGCAGCGCCGCGACGGGTGGGCCTGCGGCAAAGCCCAGATTTCCGCTGAAGGTATGCAGCGCGAAGGAGCGCCCCATGCGATCTTTGTCGACCGATCCGGTGAGGATCGCATAATCGGCCGGATGGATGACGGAATTGCCGACGCCGGAAAGCGTCGATAGCACCAGAACCTGCCAAAACGATGTGCAAAGCCCCATCGCCGCCATGGACAGGGACATCAGCAGCGTGCCGCCGATGAGAAAGCCGCGTGCGCCATGCTTATCAACCAAAAACCCGACCGGGGTCTGCAAAATGGCCGTGGTCCCGGACATCAGAGCGACGGTCAGGCCTAATTCCGCGAAACTGACGTCGAAGGCTTTCTGCCAGGCCAAGAACATTGTCGGCAGACACAAGACATAAAAATGCGACAGGAAATGCCCGTTGCCGATCAGAATGTTAACCCGGGTGGTGCGGCTGAGCGCCATGCCGTCAAATCCTTCCATGGATCCTCCGATGTTTTGCCCCTCGCCGCCGGAGTGGTCAAGAAACCCCGCTGTCATCTGGTGCTCGGGGCCGATTCGCGGCGTCATCGTGTCGTCGGTGAGCGCAGGCCAGGGCGCAGGTCAGGCCGATAAAACGAGAAAACGTCATAAAGGGGGGACTGGGCGTGTTGCGTGGCCCCATACCCCATGCTAGACGCCCCGCGCCGGCCTACTGGGCCGACGTCATGTCATCGCCGGAGCAAACGCCGGCCAAACAGATGGAACCGCTCGTGGCGACCGAGGTTTCGACAATTGCATCTAGCGGCGGTCTCGCCGATCGCTACGCAGCAGCGCTCTATGCCCATGCGGATGAAAGCTTCGCGCTCGATGCCGTCGTGGCCGAAATGGAGACGCTTGGTCGTTTGATCGACCAGAGCGCCGATTTCCGCCGTATGCTTGAAAGCCCTTTGATCGATGTAAAGACGGCCACGTCGGCCAGTCTCGCGGTTCTGGAGCAGAATGGCTTCGGCAAGGCCGTGCGCGATTTCGTCGGCGTCGTTGCCGCGAACCGCCGTCTTCGGTCTCTGCGTGACATCGTCGCCGCCTTCGCGACCCTGGTCGCGGAGCGTCGGGGCATCGTCACCGCCCATGTCGTTTCCGCGCATCCGTTGTCGGATGTGCAGCGCCAACAGTTGCGTGGCCGCCTCATCGAGGCGGGCTATGGCAACGTGAATATCGATGAAAAGGTCGATGCCGATCTTCTGGGCGGTTTGGTCGTCCGGATCGGTGCCCGTCTTTACGACACATCTTTGAAGTCCCGGCTGCAACGTCTGCAGTACGCCATGAAGGGAGCCGCTTGATATGGAGATCCGCCCAGCCGAGATCTCGGAGATTCTGAAGAAGCAGATCGCCGCGTTCGACACCGAAGCCAATGTCGCTGAAACCGGACAAGTCCTGTCCGTCGGCGACGGTATTGCCCGCGTTTTCGGGCTGCAAAACGTCATGGCCGGTGAAATGGTCGAATTCCCAGGTGCCGGCCTGCGTGGCATGGCGCTGAACCTGGAAAGCGACAACGTCGGTGTCGTTATCTTCGGCGATGACAAGCAGATCCGCGAAGGCGACACTGTCGCCCGCACGCGCTCCATCGTGGAGGTTCCCGTCGGTCCCGGCCTGCTCGGCCGTGTCGTTGACGGTCTGGGTAATCCGATCGATGGCAAGGGCCCGGTGATGTATGCCGAGCGCCGCCGTGTTGAGGTGAAGGCGCCCGGCATTATTCCGCGCAAGTCGGTGCATGAGCCGATGCAGACCGGCCTGAAGGCGATCGACGCGTTGATCCCCATCGGTCGTGGCCAGCGTGAGTTGATCATCGGTGACCGCCAGACCGGTAAGACCGCGGTTATCCTTGACACGATCATCAACCAGAAGTCGATCAACGCTCTGGGTGATGCGTCGAAGAAGCTGCTGTGCATCTACGTCGCCATCGGCCAGAAGCGCTCCACTGTCGCGCAGTTGGTGCGTACGCTGGAAGAGAACGGCGCGATGGAATACTCCATCGTCGTTGCCGCCACCGCTTCCGACCCGGCGCCTATGCAGTTCTTGGCCCCGTATACCGGGTGCGCCATGGGCGAGTATTTCCGCGACAACGGACAGCACGCCGTGATTTTCTACGACGATCTGTCCAAGCAGGCGGTTGCCTATCGTCAGATGTCGCTGTTGCTGCGTCGCCCGCCGGGCCGCGAAGCTTATCCGGGTGACGTGTTCTACTTGCACTCTCGTTTGCTGGAACGCGCGGCGAAGATGAACGACAGCCTTGGCGCTGGTTCCTTGACCGCTCTCCCGGTCATCGAAACGCAGGCCGGTGACGTGTCGGCCTACATTCCGACGAACGTGATTTCGATCACCGACGGTCAGATCTTCCTCGAAACGGAACTGTTCTTCCGCGGTATCCGCCCGGCCGTGAACGTCGGTCTTTCGGTGTCCCGCGTCGGCTCCGCCGCCCAGGTTAAGGCGATGAAGCAGGTTGCCGGCCGCATTAAGCTGGAATTGGCGCAGTATCGTGAAATGGCGGCGTTCGCGCAGTTCGCTTCCGACCTCGACGCGTCGACCCAGGCGCTGCTGGCGCGGGGTTCCCGTCTGACGGAACTGCTGAAGCAGCCGCAGTATCGCCCGCTGCCGGTCGAAGAGATGGTGGTTGCGATCTTTGCTGGCGTTCGTGGTTATCTGGACAAGTTCCCCGTGAACCGCGTCGGCGCTTTCGAGGCTCAGTTCATCAGTGAACTGAAAGCGAAAGAGCCTGCCATCCTGGATGCGATCCGCACCCAGAACGAGATCAAGCCGGACGTTGAAAAAAGCCTGATCGCGTTCCTGGATAACTTCGCCAAGTCGTTCAGCTAAGGCGGTTCCCCGATGCCCAGCCTGAAGGCACTCCGGACGCGGATCAACAGCGTCAAGTCGACGCAGAAGATCACGTCTGCCATGAAAATGGTGGCCGCGTCCAAGCTCCGCCGAGCCCAACAGCAGGCGGAGGCTGCTCGGCCGTATGCCCAACGGATGGAGCGAATGCTCGCGGCGCTGGCGGCCTCTGTGGCCGGCAGCCCGACAGCACCGCAGCTTCTGGTCGGCACCGGGTCCGACAAAGTCCATCTACTTGTTCCGGTCACTGCTGATCGCGGTCTGGCTGGTGCATTCAATACGCAGGTTGCCCGCGCAACCCGCAATTTGGCGCGCAAGCTTGAGTCCGAGGGCAAGACGGTGAAGATCCTCGCCGTCGGCCGGAAGGGGCGCGATTATCTGCGGCGCGAACTGGCTAGCCGGATCGTTGGGGACATTTCCTATGCCGGCAAAAAGCGCATCGAATTTGCCGATGCGGCCGATGTCGGCGCCCGCGTCACAGCGATGCTGGCGAATGGCGAAATCGACAGCGCAACGCTAGTCTACAACCAGTTCAAGTCGGTCATTAGTCAGATCGTGACCGAACAACAGGTTATTCCGGTGCCGCCGCCGTCAGAAGGCGACGTCGCGGATACCGGCGGTGCTCAGTACGATTTTGAGCCGGATGAAGAAACCATCTTGGCGAAACTGCTGCCGCAAGCGCTCGCGATCCAGATTTATCGTGCACTGCTTGAAAGCGCGGCCGGTGAGCATGGCGCGCGTATGACAGCAATGGATAACGCGACGCGCAACGCGGGTGACATGATTAAGCGCCTGTCGCTTAACTATAACCGTGCGCGTCAGGCAAACATCACAAAGGAACTGATCGAGATCATTTCCGGCGCCGAAGCCGTTTGATCCGAGAACGAGGGAAAAAAGAGCATGGCAAGCAACATCGTCGGTCGGGTCACCCAGGTTCTGGGCGCCGTTGTGGACGTGCAGTTCGACGGCGACCTTCCGTTCATCCAGAACGCGCTGACCTGCCAGGTTGATGAGCGCAATCTGGTTCTTGAAGTGGCGCAGCAATTGGGTGAGCGCACCGTGCGCTGCATCGCGATGGATAGCACGGATGGCATGGTTCGTGGTCAGGAAGTCGTCGACACCGGCGCCCCGATCACCGTCCCAGTCGGTCCTGGCACCCTCGGCCGTATCATGAACGTCGTCGGTGAGCCGATCGACGAAAAGGGGCCGGTGTCCGCCGAGAAGCGTTACCCGATCCATCGTGAAGCTCCGTCCTTCGAAGAGCAGGCGACCTCGGCCGAGATCTTGGTCACAGGCATCAAAGTGGTGGATCTGCTGGCCCCGTATCTGAAGGGCGGTAAGATCGGTCTGTTCGGCGGCGCCGGCGTCGGTAAGACGGTGCTTATTCAGGAACTGATCAACAATATCGCCAAGGCGCATGGTGGCGTGTCGGTCTTCGCAGGCGTGGGTGAGCGCACACGCGAAGGTAACGACCTCTATCACGAAATGATCGACGCCGGCGTTATCAAGATGGACGACAACGGCAACCTGCTGGAAGGGTCCAAAGTGGCCCTGATGTATGGTCAGATGAATGAGCCGCCGGGCGCGCGTGCCCGCGTTGGTCTGTCGGGCCTGTCGATGGCGGAATACTTCCGCGACGAAGAAGGCCAGGACGTGCTGTTCTTTGTCGATAACATTTTCCGCTTCACGCAGGCCGGCGCCGAAGTGTCCGCTCTGCTGGGTCGTATCCCCTCTGCGGTGGGCTATCAGCCGACGCTCGCCACCGACATGGGCGCCCTGCAAGAGCGCATCACCTCGACCAAGAAGGGCTCGATCACGTCGGTGCAGGCCATTTACGTGCCAGCGGACGACTTGACCGATCCGGCGCCTGCCACGTCCTTCGCGCACCTTGACGCGACGACGGTGTTGAATCGCCAGATTGCGGAGCTGGGCATCTATCCGGCGGTGGATCCGTTGGACTCCACCAGCCGCTCGCTCGATCCGCGGATCGTCGGCGAAGAGCACTACCAGGTGGCGCGTCGCACGCAGGAAATTCTGCAGACCTACAAGTCGCTGCAGGACATCATCGCCATCTTGGGCATGGATGAACTGTCTGAAGAGGATAAGCTGGTGGTGGCGCGTGCCCGTAAGATCCAGCGCTTCCTGTCGCAGCCCTTCCATGTCGCCGAAGTGTT
>Ga0164297_10004090_pt1 | contig 13267 bp, 4 predicted proteins | sample GEODES058metaG_FD_113539 | JGI IMG/M metagenome (GOLD analysis project Ga0164297, IMG submission 113539) | Dystrophic lake water microbial communities from Trout Bog Lake, Wisconsin, USA - GEODES058 metaG | ecosystem: Environmental > Aquatic > Freshwater > Lake | place: USA: Trout Bog Lake... | reverse complement strand
TATAATACCAACAATCCATTTTTTACAATACTTCCCAGCATTGTAGATAATCGCACTACTGCAATTACGGTAGGTAATTCTACAGTACAAGTATATCAAAATTCAGATTCAACTCCAATGATGATCCCATATGGGACTGAATTTACATCTGTACAACAAACAGTCGACTTTTTAGTCAGTTACGAAAGATTCTTAGTTCAACAAGGTTTTGTGTTTAATGTTCAAAGCAGTGATCTACAACAAACCCAGAACTGGTTATTAAGTGTACAAGAGTTTGCATATTGGGCACAACAAGGTTGGGGTATTGGTAATATTTTAGTATTAAATCCAATTACCAATCAATTGACTCTTAATACAAAAGGCACAGTAGTTGATGAAATTACAAACTTGTCAAATCAAGGTAAAGTATTAGATCAAAATTTTGCACCAATTAAAAATAATAATTTTAATGTAGTTAGATTTGAAAATGCTGTAAACGGAAATACTTTTCAAATTACGGCTGTAAATAATGCCAATATTTGTTTTGCTGAATTTTACTTAGTTCAATTTGAGCATGTTGTAATATTTGATAATGTAAGCCAATTTGGTGATATACTGTATGTGCCCAGTCAAGGCACACGTCAATATCGATTAAAATTGGCCGGATCTAAATCAGGATTTTGGTCAGGCGCCCTTACCGCTGCAGGATATGTGTATAACACCCCTTACATACCAAGTTGGAAAACTGGCACTGATTATCGCACTGGCGACATTGTATTGTATAACGGCTTTTACTATACCGCCACACAAAATATAGTTGCAAGCCAAACATTTAATCGTGTGCTTTGGACGCAAATTGACAAGAGCGCTATCAAAACTGGATTGCTTCCTAGCTTTGGATTGAACGCAGATGAGTTTATTAATTTTTATGATATAGATAAACCACCTACTAACGAACAATTCCAAGAATACAGTGCCGGATTAATTGGGTTCAGACAAAGACAATATTTGACTGATCTTGGGGTAAGTTTGCCCACACAGACTAAATTCTATCAAGGATTTATTAAAGAAAAAGGTTCTTTAAATTCTATTACTGCACTAACAAATGCCAGCTTTAATAACGTATCTGGTAATATCAGTGTGTATGAAGAATGGGCCTTTAAGGTTGGGTCATATGGCGGTGTTAATAGCGAAGTATTTAAAGAATTTATTTTACACCAAAGTGTCTTTAATACCAATCCAGTTGCACTGACATCTAGTAATTTTTATAGCACCGGTAACGCCATTGTAAATTTAAATGGAAACGCAATGTCTATGGACATTAACGGAAATTTAAATTCTAATGTATACAATACCAGTAATTTGTACACTACCACAACATCAATTTACTTAGATCGTGTAACCGACAATTATAGCACTGACTTGCCCGGCACTGGATATATCAATGCAAATGATGTTGACTATCAAATCTTTGACGTTAACAATTTTACTGCCAATGTTGCTCATATAGGAATTGGCGATAAAATTTGGATAGCTAAAAATGCCACTAGCGATTGGGGAATTTATCGTGTGTCAGAGACTGACGTAAAAGCCATTAGAATTACTTATGGCTTAGACAGTTATGCTGCAATAACATTTGATAAGCCTTACAATTTTGCCAAAGGCGATACAGTAATAATAAAATACTTTGGTGGTGCAACTGATTACCAAGGTAGTTATAGTGTTGATGGCGCATATACAGTATATGCAGCACCAAGCCCAGTGGAGGTGATAATTCAAATCACTGATCCTGCTTTATTGAAATATATAATCAGAGTAGTAACTCAGAATGGTAATGGTACAGTTTATGCAGTATCTTCTAGTAGAATTCCTACTATTAATTCATTGAGCACAATTTATCCTGTTAGTGGGTGGATTGAAAATGATCGAGTATGGGTAGATTCAGCAACCTCTGCTGGCTGGGGAGTATACACTTATAATAGTCCTTGGTTAAGCAATGCAATTACAAAAATAACTGCAAATACGGTTACAAACAAGTCTGCATTTGGTTCTAGTGTAAAATCTAGTTCAAGCCAGCAATACCTTTACGTTGGTAGTCCTGGCGCACGCCAAGTACAAGTTTTTGCAAATGTAAACAATAACTACAATGCAGCAACAACAATTGTGTCAACTGACAACAAATTTGGTACTGCAATTGATTCACACGGCACAACATTGGCTATTGCGTCAAATGCAAATGTATACATTTACAGCATTGATGGTACTACAGTAGCAAACACTATTAGATCTGCTAATGTAACAAATATTTCTAGTATTTCTTTAAGTTGGGATCAGCACTGGTTGTATGTGGGCGATAGCACCAACAACATTGTTGAAGCATGGTATACTGCAAATACTACAACACCTGCTTATACTTGGCAAAACAAAATTACTAATACTGGATCTTTTGGTGCAGTAGTAAAAACAAACAACAACGGTAACATACTAATTGTAAGTGCACCGTCAGTCACTACAGTATCACCACGTGCTGGTAATGTAACTGTATATTCAGTTTATTCGTCCAATAGTGCAATAGTTCGTAACTATACAATCACCAGTAGTTTCCATAATGATTCTGCAGGATTTGGATCTGCATTTGATGTTGACGGTAATTTTGGCAACATATACATCAGTAGCCCTGGCTCTACTAGTTCAGGTTACCCCAATGGTGTAGTTGAAAGATTCACTGCTAATGCTACCACTGGTAATTTGGCAGCAGGCACTCATCAAGTTATTGCTCATCCTAAAAATGAACCTGGTAACTTTGGCTCTGCGATTCGTGTAAGTCAAGATGGTAATTTGTTGGCAGTAGGCAGTCAAGGTAGCCCTAGCCGTGAAACAACTACATTCGATAATACTGCGTTAACAATTGATTCTGCAACTACAAAATTCATTGACGAAATTTTAAACAGTGGTGCAGTATACTTGTTTGAGCCAATTATAAATCAAACAATTACAAATGATTTAGGTCAGTACTCGTTTACACAAGAATTAGAAACTCAAGTGCATGCTGGTGATGTATACGGGTCAGCAATCGAAGTCAAATCAAATTTAATGATAATTGGTGCACCGGGATCAATAAGTTCATCTGGCGTAGCTTACATTGCCAAGAAAAATAATTATTTTAAGACATGGAATTTAACAAGAAGCCAAAGTCCAGTTGTTGATATTGACAGTATCAGCAGAACATTTATATATGATAAAGTTGATAACAACATATTAGCAGCCTTAGATTATATTGATCCCAATAAAGGCAAAGTATTACAAATTGCCGATGCTGATATTGATTTTAAACGTGTTCAAGATCCTGCTTACTATAATCAAGGGTCCGGTGCAATTTATTCTGACTTTGCTTGGGGGCCCGAACAAGTTGGTAAAATATGGTGGAACTTGGATACTGTGCGCTTTGTAAGTTATGAACAAGACGATCTAACTTATCGATTAACTAATTGGGGTAAATTATTCCCTGGCAGTAGCATTGACGTTTATGAATGGGTAGAAAGCACTGACTTGCCTAGCAAGTACGATACCGCCAATGGAACGCCGTTGCACGCAGACAATTCTGCTTATTGCACATATGGATATATTGATACTGCTGGTAATGTTCGAGTAAAATATTATTTCTGGGTTAAAAACAGAAACATAGTTAATGTTGCGGCCGGAAAAAGAAGCAGTACATATAGTATAGCAACAGCAATTGAAAATCCACAAAGCCAGGGTATACCTTATGCAGAAGTACTAAGAAACGATACAGTTGCTTTATATAACATTGGCGGAGTTTTACGTGGACAAAATAGTGTTCTACAACTTGGTAGTACAATTGGTAAAACAAATATTGTTCACAGTGAATACGCATTGGTACAAGAAGGCAACCCGCAAAGTCAAATACCATCAGCGTTGCTAGACAAGTTAATTGACAGTTTATCTGGAGTAGATGCGCTTGGTAACGTAGTACCTGATTCATTACTGCCAGTAAGTCAACGTTATGGCACTAGTGTTAGACCAAGACAAACTATGGTAATTAATCGTAGTCTTGCTATGTATAATTACTTGAGTTTAGTTAATCCTTTCCTATTATCCTACCCAGTTGTAGAACGTAAAGTGTTAACGATCTTGAACAGTGAAGAGCCAATTCCAAACGTTGCGGCCGGTATCTATAATCTTACAATTGCTACTCGAGAAGAACTTGCTTATGTGCAAACTACCGACAACAGTGGTAATTTATTGCCGGCGTTTGCATCTGCAGGATATACAGTTTTGGTATTGTCAGATGACACACAAAATACTAAATGGACATTGTACACATGGAGCGGGTCAGCATGGCAACTAGTTCGAGTTCAAAGTTATAAAACAAATTTATATTGGAGCTATGCTGACTGGTATAACGGTACATTTGACGCTACTTCGACTCCTGATGTTACAGTTGCAAATTCTTTAGATTTAGGAAAATTAACATTAGTAGCAGGACAGTATATTAAAGTGTCCGACGCCGGTAATGGTAAATTTGCTATATACTATGTTGATGATTCTTTGTTGTTGAGCCTAGTAGGGATTGAGTCCGGCACTATTCAAATCAATACTACCACAATTCCAAGTCTTGAATTAAGACAAATACTGTTAGCTATGCAAGAAAATATCTTCATTGATGATCTTTCTAGCGAGCTAAACAAAATATTTTTCACAACAATCAAATACATTTTAACTGAGCAAAAAAATGTCGATTGGATGTTTAAAACTAGTTTCTTAAGTGCAACACAAAACATTCGAAAACTCGAAGAGTTCCCATCATACATTCCTGACAATCAAAACTTCTATTTAGATTATATAACTGAAGTTAAACCTTATAGATCTATTATTCGTGAGTTTATTGTAGATTACCAAAAAAATGATGAATTTGGCGGTGATGTGACTGATTTTGACTTACCTGCATACTGGGATTCAACACAGTCAGTTTATCGTAGTCCCAGTGGTGAGCAATCATATGATGCTAATTTGTTAAGTCAAAGCGGCGGCGTCTATTCGCAATGGTATAACAATTACACCTACGGTGTAGTGGATATTATAATTGAGAATCCCGGTAGTGGATACACTATTGCGCCACAAGTTATTATAACTGGCGGTGGCGGCTCGGGTGCTGCAGGGGTGGCATTATTAAATTCTGACGGTACTATTGCTGGAGTATCTATTACTACTCCTGGTACTGGATATACTTCAAATCCTAAAATATTATTTAACGGCACAGGAGCTGGCGCTAGTGCGTACCCAGTACTTCGCAATGTGTTTACTGATAATAACACCGGACATAATCTAGTTAGAAGTATTGCGACTACTATTAAATTTGATCGTACAACATACACAAATTCAAATACTTTTGTATTTTGGAGCAACTTAACTTCAGCAAATGTTGGGCAAACAATATCAGCAAATACAATAATAGTGTTAAATGACAATTTGTATACATTAAACAATACAATTGTAGTTGATTCAAGTATTGATTTCCCAATTGGAAATGTAACACAAATAGCTGCCAGTGATTTTGATAATGCTAATGATCGTATAGTTGCGTATAACGGTTCTGTGCGTCTTGGTAGTGTCTTTAATGGAATTGACTATCCCGGAGTTATTGTTGATGGAAATACTTTTGTTGGCAGTAGCGTAGATAGTAACATACAAAATTACTATACAAATGATGTTGGCGTAAATCCCGGAGATTTAATAATTGATGGTGGCATGTATGTAGATACATTTAGTAGTCACGCACCAGAAGAATTAGTACCTGGTAGAATGTACGATACTTTAAATATGGAAGTACGTGATACTAACCGACTTGGCTATCGAGTATTTGATAATATGAACGCCAATGTAAGTTACTACAGGATTAGTGGATCTGCAAGTACTACGTTAAGTGCAAATTTAAATTTAACAGACACATTTATTCAAGTCACTAATGCTGCGGCGTTACCAAACCCCAACAGAGAATTTATTATTCCTGGGGTAGTGTTTATTAATGGTGAGAAAATAACTTACTGGAGAAATTATGCCCATGAAAACCCAGTTGCATGGACTGCAAATACTATTATTGCAAATGATACTTTAATTTCTTATAGCGGAAGTACATATCTAACAACTGGTAATGTTTTTGGATGGACATTCGCTAACATTACTTCTAATGTTACTGCAATCAATATTAACTCACTTGGGCATATACGACGTGCAGTTGATGGCACTAGTGCAGCATTGGTGTATTATTCAGGAACTCCGGTTAGAGATTCTGGATTAGATCAGTTAGTTCCTAATAGTTATTCGTCAACAACTACGTTGAACTCAAGCTATACATATACTACAACTGATTATACTAGTTTAAACATTCAAGTTACTGCACCTATTAATGCAAACATAGGCGATTTTATTACACAAGTTGATGCTAATACACTAGCAGTAGTATCTACAATCAGAGTATTAGAAACGGTATCTAATACAAAAAATATTCCGGGCATTTTAATATCAAACAGCCTTAGAGGGCTGCCACTATTATATGACCAAGGCGGGTTTGATGAATCAACGTTTGATCCAAACACAACTTATGTTTATATAAATGGATCACCAGTAATCCCAACAGTTGGAAATACAACACTTATTTTAGGTGCCAGTGTAATTGGTACTGTCAGTGACACTGGAAGTATTACAGTATCATCTGGTACAACTTTAACAATTGGAAATATTTGGTATACACGTGGCGTTGGTACTGCTACTACTGGTACTGGTTTATCTAATAGTACAACTGAACAAGCTGAGTTTTTATTAGCATCTAGGGCATATTAATTATGATAAATACTACTAATCCAATGTCTACGGACCAAAATTTAGATAAAAAAGAGGAAACTCAGGTGGAAAATAAAGAAAAAATCCCAAATGAATCATCTGGCATTTATGTTAGAGGACACATTAAAATATTTGACCCCGAATCGGGACGAGTATTCATCGATAAAAGTAATGCTATCCACTATGAAAACTTAAGTGTAGCTCTTGCAAGTTCTATTGCTGACAAGGGGCAAAATTTTATCTATGAAATGAATTTTGGTAACGGCGGCACTAGTGTGGACCCTACTGGTATTATAACATATTTGCCTACTAATACAGTGGGACAACATGCTAATTTATATAACCCCACATACAGTAAAATTGTCGATGATACTGCAATTACCAACCCTGACCCTGCTAATAATAAAATGACAGTTACCCATATTCCGGGAACAGTTTACACTGACATTTTAGTAAGTTGTTTACTTGATTATGGTGAGCCTGCTGGGCAAGCAAACTTTGACAATAGTCAAGACTTAGGTGGAGAATATGTGTTTGACGAACTTGGACTCCGTGGCCGCAGTATTGATGGCACTAGCGGATTGTTGTCAACTGGATTGTTGCTAACACATGTAGTATTTCATCCAGTACAAAAAGCTCTTAATCGATTAATTCAAATTGATTATACAGTTAGGATTCAAACGTTAACAAATTTAAGTTCAATAGGATAATATAGATGAGCTATACAATAAGTAAAACAGATGGCACAGTACTAGCAACAATTCTTGACGGGACAGTAAATACCGATACTGGGTTAAATCTAATTGGCCGTAATTACACAGGCACCAGTGGATACGGCGCATTACAAAATGAAAACTTTGTTCGATTACTAGAAAATTTTGCCGACACTATTCCACCGGGACAAAGCGTTGGATTTACCCCAATCTCCGGGCAACTTTGGTGGGATACTGCGAATCAAACATTAAATGTCTACAACGGTACAAATTTCTATCCTACCAGTGGAACAGTTACCGCTAGTTCTGCACCGTCATCGGCTCCGACAATTGGTAACACTTGGTGGGATACTACTAATTTACAATTAAATGTATGGACTGGTTCGGCATGGCAGTTAGTCGGTCCATTGATTGCAAATGGAGAAGCAAAGTTTGGTACATTTTCCGAACAACTTGAAGATACGTCGGCAGTATTTCATGATGTATTAACTACATATCTAGATGGCAAAATTATAAGTATTTCTAGTTTAGAAACTACATCATTTACTACAATTAACCCAGTTGTAACTGCACAATTTGGCTCTTCACCAACAACAATTGCACCAGGATTAAATATTCCAGCCTCAACTAACTTTGTTGGATCAGCGACAAATAGTTTGCTAGTTGGCGGAATTGCAGCAACTCAATTGGCGCGAGTAGATGTCAATCCTACTTTTTCTAAAGATGTGTTGATAACTGGTAACCTGTCATTGACAGGAGCAAACATTTCAGTTGCTAGTGGCGTACTAAACATCAACAATACCAATTTTGGTAAAAGCACCACTATATATAACAATACCAGTTTAAATGGTAAGGTTGCTGCACTAACTATTGATGGCTCTACAGGTTTAGTATCAGTATCTGCTGACCCAACTCAATCCTTGGGGATCGCAACAAAACAATATGTTGATGCTGATTACTCGGCATTAAATTCTGCATTAATAGCAAACGTTTCATCTCTTACTACAAGTATATCAACTCTGCGTAGTAATACAGATGCTAACCTAACAGTGGCAGTACTAACACAAAATGCAAATTTGCAATCTGCAGTATCTGCATTTAATAGTGCTATAAGTTCCTTGAACAGCGGCTTGCAAGGTCAAATTGTTGATTTATCATCTGGGCAAAGCGGTACCAATAATGCATTGACTGCGCTAGAAAATAATACACAAAATCTTATTAATCAATTACAAGGAGCACTAAATTCTGCCAATGCAGCTGCTGCATATGCCAATGCGCAAGTAACTAGTTTTATTGATTCAATCAACAATGGTTTATTAAATGGCCTTGGACTAACCAATGGCGCTATTACTACTTTAGAGGCTGGGGTCGCTGGGTGGATTGGTGCTAATTTAGCAACCGCAGGGTCTTGGATTTCTGCAAACATCGGCACAGTAAATTCTCGTATTGATACAACAAATAGTTCTATTATATCAAATATTGCGGCAGCAAAAGCATACACTGACACACAACTATCATCACTGAGTTCTAGTGTTGGATCTCAAATTACTGCATTTGGTGCATCAATTACAACGCTATCAACATCTATATCGTCTAAGGCACCATTGCAAAGTCCAGGGTTCACAGGTACACCTACTGCACCTACACCACAATCGTCTGGTGCAGGCGCCACACAAATTGCTACAGTTGGTTATGTGTCGACAGCACTAACCCAATTGCAAAGTTCAATTGGGACCCCACCAAAAATTAACATACAATCATATCCGCCAAGTTCAAGTTCAGGGAATACTGGTGACTTATGGTTTGTGGTAGGATAACAAATGTCAGCATCTAATCGTGCAATCTACGTTAATCGAAGTGGCCAGTGGGTACAGGCCACTACACCTCCTTATGTTTTCAATGGCAGTAACTGGGTGTTGCCGACTGCAGGGTATGCATACTCTGGTAGTAGCTGGCAACAATTTTGGCCACCGACAGGTACAATTAGCTTAGGTGGTGGCGGAGGCGGAGCAACAGCTCCTACATCCACGTGGACAGTACCATCAGGGGTCACTTCGGTTAATCTAACATTAGTTGGTGGTGGCGGTGGTGGCGGGACTGGTAGCCCACTTGGTTCACGCCCTGGTGGTGGCGGCGGTGGTGGCGGAGCCGGATCAGTAGTTCAAACATACTCAACTCCAGTGACTCCTGGGCAAGTATTGCAAATTATGATAGGTGCTGGGGGCGCAGGTGCGGCTGCCGGGTCTGGGTATTCGGGGTTAAACGGTGGCACTACTTCAGTTACAATTGGGTCGACAGTAATAGCCGCACCCGGAGGCGGTGGTGGCGGTGGAACCGTGGCATCTTCGGCATTAGGGGTATCAGGTAATAACAGTCCCCCTTTAACTAGTCCTGGTGGTTCAGGCGGTGGTGGTGCTGCCTGCGGCGACACTGGTATACAAGCTGGTGCAAGAGCAGGATCGTCACCTAATGCCAATGCTGGTGGTCAAGGTTGGACTGATGCTCACACTACTGATTGCGGTGGTGGCGGCGGCGGTGCCGGCGGACCAGGTGGAGCTGCATATCAAGGATCAAACGGCTACGGTGGGTTGGGCATGTTAGTAACTGTGTATCAGTCTGATGGGACTACACTTACTGAAACAGTTGCAGGTGGTGGTGCTGGCGGGTATCGCGGCAGCGTATTGTCGCCACAAACTGGTGGTTCGGGCGGCGGCGGTAGTTATAATGGGGGGAATGCTACTTCTTTTGGATCTGGTGGCGGCGGTGGGGCAGGCGGCGTTGGCGGTACTGGGTTTAATGGACTTGTTTGGATCAGCTGGCCGGGTACGAGCTCGTAAATTAGTGTTTTTAAGCTAAGTATAGTATAAAGAGAGAGAAAAATGGCATACATAATTACAAAAAGCGATGGTACAACACTAACAACCATTACTGATGGCAGCATTGATACTGTAAGCACTAATTTAAGTCTGCCAGGCCCTAATTATGTTGGATACGGCCAATATCTTAATGAAAATTTAGTACATTTATTAGAAAATTTTGCAGCCAATTCTGCACCAGCTGGGACTAATATCCAAGGACAGCTTTGGTTTGATAAATTCCATCAACGTTTAAATGTTTTTACTGTAAACGGCTTTACTCCAGTTTCGGGTATTACTAATTCGGGTACAGCACCGGTAATCACCAATGATGGGGAATTTTGGTTTGACACATACAATAATCAATTTTATGTATCAAATTCTGGTTCTTGGAACATAATTGGGCCGCAGTATAATAAAGCACAGGGCGTAAGTGGTGCAATTCCTATTGTAGTAGATGACGCACTTGTTGGCGGAAGAATTCATAACATATTACAATTACAGTATGGTAATGTTATTATTGGTACATTAAGTGGCGATACTCAGTTTACACCAAAAAATTACGACCCTGGATTTCCAACAATAAATGCTGGATTGACTATAAACAGTAATATATCTGCTGGCCAACAAGTACTTGGCATTGCAGCAATTACAAGTGGTACAGTTACGGGTTTAACCAACTTAACGGCCACAAATGCAACAATTGGTAGTATTACTGCGACAAACAATACAGTTACTAATTTTAGTACTGCAAACGCACAAATTACTGGCGGTAATGTATTAGGATTAACAAACTTAACAACCGCGAATGCTGCGATTGCCAACTTTAGTACCACAAACGCACAAATCACTGGCGGAGCAATAGCAGTAGCCACTGTTTCAACCGGTGCAGTAAGCACAGTAAACTCTACAGTAACTGGAAGTCAAACAGTTACTACTCAAACAGTCACTAATCAAACAGTTACTAATTTTAGTACTGCAAACGCATTAATTACTGGCGGTAATATTAGCGGCATTAGCACCCTAATACCAAACGGCAATACTGCAGTAAATTTAGGTGGGACTTCTAATTGGTGGAATAACATTTATGGCACTGCCGTACATGCACAATACGCTGACTTAGCAGAAAACTATCTAGCAGATGCCGAATACGATCCCGGAACCGTATTGATGTTTGGGGGATCGGCAGAAGTAACTGTTGCGTCTTCAGAGACAACTGCGTTAGCAGGAGTAGTATCCACAAACCCAGCGTACATAATGAACAGTAAATTATCTGGCCCAAATGTAGTTACTATTGCACTAATAGGACGAGTTCCTTGTAAAGTTGTGGGACCAATAAACAAGGGCGATTTACTTGTTAGCGCAGGTAGCGGACTTGCAAAATCAGCAGTAGACACAAAACCCGGTCAAGTAATTGGTAGATCGATGGAATCTGTAGATGAAAATATACAAAAAACCGTTGAAATAGTAGTTGGCCGTATAGGGTAAAGAAATATATGAATAATAAGCGTATAAATACACAAGTAACTAAAGGAATAGTCAATGTCATATACCATTAATTTAACCAACGGAACGGCCCTAATTCCCGGTGGGTTATCTGATGGTACCATCGATGGCCCAGGCGGCTCAACAGCACACTCAAGTCTAACATTAATTGGTAAAAATTATGCAGGCTATGGACAATTTTTAAATGATAACTTTGTACATCTATTAGAAAATTTTGCTAACTCATCTAATCCACCAAATCCATTAGCTGGACAGTTGTGGTGGGATACAACAAATAATATTCTTAAAGTATATTCAGGTACAAGCTGGAGAATTTCTACAGGTGCTACTAGTCAAACGGCACAACCTACTGATGTAAGTGCATTAGGCGGGGATTTATGGTTTGATACTGTAAATCAACAATTAAAAATTTGGAATGGTACTGGCACTTGGGTAGTAATTGGCCCACCTTCTGTTAACCAAACAATACCTTCAAACTTTACTGGAGCTACACCTACTACAATTACAGATACTGGCGGTGGCACAAATCCCGTTGTTGCGATTATTATTACTGGCACAATATATGCTATTATTGCCAAATCAACATTTAGTACAACAACACCTGGGTTTACATCAATTAAACCAGGTATAAATTTTAATACTACAGTTACTTTGGGACTAAGTACCCAAGACGTTAATGCTACTAATAGCACATTAGTTCAGCGTAGCAGCAGCGGCGGAATTAATGCAACCACTGGTTCGTTTACAGGAACATTAACTACTGCGGCCATTAATGCATCTGGAACAATAGCTGGTACATTCAGTGGACAGTTAACTGGTAATGTAAACGCAGTTACAGTTAATTCTACAACAGTTAGCGCACAAGGTGTTAGCGCCAGCAGTGGCTTTACCGGAACAATTCTTACTGCAAGTCAACCAAATATTACTACACTTGGTAATGTTACCAATTTGCAATTAAATGGTACTGCTTTTTTAAACGGTGTTGCACTTGCTACACAAGGCGGTTCTGCTAGTTTCTCAAGTATTAATTCAACACCAGTTGGTAATGCAACTCCGAGTACTGGCGGATTTACTACCCTAACAATCAGTCAAAATATTATACCAGTTGCCAATTTGGTGTCAAATATTGGATCGCCTACCAATTGGTTTAACAACATTTATGGTACCGCAATTCATGCACAATACGCTGACTTGGCCGAGCGTTTTGAGTCAGATGCCGAATATGAACCAGGAACTGTTGTAGAAATTGGCGGACCTGCCGAAATTACCGCAGTTACTGAAGATTTAAGCGATAATGTGTTTGGTGTCATAAGTACTAAAGCAGCCTATTTAATGAATTCGGGTGCTGGCAGT
>Ga0164297_10004089_pt1 | contig 13267 bp, 10 predicted proteins | sample GEODES058metaG_FD_113539 | JGI IMG/M metagenome (GOLD analysis project Ga0164297, IMG submission 113539) | Dystrophic lake water microbial communities from Trout Bog Lake, Wisconsin, USA - GEODES058 metaG | ecosystem: Environmental > Aquatic > Freshwater > Lake | place: USA: Trout Bog Lake... | reverse complement strand
CGTCACGCATTTTGACGTAGGCTCCCTGCCGCTGGGCCGCGAGCAGCGCCTTGGACCCTCGGACGCTTTCCGCCCCAAGGATGGGCAGGTCCTTAAAAACGAGGCGCACCTTTTTGTCCTGCGCCAGGAAATCATCCATGACCGGCTCCATACGGCGGCAATACGGGCACCTTGTATCGAAGAACTCTACGATCGTGACATCTCCATTCGGATCACCCGCCACGGGATCAGCGGCAGTGACCAATCGATCCTTCAGCGAGGCGATCGCGGCCTTCGACTCAGCCTCCGATTTTGCGGTATCTTCGGCCTGCAAGGCGACAATCGCATCGCGCAAGATCGAGGGATCGTGTTTCAGCGCATCGCGCAAGATAGAGACGATTTCGGCCCTTTGGTCGGAGGTGAATTCTGCCGCCCAGACTGGGACTGCGGTGCCACCCACACAGAAAAAAGCCAGCAGCATAAAAAGCAAACGAGGCATTTGCGGTTTCCTTGCGCTCTGTCGCGTCTGAATGCCCGTTCACAGGGCCCAGCACAATGCCGGCGCCGACGATCTTTGCTCACCCGAAGGGCCGCATGTCGGTCCATTATGCCCGGATGTCCCAACTGGACGGTTGTCGCCTGCGTTGTTGCAGCTATAAGCGAAGCCGTCTAAGCCACCGAGCATGAGACGCGGGAGCGCGGATCGCGCTTACCTTGTAACCGTTTGAAAGGACTGCACCTCGGGATGAAAACGCCGCACATGCAGGTCAAGCGGACGGGCCGGCGCCGGCATGTCATCTTTGCAATTCTGGCGTTGCTGCCAGGGTGTTCGACAGTAGACAGTCTGAAATCGTCCATCTTCGGCAACAATGGCCCTGCTCCTGGGCAGCAAGGATATGTCGAAGGATTTCTGGGCGGTGTCGTCGCAGATGAACCAAGAGCTGCGGTCGCAGGACGCGAGGTATTATCCGGCGGCGGGAATGCCGCAGACGCCGCCGTAGCCATCGGCATGACCCTCGCGGTTACGCTGCCATCACGTGCTGCACTTGGCGGCGGCGGCGCCTGCCTCGCCTATTCGCCGGCTCGCCAGTCCATCAACGGGGGCACGCCCGAAGCCGTTATGTTCCTCCCAACCGCGCCCTCACCAGGCGGGCCGGCTGGGGATCGCCCAGCGGCCGTGCCCATGATGGCGCGGGGCCTGTTTCTGTTAAATGCGCGCTACGGATCCCAGCCCTTCGAAACACGCGTCGCAAAAGCCGAGGAACTGGCGCGGTTTGGCGTCATGGTTTCCAAGGCCTTGGCGCAAGATCTTCGCGTGGTAGCGCGCCCGTTGTTTGCAGATCCACAGGCGCGGACGATTTTCGGCCCCAATGGAGCGCCGCTCTCCGAAGGCGATACGCTGGTCCAACCAACACTGGCGGCCACTTTGTCGCAAATCCGCTTCGCCGGTGTCGGGGACCTCTATGTCGGCGGTCTTGCTCAACGGCTTGTGCAAGCGTCGCTCCAGATCGGTGGTCCCTTATCCGCCGACGATCTGCGAACCAGCCTCCCTGGGCTGAAACAGCCGCTCCTTCGCAACTACCGGAATGATCGGATCGCCTTCTTGCCTCCGCCCACCGATGGTGGGCTAGCGACCGAAGCTGCCTTCGATGCACTGGTTGCCCGCCCCGGCGATATGGTTGGTGCCATGCAGAGCTCTATTGCCGTGTCTCAGCGCTGGCGCGAGGGAGGCGTCAGCACGGAGGACGTCCTAGCGATGCACAACCTCAGCGCGTCAATCGCCACGGAATATCCCGCATCGACAAGCTTCGCGACCTTCGATCGCCAAGGCAACGCCGTGGCCTGTGCTCTGACGATGAACAATCTGTTCGGGACAGGCCGCATCTTCCCTGGCACAGGCATTCTTGCCGCATCATCGCCAGCCGCAATGCCGCCACCGCTGTTAGCCGCGGGGCTGGCTTGGAACGATAACATCAAGGCCTTCCGCGCCGCTGCCGCAGCGTCCGGCCAGTCAGCTGCGGCGGTTGGGGCGGCCCAGGGACTGCTCACAGCCCTTCAGACCAACAGACCGTTGAGCGTGTTGCCGTTGGAACCCAGTCGGGTAAACGTCTTGTCTTGTGGTGAATACCTGCCGGGCAACAATGGAACCTGCGTCTGGGCGACCGATCCGCGCGGATCCGGGCTTGCGCTTGGGGGTAACTAGTAAAGGCAATCCCGCCTCGGTTACCCGTGCGGGCCTGAAGAGGTATCGACGATCATGGCCCTTAAGGTCGGCAAAGGCGCTCATGCTCCACCGTTCATGGTGATGGACGTCATAGCGGCGGCCAACGCACGTCAGGCCTCCCTCCCCCCTGGTGCGCCGCATGTCATCCGCATGGAAGTTGGACAACCCAGCACGGGCGCGCCGGCTGGCGCTGTCGCCGCAGCGCATGCAGCGCTGAAATCCGGACACCCACTTGGCTATACCGAAGCTTTTGGCCTGCAGTCGCTACGCGCAAAAATTGCCGGTCATATAAAGGATTGGTATGGCGTCGCAGTGCCGATCGACAGGATCGCTACCACTGTTGGGGCATCTGGCGGGTTTTCGTTGGCATTTCTCGCCGCATTCGACGCGGGTGATCGCATTGCCATGGCGGCGCCCTACTACCCACCCTACGTCAACCTTCTGACTGCGCTGGGCATGCATCCCGTCATCCTGCCAACAGGTCCGGAAACCCGCTTTCAGCCGACGATAGAACTTCTAGAGCAACTCGCCCCTCGGCCCGACGGCCTGATCATCGCCAGCCCCTGCAACCCGGCCGGAACAATGCTGCACCAGGACGAGTTGGCTGCCATCGCAGTCTGGTGCCACCGCAACGGCGTGAGGCTCGTCAGTGATGAGATTTACCACGGTCTGAATTATGATCAGCCAGCGGCCTCGGCTACGGCGTTCTCCAGCAGTGCCGTCGTTATCAATAGCTTCTCCAAATATTTCTCGATGACCGGATGGCGCATCGGCTGGATGGTGCTGCCGGAAGATTTAGTCCGTCCGGTCGAGTGCCTAGCTCAGAACATGTTCATCAGCGCACCCTATATCTCTCAGATCGCGGCAGAAGCCGCGATGGACTGCCATCCGGAATTGCAAGCGAATATTGCCCGCTACAGGCGTTCTCGGGACCATCTGCTCCGCTCGCTTCCCGAGGCAGGATTCAAACGGTTATCGCCAGCCGAAGGTGCTTTCTACCTGTTCGCCGACATTAGCGACCGCGCCACAAATAGTATCGATTTCTGTTCGCGCCTGCTGGCAGAGGCCGGCATCGCGGCAACACCAGGGTTGGATTTTGACCGCGAGCGCGGACACCGTTTCGTTCGTTTCAGCTATTGCGGTCCTGAAGTCGACATGCAGGCTGCTGCAAAGCGCTTGAAGGCATGGCACGCGCTGCAGCCATCGGATCGCTGACGCGACGTCATCCGCCAGCACGCAGAGCCGCGCAATTTCAGACATCAGTTTAAGTTGGAAAAGCGGGGAGGTCGCGGGCAGAGCACCACCGTGCTCAGTAGCGGGCAACTCTAGGCAGCTATGGCCGAGCCACGACCGTTTCGTTGCTCCCCGGCGCCATCTGGGGCACAGCCAGCTGAAGCGCTGCAACGTTTGAAGTATTCACATCAAGGACTGTTTAATGGTGCTGCCAGATGGAATTGAACCATCGACCTCCTCATTACCAATGAGGTGCTCTACCCCTGAGCTATGGCAGCGCCGCCCTATAAGCGGGGCCGTTACCTAGCCGCTTGATCCTAACGGCGCAAGCCCGTTGATGAATGAATAATCAGCCGCGTCAGTGTTGCATGCCCCAACGGCGCACCGTACGGTTTTCTATGGTGCGGAAAACGACGTTCTCTACCAGCAAACCGATCATGATGATCGTCAGCAAGCCAGCGAATACCTCAGGGATATCGAGTTGGTTCTTGCTCTCAAAGATATACCACCCAAGGCCGCCTTTGCCCGAGGCCACACCGAAGACCAGTTCCGCCGCAATGAGCGTTCGCCAAGCGAAGGCCCAGCCAATTTTCAACCCCGAGAGGATCGACGGAAAAGCGGCCGGTATCAGAATCGTGACCACCAGAGGAAGCCCAGACAGGCCGTAGTTCCGCCCCACCATGCGCAGCGTCTGAGACACGCCGCGAAACCCAGCATGCGTATTCAAGGCAACAGCCCACAGCACCGAATGCACTAGCACGAACACCAAGCTGCCGATTCCCAAGCCGAACCAAATCAACGCCAACGGTAACAGTGCAATCGCCGGCAGTGGGTTGAGCATCGCCGTCATGGTTTCCAGAAAATCCGTGCCGATGCGTGTTGTGATGGCAAGAACGGTCAGAATACCGGCGAGCGTCACGCCAGTCCCGAACCCGATGGCCAATACCTGTAGCGATGCCCAAGCACGCGCCGGCAAAACACCGGAGACCACGGCACTCCACCATGCCTCCACAGTCGCTGAGAAAGTTGGCACCAACAGTTCATTATCCAGATGCCGAGCGTACAACTCCCAGGCCAGGGCGAGCAGCATGATGAGGCACGTCTTACGCAGCCAAGCCTGGTTGTACAGGCGCTCAAACGGCGTCAGAGGCTTTTCAACCACGCCGAAGTCCTGTGCGCCTCTAGGGCTTTGGATGATCTCCGGGCGCAAGGCGTCGTCAGACATGGCTTTCCTCCTCGACGCGATCGACAAACAGCATGTCGTGTATTCGGGCCTCCAGCCCTGCCGCGATGGCCGGATCGACATCGCGCGGGGCGCTGTTCAATTCCGCCTTAACCTGCCCCGGATGCGGCGATAGGAGCAGGATGCGGTTGCCGATTTTCACCGCCTCCGCAATCGAGTGTGTGACGAATAGTACGGTGAATTTCGTCTCGTCCCAAAGCGACAAGAGTTCATCCTGCATGCGTTGACGGGTCAAGGCATCCAGCGCTGCGAACGGCTCGTCCATAAGCAGAATATCCGGCTCCATCGCCATGCCACGGGCAATGGCAACACGCTGCTTCATGCCGCCCGACAGCGTATGCGGATAGGCATCCGCAAACCGCGTCAGGTGCACCTTCTCGATATACTGCATCGCCTTGTCATCGGCGGCCTTGCCCCGCAGTTTCCCGGATGTTTGCAGCGCAAACGCCACGTTTTGTCGCACTGTCTTCCATGGCAGAAGTTGGTCGAATTCCTGAAAAACCATCATCCGGTCCGGACCAGGTTTGGTTACCCGCTGGCCTTTCAGCAATATCTCGCCTTCGATAGGCGCCATATAGCCACCGACAGCCTTCAACAATGTCGACTTGCCACACCCTGAGGGGCCCAGAAGCACAAAGCGATCCGACCGCAGAACCGAAAAATCGACCCGATACGTCGCGGTCACGAGGTGGTCGCGGGTTTTGTACTGCAGCGTTACGCCACGCACGTCCAACAGAGGCGGCGACAATGGCATGTCCAAGACGTAATTCCTTCCCGTTCGTTGCCGGCTTTGGACATATACAGGGTTGCGTCCGTGCCGTCTTGTCCCCACGCTGCAGCCAATCAGGGAGGATACGGCAATGGTCGCCATTCGAGATATTTTGCGCAACCATATGAAAGAAAAGCTCGCTCGGAACGAGGTCGTCGCCTCCATGACCGTGCGCCTAAGCCGCTCGATCGAGATCGCGCAGATCGCCGCAAGTGCCGGTTTCGACACCATCTATGTCGACCTGGAGCACAACACGCTGTCGATCGACACGTGCTGTCAAATCTGCATTGCCGCACAAAGCATAGGGCTGACGCCACTGGTTCGCGTGCCAGCGAACACCCCTGACTACATATGCCGCGTGTTGGACGGCGGCGCGATGGGCGTGATCACGCCACATATCCGCACCGCTGCCGAGGCCCGTGCCATGGTCGAGCTTGTCAAATTCCCCCCGCTCGGCCATCGCTCCGCAGGCGGAGCATTGTCGCATTACGGTTATCGGAGTTTTCCGATGAACCAAACCTACGCCGCCATGAACGAAGCAACGTCGTTGGTCGTCATGCTGGAAACCGTCGCTGCACTGGAAAATGTCGAGGAGATCATCGCGACGGAGGGCGTCGACATGCTGCTGGTTGGCAGTAATGACCTGTGCGGTGAGATGGGCATTACCGGCCAGTACGACCATCCGAAACTGAAGGACGCCTTTGCGCGCGCAATCACCGCCGCGCGCAAAGTCGGTAAGCATGTCGGCATCGGCGGATTGGCATCACGCGACGATCTGATGACCCAGTTTGTCCAAATGGGTGCGCGCTATATCTCGACTGGCACCGATCTGTCGTTTCTGATCGGCGCGTGCGCGCAGCGGGCAAGCTTCGTCAAAGGCATCCAGCCGAACGGCTAGAGGGTGACTGTCCGCGATCGGACAACCATCGACGTTACGGTGCGGAGCCGAAATACCGAACACTCGCATCAATCAGAGTATCAAGGGACGTGAATACCTCGGCACCAACTGCGGTCAATTGTCGTGTCTTAGAATCCAGCGTGCCGGCGTCGCCCAGAACCAGAGCGCCAGCATGTCCCATGGAAACGCCTTCCTTGGCTTCTCGCCCAGCGATCAGTGCCAATAAGGGCTTCCGCGCGCCGAGGCGTTTATAGGCTTCGGCGCACTCCTCCTCCTCATTACCGCCGACCTCGCCGACAAGGATGATACCTTTCGTCCGCGGGTCATCGAAAAAGACCGGCAGCAGATCGGCGAACCGTAACCCTTTGACGGGATCGCCGCCCACGCCCACCCATAGGCTTTGGCCCAACCCATTCTGCACTAGGCGGTAGCCGACCTCATACGAGAGCGTCCCACTCTTGGTCATAATGGCGATGGCGCCTGGCGCCAGGCAAACATCGGGCAAAAAGCCCAGTTTGCATTCTCCGGGCACGGCCAGGCCAGGGGTGGAAGCGCCGATCCAGGTCGCGCCGGCCTGGCGGACCAGACGGCCGATTCGCATGGCGTCATGCATCGGCACGCCCTCGGCAACGGTCACGATCAGCTTGATCCCAGCCGCAATCGCTTCCTGCACAGCCGCTAGCGTCTCCCCAGGCGGTGCCATGGCGACAGAGGCAACCGCCCCCGTGGCGGCGACCGCGTCTGCACAGGACGCAAACACCGGCAGCCCATCAACCTGAGTCATATCGGTGCGGGTGGATGTACCGCCGACGATATTGGTGCCGTAGCGGCGCATCAGCGCGGCATGGGTGCGCCCCATACGGCCAGTGATGCCTTGCACGATCACGGGCGTTGCGCGTGACAGGGTGCCGATCATGCGCGCGCTCCGACAATCTGATCCAACTTGACCAGGGCTTCGTTCAGATCTTCCGTCACGAGCATGCCTGGTTGCGCTTCATGGAGGATGCGCCGAGCGTCAGCGGCATTGCGGCCGACAAGGCGCGCCACGACAGGAACCTGCAACGCCGGCGACGCTTTGATGGCCGCGGCAAGCAAAGCAGCGAATTCGCTCAGGTCGGTGATGCCGGCGAAAATGTTGACCAGAACGGCCTTCAGTGACGGCCTTGCGGTGATCCATTCCAGTTCACGGATCAGACGCGCCGGGCTACCGCGCATTTGCCCCGTGCGGATATCACAGAAATTCAGTGGCTTGGCGCCGCGCTGCGTCAGTTCATCGATCAGCATCATCGAAAGACCCGCACCTGTGGTGACCAAGCCGATTTCACCTTCGTCGTCGAGTTCGACATAATCGAAACCCTCCGCCAGTTTCCGATTGGCATCGACGTAGACTGTCCGGCGCTGTGCGATCATGGTCGCAATCTCGGGCTGCCGATCGATGGCATTAAGGTCGACAACAACCTTGGCATCGGCAGCAACACAGCCCGATTCACCGACGAAGAGCGGGTTGATTTCGGCCAACGCCAACTCTCGTTCCAGCAGAAGGCTAGCTAAGCGCTGGCCGACTTGCACCACGTCCGCTCGGCAGGCGATTGTCTCGTCCAGCAGCAGCTTATCCAACGCCTGCGCCACTGCCGAGGCATCCGGTGGACAGAGGATGCCGTGAACGCCACCGGCATTCTCGATCTCCACGCCGCCGTCCGCCGCATACATGACCCGAAGCCCATAGCTGGCGGCATCCACCATGATCGACAAATAGCGTTCGGCACCACTGGCTGCTTCCTCGATCAGACAGGACTCGACCACATGGCCTTTCAACCGCCGGCCGATGAGCGTTTGGATGGCCGTATTAACGTCGACAACCGAGGCACAGCGGATAATACCGCCTGCCTTTCCGCGCCCGCCGACTGGAACCTGGGCCTTGACGAGCCAAGGCCCCTCCCCGGGCAGTGTCGCAACGGGACCATGCACTTCAACTGCGTCCGGAACAGGCACACCGCGCTGGCGCAGCAGCGCCTTGCCATCCGCTTCAATCAACAGCACGTCAGAAAGTCCCCAGACCGAGGATGCCTTCGACAGGATCGAAGGAATTGACGATTTTTTTGCCGATCAGATCACGCAATGTCTCTGTCGCTCCGCCACCCAAGGAGCCGTAACGAGCGCCTCGATAAAGGCGTGAGACCGGATATTCATCGGTGAAGCCGAAGCCGCCATGAACCTGCACCGCTTCGCTGGTGACGCGCAGCGACATTTCATTGCAGAATACCTTGGCGGTCGCAGCCAAGAACGGATCAGGGAACGGATTCGCCGTCAGGCAGGCGCGGTACAGTAGACCGCGACCAGCCTCGATATCCTTGAACATATCCGCCAGTTTCCACCGGATACCTTGGAAATCAGAGATCGGATGTTTGAACACCTCACGCTCACGCACGTAGTTGACGGCTTCGTCAAACGCGCCCTCGGCAAGACCAAGCGAAATGGAGGGGTTTAGGCATCGCTGCGTGTTGAAGGCGGTCAGCAGTTTGCGGAACCCGTCCTCTTTGATCACAAGGTTTTCCAGCGGCAGTTCGCAATCATTGAACTGGATCTCATGCAGATTTTCGCCCCCCATCGTATGATAGGTGGCGGTGACCTCGAACCCTTTGGTATCGGGCTCCACGAGCACGCAGCCGATACCCTCTCGGCCCGGTTTTCCGTCGACCCGGGTGAATACCACGAACATGCCGGCCTCCTTGGCGCGGCTGATCAGCGTTTTTGTGCCCTTCAGAACGACGCGATCACTCATAACCCGGGCGTTGGTACGGAAATTGGCGACGTCCGTGCCCGCATGCGGCTCTGTCATGCAGATCGCCAGGATGCAATCGCCGCTGACCACCTGCGGCAAAATCCGTTCACGGATCGACTCGGGCGCATACCGGGCGATCACACGGGTCTGAACTCCGGCCTCCCCCAAAACGGCCATCGCAGTCACATAATCGACCTTGGCGATCTCCTCGAGGATCAGCGCCGTGTCCAGGATTGAAAGTCCTAACCCGCCATATTCCTCGGGCACCGACATACCGAGCACACCGAGTTCGGCGAGCTTCTTCATATTATCCCATGGGAATGTGCCATCCATCCAGCGCATAGCATTCGCTTTGAACATGGTCTGCGCCAAGTCGCGCACCGATGCCACGATTTCACGCTGCTGCTCACCGATGCGGAATTCCATTGCCATTTTCCTCCAACGTCAGCCCCGGAGTGTAAACGCCCACCACGCCAAAGCAAATCGGGGCCGGAGTGGCACTTTGATCTCCGGTACTATTCCCAGGACGATGGGCAGGCTATAACAAGTCCCATGCTTGCGGCGTGGTCCTTGATTCGCATCGCCGTTAACGTTGCCATCGATGGCAGCATGGCGGCCCTTTCAGTCCCGGTGGCGCGTTGGCTCGCGGATCCGCAGTCGGCTGTCGTTACGCCGACCTGGGTCCCTTTGCTTGGCTCGGCATCGCTGCTGCTTGCCGGTGTCCCATTTCGCCTGTCCCTTCAGTTCTGGCGTTTTGCCGCGATGGGCGACCTGCTGACAGTCGTTGCCAGTGCCGGGTTCGGCGCTGTGCTATACGGTATCGTCTCTGAGATCGTCGGCCTGCCTGTTGGTAGCGTGGCGTTCCCCCTCATTCACGCCTTAACCTTACTCGTTTTCCTTGGCGCTCCGCGCGTTGGATATCGCCTCATCCGCGGCCGCTCGAGGACCGCCCTTGTCGCTGATGATGCGCCGAGCGTGCTGCTTGTCGGCGGAATTGAGGACGCGGATCTTTTCATTCGTGCCCTGTCGCAAGATCGCCATCAGTCGTTCCGCATAGAAGGGCTGCTGACGTCGTCTAATCGCCAGACCGGGCGCCGTATTCAGGGGCATCCGATTCTCGGCTCCATGTCTGATGCCCACAATGTGCTCAGTCACCTGCAAATCGATGGCCGGTTGCCTGGCATGTTGGTTTTTGTCACGCCGGAGTTGGACGGCCCGCTGCTCGCACGGGTGGTCGCCGAGGCAGACCGGTTTGGCTTATTGGTTCGCCAAGCCCCCCGTCCTACCGCACTAGCAGATCCCGAGCGGTCGCGCCCAGTGGAACTTCGCCCAGTTGCGATCGAAGACCTCCTCAATCGCCCACAGGTTCCATTGGACCGTGACGGCATGGCTCGGCTCATCCAGGGACGACGCGTCGTCGTTACCGGCGCTGGGGGAACTATCGGCAGCGAACTTGCGCGCCAGGTTGCGGCATTTGGCCCCGGGCTACTGATCCTGATCGACAATGGCGAATACGCGCTTTGGCAAATTGATCTTGAGCTTGCCGAAACCCACCCCAGCGTCCAACGAAGGACCCTAATTGCGGACATTAGGGACGAAGCCCGCATACGGGCGATTTTTGAATCGGCTCGACCGGAGTTGGTGTTCCACGCTGCGGCGCTGAAGCATGTGCCGATCGTCGAAGACAACCCTCTTGAGGGTCTGGCGACGAACGCCGCCGGCACCCGTCATGTCGCCGATGCGGCCCGCAGCGTCGGGACACTCGCCATGGTGCTGATCTCAACGGATAAGGCCGTAAACCCGACCAGTGTCATGGGAGCATCGAAGCGTTTGGCTGAAATGTATTGTCAGGCGCTGGATATCGCTGCGCGGACATCACACCAAGGGATGCGATGTATCACCGTCCGCTTCGGAAATGTATTGGGTAGCACGGGTTCCGTCGTGCCGTTATTCCAGCGCCAGTTGACCAAGGGCGGGCCATTGACTGTCACCCACCCTGACATGCAGCGCTATTTCATGACGGTACGCGAAGCCGTCGGATTGGTTCTTCAAGCGAGTGTGTTGGGATTAGGTGGCGCCTCACTACCGTCTGGTCAGGATGGCGGCATTTTCGTGCTGGACATGGGCGATCCGGTGAAGATCGTCGATCTGGCGAGGCAGATGATCCGGCTCGCCGGACTGCAACCCGATAAAGACATCGAAATCCGTTTCACCGGACTGAGGCCGGGGGAAAAGCTCTTCGAGGAGTTGTTCCATGGCAAGGAACCGCCCGTGCCGACAGGGTATACGGGGTTGCTCATGGCATCGCCCCGCACCGCAGATCCGGCCATCGTTGCACGCGCGATCGAGGAACTCAGCAGTGCCTGCCGCAGCAACCAAGTCAAGCTGGCACTGACATTGCTTGGTCGCCTCATCCCCGAGTTCGAGCACAACATTAATGGCAGCGCCGGCGAAGTCCGGGCCTGACTGAGGTTACATGTCCAACCAAACGCCAATCCAGTTTCTTGACCTGAAGGCCCAGCAGGCGCGTATCGCCGCCGACCTGCGGCCACGCCTCGACAAGGTTCTGGCGCATTGCCAGTTCATTCTCGGCCCGGAGGTTCAAGAGTTGGAGGCGGAACTTGCCCGCTTCTGCGGCGCGGCGCATTGCGTCAGCGTGAGTTCCGGAACGGATGCGTTGCAGATCGCCATGATGGCGGAGGAAATCGGCCCCGGCGATGCCGTTTTTCTGCCCGCCTTCACCTACACGGCAACGGCTGAGGTGCCATTGGTGTTAGGGGCAACGCCCGTTTTCGTGGATGTGGATCCTCGCACATTCCAGATCGATCCCGAGCACCTGCAAATGCGTATCTCGCAGGTAAAAAATGCCGGAAAGCTGAAGCCGCGGGCGATTGTCGGCGTCGATCTCTTTGGCCAGCCAGCCGATTGGGCGGCCTTGCGCACCATCGCAGATGCCGAGGGACTGTTTCTGCTCGACGACCTAGCCCAGAGTTTCGGGGCCTCTTTGCAGGGCAAAATGCTTGGATCCCAGGCAGATGCCACGGCGACCAGCTTCTTTCCGTCCAAGCCGCTTGGCGCCTATGGCGATGGCGGCGCACTGTTCACTGAATCGGCTGACAAGGCTGAGTTGTTCCGCAGCTTGCGTACCCACGGCGAAGGCAAAACCCGCTACGAGGTTCTGCGCACCGGCATGAACGGGCGGCTGGACTCCCTCCAGGCGGCTGTATTGCTATCGAAATTGACCGTATTCCCGGCAGAACTCGCCGCACGCGAGCGCATCGCAACCATCTATGACGCGCGCTTGGGCAACGCGGTGATCACGCCGAAGCGGGTCCCCAATAGCACCAGTGCCTGGGCGATCTATGCAATTCTGCTAACCAGTTCAGAACACCGTGACCGCGTCCAAGCGGGCCTCCGGGAACGTGGCGTTCCCACCGCGATCTACTATCCGCGACCGCTGCATCTTCAACCCGCCTACAGCGCACAGCACGATAGCGCGCCCCTGCCCGTGGCAGAGGACTTGGCACAACGGATTCTCGCCTTGCCGATCCACCCAGACCTCTCTGAAAATGACGTAACACGCATCTGCGATGGGGTGCTAAACCTCGTCTGATGCACAGCCCCTATTCGGCTTGCGCCAGCATTTAGCGCCGCATGTCTTCGCATATCCCCCCCGGGGGCTGTTCGACGATCATTAACCCTTAGGAAAGCATTGTCGCCCAGAGTTGGGACCTATGAGCCCGATCTCTCCCATCGTCATTTTCGATCCCGACCGGAGCATCAGCGATGTGCTCCGCGTCGAGCTATCCCAGGTCGATTGTCCTGTCTTGATGGCTCGCAGTACAGACGAAGCCGAGACATTCGCGCGCAAGATCGCTCTAGGATTGATCATTCTCGATGCCAGCCACCGGAAGTATGGCGCTTACGGTGCCTGTGCACGCATTCGCCGCCTTCCCAGCTATGCGACGATCCCGATAATTCTTACCAGCACATGGGTAGCCCATCGTGACACCGTGGCGGCGGCAACGGCGGGTGCCACCAGTCTGTTAGAAAAGCCATACTCTATAAAAGATCTTCTTATGGCGATCAGGTCCAGGATACCACCCAGCGACCCGTTGCAAAACAAACTGCCCAGGCCG
>Ga0164297_10004087_pt1 | contig 13269 bp, 11 predicted proteins | sample GEODES058metaG_FD_113539 | JGI IMG/M metagenome (GOLD analysis project Ga0164297, IMG submission 113539) | Dystrophic lake water microbial communities from Trout Bog Lake, Wisconsin, USA - GEODES058 metaG | ecosystem: Environmental > Aquatic > Freshwater > Lake | place: USA: Trout Bog Lake... | reverse complement strand
AGCAAATATGGCGAAATGCTTTATGCTGAACCGAATGGAGGTTCGAATGGCTTTTTCTGTTTCACTTTGGGATTTAGAAACGGACGCTCGAGTTTGATCACACTGCTCAATGATTCTGATAGGATCGAGACGTTTAGGATCGTACCGTATGACAGGTCAGATGATAAAAATGTAGACTCGAATAATATCGTGATCTACGGCACCAAGTACCAATTGGCTGGTACGCTTTCTGTCCCTCGTGGTGGCGGGACAATGCCTGTAGTGATAATGGTTCCCGGTTCCGGATCGATCGATCGTCGTGGCAATGAAGGTACATTGGTACACGCGAACAGTTATCAACAAATGAGTGATTCACTGTGCGCACACCACATAGCATGCTTGCGTTATGACAAGCCCGGGGTGGGGGACAGTAAACTGAATGATAATGCTGCAATGCTAACTTACGACGATATGGTAACGGCATTAGAAAGCTTGGTCAAAAAGGTAAGAGCTGATCATCGTTTTTCAGAAATAATTTTGGCCGGAGATCATGACGGGGCGCTAACTGCTATGTTGGCAGCTCAAAAAGTACGGGTAAATAAACTAATACTGATCAACGGTTTTGCAGCCAAAGGAGCAGAGATATTATTGCGAAATATGGCCAAACGCGATTCAGGTATCTTGGCATCAGCAAAACAAGCTTTGGATAGCCTGGCTCTCGGCAAAACAGTAAAGGTAATTAATGAGCAACTTCATGGACTTTTACAGTCCGATCTGGAACCTTATCTCATTTCATGGTTCAGGTACGACCCGCTCAGGGAGATCTATAAAATACAGGTTCCCGTATTGATCGTTCAAGGGCAGTGTGATATTCAATTGGATGGAACCGAGGGATCGCGGCTTGCAAAGCTATGCAGGAACGGACATTTGGTAGTACTGAAGGATCTTAATAGTGTAATGAAAAACGGGAATGATTCCGGTTTAGGCAATGCAAAGACCTATTTACGCCCGGATGTTCCGGTGCTTTCTGATCTGGTTAATGTAATTACCGGTTTTATCAACGATCCTGACAAATAAATACAACGATTTAGTTAAAATTCAGAACGGATTAAGTTTATATTTGCAATCAAAATCAGACAGCGTTGCCAGATAAATTAAGGATTGGAGCAGTTAGTTATTTGAACACAAAGCCATTGTTGTACGGGATCACACGAAGCGCGCTTATGGATCAGATCATACTATCAATTGATTATCCTGCAAAATTGGCGCAACAACTGAAAAATAATGAAATAGATATTGCATTGCTTCCGGTAGCAGCCATGCTTGAGATACCCGGGGCAAGAGTGATCAGCAACTATGGCATTGCAGCCGATGGCGATGTTGCCTCGGTGGCTATATTCAGTCATGTGCCTATCGAAAAAGTAAGTAAAGTTTACCTTGATTATCAGTCACGCACATCGGTGGCCTTGGCAAAAATACTACTACGCGACCTTTGGAAAAAGGATGTACAATATTTAGAAGCGGGAATTGATTATATTTCGAAAATCGAAAATGACACTGCCGGTGTGATCATTGGCGACCGGGCTTTGGAACAGTTGGGAAATTTTGAATACATTTATGATCTTTCAGCAGGGTGGAAGGCATTAACAGGGCTCGATTTTATTTTTGCAGCCTGGGTAGCCAATAAAGAAATTAATCCGGTGTTTGTTGAGGCGTTTGAAGAGGCTAACCGTTTTGGAATTGCACACTCAGATATTGTTGTTGAAGAATTACAGTACAATCGATATAGTTTGACTGAATATTATACAAAGAACATAATATTTGAATTGGATGAGCGTAAGCTGAAGGGGATGAAAACATTTCTGGATTATTTGTCATAGCGAATATTTTCAACTGTGGGTGTTAACTTAATTTTTTTAGGACTGTATGCTAGTCTCGGAGGAATATTTCCGGCCGATGACTTATATTTAATATTGGTATTGCAATGTTTAGTTGGTGTTTATTTAATATATAAAAATGAGGCAAATCCTATTAACCCGCTGTTTCTATACTATGTAGTGACAATGATGCAAGCAATTGCAGATATAAATTTGATGCAAATTGTCGGTACGTCGAAAAATGTTATGTATCGTTACATAATACCTCAATGTATTGAAGAAGCGACGAGGTTAACATGTATTGGTCAAACTTTGATTTTTATTGGATTTCAAGCAGCAAAAAAACTCTCATTTCCATCGGTAAGTAAAGATGTTAAAAATAAAAATGTATATATTGCATTGTATTATATACTGGTATTTATACTTTGCAATTCATTGTTTTTCAATGTGTTTCGCTCTAGTGGCATCAAGGTTATTGATAATAGTTTAAAATTAATAAATTTTAGCTTAATTATTATTTTTACACGTTTTTGGGCATATGAAAAGAACAATAAATATAGAAATTACGCTATTGTTATAGTCGTGCTTCAGACGCTATATGCACTGACTTATTCATACACCAGAACAGACTTAATTACTCCTTCGGTATGCTTTTTTATTGGATATTTTCTGGCGGTTGGTGTCAGGAAAGTATTTACAGTACAAATTATTCCCGCAGTAATTGTAATTTTAGTGTTTGTAAATAACTTTTCTAATTTAGGAAATAGCCGTTCTCATTTTATTGATGCTTTTGTTCCAAAACAAAATATAAATGCGGTTAAAGAAAAGATGGATCAAATAGACGAAATGGATGACGAAGATAGTCACGCAGGATTTTTCATTCGAATAGCAAATTTAGCTCAGGTAACAAATGTTGTAAATTTGGTTAATAAGAATGGTTTTTACAATGGACGTGCTTCAGCTCCTTTGTTGGTCGCACTCATACCCAGAGATTTATATCCTGATAAACCGATCATTAATCTCGGTGCTTGGTTCGCATTAGAGATCGGTGTTGCAATAAAAAATGATAAAAGTACATCCAGGGCCTTGATTACGAATAATTCGGTGGATATGGAGATCTGGGGAGAATTATATCTTGATTTTGGATATGTAGGCGTAGTGTTTGGTTGTTTTTTAGCCGGACTAATATTTGCGATGTTTTGGAATTCAACACATTTTTACTCTTCAGTTTATAACCTTACAGGTACTCTTTTTGGTGGTTACTTGTTGTTCCAGGGTATGTCAGGTATCGGACCGGATCTACAAGTTTTTGTTACGTTGCTTTCTACATATATAATTATATACATATTAAGTAGGTTATTATGAAAATCTTATGTGTTGGTCCTCTATGGAGAGGTAGCAATGCCGGAAGTTTATTTAAGGCATTAAGTAGAAATGGGTGTCTAATTGAAGTTGTTGACGAATTTTATTTCATCAGTTTGCGCTCAAAACAAAAGGTAAATAAAATTATCAGTAAAATAATACGTCCCTTCCAAATTAAGGAATTTAATGATGACATAGTAACCAAAATAAATTTATTTAAGCCCGATTTGGTCTTCGTGTATAAGGGATCATTTGTTTTGCCCCAAACCGTTGATTTTGCAAAAGAAAAGGGGTGTAAAGTTGCTATGTTCTTTCCTGATGTTAGTATGACAAATCACGGTGAAAATATTGCAAAATGTTTACCAAAATATGATTTAGTTTTTACTACAAAAACTTTTGGCATTAAGGATTTAAAAGATTTTTTTGGTGTTTCAAATTCCGTTTTTATCCCGCATGGTTTTGATCCGGAAATTCATAGAAAGCTGACTATAGCGCCTAAAGCTGCTTCTGAATTCTATAATGATGTTTCATTTATTGGTACCTATTCGCGACATAAGGAAGAGATGTTGACCTTTTTGAAACAAAAACTGCCCAATATAAATTTGAAGATATGGGGTAGTCAATGGAAGGGTAGCAATACAATATTAAAAAATAGTATTCAGGGTACTGCTGTAACGGGCGATCTATATTCTTTGGCGATACAATGTTCTAAAATCAATTTAGGGTTACTTTCAGAGGTGGTTAAAGGATCATCTTCAGGTGATCTGGTTACTTCAAGAACTTTTCATATACCTGCCGCATACGGCTTCATGATTCACGAACGTAATGTTGAGTCAATCACATATTATAAAGAAAATGAAGAGGCTGCCTTCTTTGAAGGTGGGGATGAGTTAGTTGAAAAGGTATCTTATTTTTTATCCCATGATACAGAGCGATTGTCCATTCGCGAAAATGGGTATTTAAAAACATTGAAGTGCGATTCAATCGACAAACGTGCAGAAATTGTAATTGAATGGTTGAATAAAATATCGTAACTAATCAAAACTGTTTATTTGTTTTATAAGCTTATTTATCAATCACCGCAATTAAGTTTGGCGTAAATATTCCCTTAGGACTTCCGGTTGCAATCATTTTCTTGAATTTTGTTTTATAAACGATCAATTGCCAAATCCAGCTTCTAACTGTTGATTTTAATCCAAGCGGGGCAGGTGGTATAGGGTAGCATGAAGACTTTGAAAAATTGTTGTTTAATGCGATCTGATTTATTGAACTTGCGGTGTACGCCATTTCATGGGTGTAATCGCCATAAAAAATACTTGTGTAGAACAATCCTTCACCATTTGGGACCTGGATAATAAATCTTCCATTAGAGGTTAAATTTTCGTTTACTAATGTGAGAATTTCAAAAACTTCATCTCTTGTAAAATGCTCAATTACATCTTTTGCAATTATCAGGTCAAACTTGCGTTTTTTAAATTTTAAAAAAGTGAAAAGATCAGTACATTCTAAATTGTTAATTCCCAAACTTTTACCATGGGTAATTTGTTCTAACGATACATCAATGCCGCTCACATCATTATAGCCGATAGAATTCAGCCAATAAATAAAACTGCCGTCACCGCAGCCGATCTCCAGGATGGCAGATTCTTTTTTGTTGGGTAATAATTTACCGAAATAGAAATTCAGCGCTTTTGCATTTTTTTTAAATTTCTCAATGGTGCTTGTTCCATATAGATTTAAGTTGTGGTTCTTGATGTAGTTTTCGTATATAATATTTTTAAAGTTATTCATTTTTCGGTAATTTGATATGTTTTTTTATTGTATTAACTGTGGTGAGCATAGGGGAAACCATTACAGATAACTGCCATTGCTGATATATGATCTATAACAAACATTTGCACCAAATATAGCTACTATCACCGAAAAATCATTCATTTTCTTTAGAAATTAACTCATATGTTTCAACAAAATTATTTATTTGAATATGCTTTTCAATATTGAATTTCGTGATAAATTTTTAAATATTTATTTATTTTTTCTATCTCCCACCTCTTACATCCCAATTATCGCTCAATTTATTGCCAATAATATTAAAGGCATAGACCAATAGCATGATAGCAAAACCTGGTATTACGGCCGGTAGTGGGTTGCCGGCTATTAAAAAATTAAAATGTTCTTTGATCATCAATCCCCATGATGGTTGAGGTGGTTGAACACCAAATCCCAGAAAGCTAAGTCCTGCTTCGGCCAAAATAGCCGTTGCGAAATTGCTTGCACCAGCCACCATTATAGTTCCGGTGATATTAGGCAAAATATGCCTGAACAAGATCCGGAAATTGCCAAAACCTAAAGCCCGGGCAGCAGTTACATAGTCCAGCTCTTTAACGATCATTACCTGACCCCTCACCAATCTGGCGACGCCTGTCCATATGCTAAGTCCAATTGCCATGATCACTTCAGAAAATCCTTTACCCAACGCAAATGAGATAGCGAAAACCAATAGCAGTGTGGGAATAGCGTATATGACATTAATGATCCAACTGATAGAGCGGTCCACCATTCCACCATAATACCCGGCAACTGCGCCTAAAAAAATACCCATGGTAAGTGATACTAAGACTGCAAGCGTACCAACAAACATCGTAACTCTTGACCCAATGATGAGCCTTGAGGCAATATCCCTGCCAAACCGGTCTGTACCCAGATAAAATGTTTTCTGAGCGATGAGATGATTGATGATATAGTCGCGTTTTGCGGCCAATGGCAATTGCTGTTGACAATCGCCAAGTAATTTCTGCAAAGGGTAGGCTATTGTATCGAAGAGTCCGGCATCGATATAATGTGTTGCCATTATAGAGTCTTTGGTAAATTGATAAGCGGTGATTGGAATAATGGAAGTAGTTGGCGCCCGTCCTGAGATCAATCGGGAAAAGATATTTCCGTGTTGTTCTGCATCCTGTTTGGGTAGCAGTAATACTTGCGTAGTGAAACCGGGCGGCTTGGCGCTTAGTTCCAATATCATGGTATTCGCGTCAGGTGAATGATCGGGTGCCAACATGTATCCGAAAATAGCCGTAAAACAGGTACCGCTTACGATAAGCATGGCAAAAATAGTAGTCGGATATTTTAAAAGTTGTTTGATCACCGTCTTACAAAAATAGCGTTTGTTTTCAATGGTGGTCATAATATACCGGTTGTGAAAAAGTGGCCGTAAGAATGCAATGATCCTTTAATTATGGGCAGAATTGATCAATAAGTGATCACGGAAACAAACAACGAATTTATATTTATGAAAAACGGCGTTGAAACAAAAAATATTTTTTTCAGTTTAAGATCGTAGTCATAATTTTGCAACATCGTTTCCCCCATTATTTTTTATGAATTATAATAAGCGCGTTGTAAGCTTCACTTTGGTGACTACATGCGTCATGCTTGCTTACTCTGCCGCCGTTTCGTTGGGGGTGATCAATCAATTTAATATAGAAAATATCAGCATACTGAGTGCGGTGCTGCATCACGGCAGTGCAACAAAAACATTGGAAACACCGACATTAGCCGATATTCAGCCATCAAATACAGACCACTGTGACTCATTGAAAGTATTGCCCGCAAAAAATTTTTCCAACTACAAAATGCCCAGACATATAACGGCATTTTACAGTGATACAGATAAAGCTTCATTGCCTGCACTAATGCACAAACTGTATGTACTGAAACAAAAGAAAGCCGGTAAAGTACGCATTGCATGGTTAGGCGATAGTATGATAGAAGGCGATCTGCTGACCCAAACAGTGCGTAAATTATTACAACAGTACTTTGGCGGTTCGGGTGTGGGCTTTGTTCCTGCTACATCTGTTGTAGCAGGCTTCAGAAGTACCGTATCTCATAAATGGACAGGCGACTGGAAAGAGGAGAATTTTAGAACTTCAGACAATAAAGCGCCTCTGTATTTATCAGGTCATACGTTTTTTACCAATAACGGAGATCTTGAGATGAAAGACGCTACCCTGCATGATACCGCCACTGTTTTAGAGAAAAGCCTGATCTGTGGCAAGTCCAATAGCGATATTACTGTAGGTGTGAACGGGCATCAGGAGCACTTCAGGACGTACAAGGAAATTAATAGACTGGTGCTGGATAACAGCGATACACATGGCATAGCGGTCGCTGTTCAGGATGCCGGTTTACCGGTTTACGGAATTTCTTTTGAATCTAAGGAAGGAGTAATTGTTGACAATTATTCTTTCAGGGGTGTTTCCGGATTAGAGCTTGGAAAGCTGGACACAGCAGTTCTTGCCGACATGGACTCAGACAGAACGTACGATCTTGTAGTGTTGCAGTATGGAGCAAATATACTGTATAAACCGGATGATACAGATTATAGCTGGTATGAAAAGCATATCATACAGGTAGTACACCGCCTACAAAAATTGATGCCGCATAGTGAGTTCTTAGTCATCAGTTCGGCTGACCGCGCGTTTCGCTATGGCGATACCTGGCAAACTGCCATAGGTATACAAAATCTGATCCGCTCTCAGGCAGAGCTTGCATATGTTGATAATACTTCATTTTATAATATGTACACCAGTATGGGCGGTTCGGGCACCATTGTAAGCTGGGCAGATGGGACGCCACAATTGGCCAATAAAGATTACATCCACCCCAATTTAAAGGGCGCTGAACGCCTGGGAAATATGTTTTTTGAAGCGTTCATGAATGATTATTACAAGGCCAATAAGATAAATGTAGCTGCCAATTAGTTTAGTTATGTCTGCAGTAATAGCCAATCCGAATATTGTGCAGGATATGCCTGTCTTTGACTTTCAAGGGTTGCTGCATCAGCTCGTGTATGACCCGAAAGATCCGCTGTTATTCAATAACGGTTTTTTCGTTTATTTTTTTGCATTGTTCATTTCTTGTTACTATCTGGCCCGCAATCATTTTACGCTGAGGAGCTATGTGGTGAGTATTTTTTCCCTGTACTTTTTTTACAAGGCCAGCGGTTGGTTTGTTGGTCTGGTGATGATTGCCGCAGTGGTAGACTTTGTATTGTCAAACCTCATTTACAAGCAGACTAACCCGGGTAAAAAGAAACTGTTGCTCGTCACCAGTGTTATAGTGAATGTAGGGTTGTTGTTTTATTTTAAGTACACCAATTTTTTTCTTGATCTGTACGGCCAGTTTTGTAATGTCCACATCAATCCGTTAAATATATTGTTGCCTGTTGGCATATCATTCTATACGTTTGAGAACCTGTCTTATACTATTGATGTATACCGGGGAGAATTCATACCCGAAAAGAAATTCATCAATTATCTGTTGTTTTTGTCGTTCTTTCCAAAATTGGTCATGGGGCCCATTGTGCGGGCCAAAGATTTCATTCCACAGTTGCATAAACCCTACAATGTTTCGCAAAACGATTTTGCCAAGGGTTTCTTCCTTATCGTTTCCGGGCTGTTCAAAAAGCTGATCATCTCTGATTTTTTGACGCTGAATTTGGTCAACTACGTATTCGATGACCCGTCACGACACACCGGTTTAGAATGTTTAATGGCAATACTGGCTTACGCAATGGTCATTTATTGCGATTTTAGCGGGTATAGCGATGTGGCAATTGGTGTGGCACGCTGGCTCGGTATTACCATACCTGCTAATTTCAAGTCGCCGTATCAGAGCAAATCTATAACCGAGTTTTGGCGTCGCTGGCATATTTCATTATCGAGCTGGCTGAGAGACTATTTGTATATATTCGGGCTTGGCGGCAACCGTAAGGGTAGGGTGCGAACCTATGTGAATTTGATGCTCACCATGTTGTTGGGCGGCCTATGGCATGGCGCGCGGCTCACTTTTGTCATATGGGGAGCAATGCACGGTATAGCTTTAGTGATACATAAATTGTGGATAGAAATAGGCGGCGGTACCGTGACCAAATTAGAGCGTTTCAAACTTTATCGCTTTTTTTCAGGACTATTCACATTCGCTTTTGTTTGTTTTTGCTGGATATTTTTTAAAGCGGCTAATTTTAACGTTGCACTGTCAATGATCCATCAAATCATTTATTCCTTTAACCCCGGTGTATGGTGGCCATTCTTTGATAATTATCGATCTGTGCTACTCCTGATGCTTCTTGGTTACCTGCTTCACTTTATTCCCGATACGTTGCCGGACGTGGTGTTGCCTAAATTACAAAATGCGCCAATGTTACTTTATGTAGTTGTTTTTGTGGCTTTCTTAATTGTATATGCCCAATATAAGTCGGGTGTACAGGTTATGCCTATCTATCTACAATTTTAGCAGTGATCAGAGCAATTGTTTCAACACATTGTAAATAATATTGGGTTTGCTTATAGTATAGAAGTGCAATACCGGGCAGTTGTTTTTAATCAGTTCTCTGCATTGCGCCAACAGCCATTCGGTACCAACTTGTTCACAGGCAGCATCGGTCTTTGCTTTGTTCATTTCATTGTATAATTCCAATGGCACTTCTACATTAAATATCTTGGGTACATTGGTCAATTGCCCCTTTGTTGATAGTGGCTTCAGACCGGGCAGAATTGGCGCCGTAATACCATGTTCCCTACATTTTGTAATGTAATTATAGTAGTGCTTGTTGTCGAAAAACATTTGGCAAGTGACATAATGGGCCCCAAGATCCAGTTTGCGTTTCAAAAAATGGATGTCCGTATCCATATTGGGTGCTTCATTGTGTTTTTCGGGATAACCGGCTACTCCTATACAAAAATCTGTTTTCACGCCATCAATGATGTCGTCTTCCATGTAGTTACCATTATTCAACGAAATGATCTGCTTTACAAGATCTTCTGCATATCGATGCCCGTGAGGGTGTGGTGTGAAGAATTTTTCATTGGCTGCTGCGTCGCCTCTCAGCGCCAACACGTTCTGAATGCCCAAAAAGTTAAGGTCAATCAGTGCATTTTCGGTCTCCTCCTTGCTAAAGCCGCCGCAAATGAGGTGGGGTATGGCTTCAACTTTGTATTTATTCATTAACGCAGCGCAAATGCCAACAGTGCCGGGTCTTTTACGTATTTCAACTCTTTCAAATATGTCATCTGAGCGCTTCTTGAACATCCATTCTGCCCTGTGATACGTAACATTTATGAATGAGGGTTTAAATTCCATCAGCGGGTCAAGGCTCTTATAGAGCGAATCAATGCTCTTGCCTTTTGTAGGTGGCAAGATCTCTAGAGAAATGATCGTCTTTTTAGAATTGGCCAAATGCTCAGTAACTTTCATACTGCAAAGATTATAAAAAAGTACTTTAAAAATTCATTTTAAAAGGGTTTATTACTTTTGCAAAAAACACAGCTTGAAGATCGTAACAAATAATCTGGTAAAGCAGTACGGAAAGCGTACTGTGGTCAACCATGTATCTTTTGAGGTAAGTCAGGGTGAGATCGTAGGGCTGTTAGGCCCCAATGGCGCCGGAAAGACAACGTCGTTCTACATGGTGGTAGGATTGGTAAAGCCCGATGAAGGCGATGTTTTTTTGGACGGAATGAATATCACCAAGTATCCTATGTTCAAACGAGCACAAATGGGGATCGGGTATTTGCCGCAAGAACCATCTGTATTCCGAAAGCTTTCGGTAGAAGATAATATTTCTTCGGTGCTGGAGATGACCAATTTGACCCGTCAGGAGCAATACATGAAGCGCGAGGAGTTACTGGAAGAATTTCATCTGGGGCATGTGCGCAAAAGCAACGGAGACGTACTGAGTGGCGGCGAAAGACGCAGAACGGAGATAGCTAGGGCGCTGGCGGTAAATCCGAAATTCATTTTGTTGGATGAACCGTTTGCGGGAATAGATCCGATTGCCGTAGAAGATATTCAAAGTATTGTAGCCACATTGAAATATAAGAACATCGGCATATTGATCACTGACCATAATGTGCAGGAAACTTTATCTATCACCGATAGAGCCTATTTGTTGTTTGAAGGCAGGATACTCAAAGCAGGTGTAGCAGAAGAATTGGCTGAAGATGAACAGGTTAGAAGGGTCTATCTGGGGCAGAATTTTGAATTGAAGCGAAAAACCTACTCAGGGGTCATATCGCAAATGAATCGGGAGCGGACTTAAACAACCGATCCGCAAACTAATCAGAAATACAATCCATGAGCATTATCATCAGTCCGGCATTCAAAGGTTATATAAAACTGCGCCAAAGTGCGATAGACAACTATATGCACAATCCGATAGACACACAACAACAGGTATTTAATAACCTGATCGGTACGGCACAGTTTACTGAATATGGTAAGAAATATGGTTTTGAACGTATAGACAGCATTATAGATTTTCAACGCAATGTGCCTATCAATGACTATGACTCGCTGAAACCCTATATTCAAAAAATATTTGAGGGCCAGCAAAATATACTTTGGCCTTCACGCATCACCTGGTTTGCCAAGAGCAGTGGCACCACCAGTGATAAAAGTAAATTCATCCCCGTAAGCAAAGAGTCGCTCGACGATACGCATTACCGCGCAGGAAAAGATGTGTTAGCGCTTTATCTGAGAGAGTATCCGCAATCTGATCTTACTAACGGTAAATGTTTGGTGATGGGTGGTAGCCATCAGGTAAATCAAATGAACGCGGCTTCTTTTTTCGGTGATGTTTCAGCGGTGATGTTGCAAAACATGCCGCTGGCAGGTCAATTATTTAAGACGCCTGAGCTTTCTATTGCATTAATGCAGGAGTGGGAGGAAAAAATAGAACGCATAGCGCACAGCACCATCAAGGAAAATGTGACCTACATAGCCGGTGTTCCAACCTGGACAATAGTATTGATAAAGCGGATCTTCGAGATCACAGGAACCAATAATCTAATGGATATTTGGCCTAATTTAGAATTGTACATCCATGGAGGCGTGAATTTTATACCGTATCGCAGGCAATTCGAACAATTCATTCCTTCACCTAATATGCATTACCGGGAGACCTATAATGCTTCGGAAGGCTTTTTTGCTGCACAGGACAGGGAAGATGAAGAGGGTATGCTGTTATTTCTGAATCACGGTATTTTTTATGAATTCATGCCCGTGAGCGAGTATAAAACAGAAAATCCTAAAACACTGACACTGAAAGAAGTAGAGCTGAACAAGAACTATGCGATCATCATAAGCACCAATGGAGGCCTTTGGCGTTATATGGTGGGTGACACGATACAATTCACCAGTCTGTCGCCCTTTCGTATTAAAGTGACAGGCAGGCTGAAGCATTTTATCAATGCATTTGGTGAAGAAGTGATCGTGGATAATACAGACAATGCCATTGCTATTGCGTGTGCAGAAACCGGTGCAATGGTAGTAGACTATTCCGTAGCTCCCATTTATATGAGCGGTTCGGAGACCGGAGGACATGAATGGGTCATTGAATTTGAACATTTACCGGTGCCGCTGGAGCGGTTCACAGTATTGCTCGATAAATCATTACAGGCAATCAATTCGGACTATGAAGCAAAGCGGCATAAGGATATGGCCCTAAGGATGCCTATCGTGCATCGTATGCCAAAAGACGGTTTTAAAAAATGGCTGAAGGACAAGGGTAAGCTTGGTGGACAACATAAAGTACCGAGGCTCAGCAACGACAGGACAAGCCTGGAAGAAATGATGAAGTATTTAGATGCCGGCGAACTATAAAATAAGGTTGCAAAAAAAAAGCCAGCCTGAGAACAGGCCAGCCCCTATAAACCTTATGAATGTTACAAAGTTAATGTCTAAAATTTTATTTCACCAAATTTTTTTGCGCGATAATTGGCAATTTTTTTACCTTGTTATTCAAGAGTAAAAAATATTGATCACTGTCAGATATTGTCAGCACATATTTTAGAAGTAATATTTGATTCAATAGGGGGCTAACAAATAATCCGTCTGTTTTCGCCGTAAAAACACACGAAAGCAATGCATTTTTTGAGGTGTAATAAATGTTACTTATTTCGCATAATTGGCTAATTATGTTCCCCATTTATTTGATCGAAAGAAAGCATGAAGCATTGTCGCATTCCTCCAATTCGTGTCAGCGTTTAATTGT
>Ga0164297_10004085_pt1 | contig 13272 bp, 9 predicted proteins | sample GEODES058metaG_FD_113539 | JGI IMG/M metagenome (GOLD analysis project Ga0164297, IMG submission 113539) | Dystrophic lake water microbial communities from Trout Bog Lake, Wisconsin, USA - GEODES058 metaG | ecosystem: Environmental > Aquatic > Freshwater > Lake | place: USA: Trout Bog Lake... | reverse complement strand
TTCAACAACATACTTCTAGACAATGACTTACTACGGACTTCTAGACGTTTATCAATCTTCCCGTTAAAATTTATTGAATACATAATTCAAAACTAACTCAAAAGATGTGTGTACACGGTAGCTTTTGAGGGGTGGCCGATAGGCCGGGGTGGTATCTTGTTGCATAATTTATTTTGCGTACTAACTATTTTGTAACCAATAATACCTCATCTTTGGAGTAGAAAAGGAGTGTCTTTTGAAAACTAACTGGTAAGAACCCTCCTTTCTGTAAAATTTATTTGAGCGAGTTCCAGTTACAAACTGGTTTGACTAGTACACACAAGTCATCCTGCGGAAGACTTGCGTCAGAATAAGATGCCTTTTATATAAACAGTACGTTAATAATCTATAAAATAAAAATCTCATCAAAAAACTATATTCGCTCGAATAATTATGCAAGATTATATAAAACATATACAGGCAGAAATAACTGACCAATTTCAAATGGATGATAACGAGCGTCCATGGATTATTGGGTTTAGTGGTGGGAAAGATAGCACGATGCTTCTTCAACTGGTTTGGATTGCTGTCAGGAAAATAGACCCTCTTGTTAGAAATAAGAGAAGAATATACATAATTTGTAATGACACAATGGTTGAAAACCCTAAAATCATTGACTTCATTTATCGGACTTTAAACAACATTGAAAAAGCGGCGGTAAGAGATGGATTGAGCATTACGGTTGAAAAAACAACCCCTAAATTAGAAGATACTTTTTGGGTTAATTTAATAGGGCGTGGTTATCCTGCACCTAATTCTATATTCAGGTGGTGTACAGAAAGATTAAAAATTAACCCTACGACGAAGAGAATACTTGAAAAGATAGATGAAAATGGAGAGGTTATTCTACTATTAGGTACTAGAAGCGATGAGAGTTCAAAAAGGGCTAGTTCAATAAAGAAACATGAGTTTGGTAATAATAGATTAAGAAAACATCCGCTTCCTAAGGCATTTGTGTATACGCCAATCAAGGATTTCTTAACCGGCGAAGTTTGGCAATATCTTTTAGCAGTACCCTCACCTTGGAATGGAAGCAATAGGGAACTAATTACGTTGTATAACAATGCAACAGGTGGAGACTGCCCACTTGTTTTGGATACGACAACACCTTCTTGTGGCAATTCCCGTTTTGGATGCTGGGTTTGTACTGTGGTGAAAAGAGACAAGTCGATGGAGGCTTTGATAGACAATGGGGAGGAATGGATGTTGCCATTGTTAGAACTAAGAGATATATTGGCTGAGAGTAGGGATAATATTGAATGGAGAGAAGAATATAGAAAGAATGGACAACAAGCCCCTGGGCCTTACAAGCCTAAATATCGTGCTTTGATACTACAGAAATTATTGGAAGCTCAAAGGCTTACGCAATTGACCGACCCTAATATTGTATTGATAAATAACCAAGAATTGGTAGCAATACAAATAATGTGGTATAGAGATAGTATCTTTAACTTTCAAGTATCAGAAATTTACAACTCAATTTATAAAACAAAGAGCATGAAAGCAGATAAAATAGAAACTCAGAAGAGAAAGGAAAAAGAAATCCTTGAGCTTACTTGCAAAAAGAATCCTGAGCATATTCAACTAATTGACGATTTACTGAATGTGCAGAAAACAAAAATATTACTACGTAAGAAAGTTGGATTGTCTGCCGATTTGGAAACCCAATTGGAACGTTTTTTAACCAAATCAAAAAAAGAAGAAGCCAAAGAATATGCGAATTAAAGAACTTTCCTTATATAACTTTCGCATTTACAAAGGGGCTAACGTAATAGACTTGTCAACTGATAGCGAAAAGAATATCATTGTAATTAGTGGTAAAAATGGTTTTGGTAAAACAACTTTTTTAATGTCACTTGTATGGTGCTTGTATGGCAAAAACATGAGTGAGGTTGATGAGTTTTATTACGAACAAATAAAAAATCAAGGTGGCTATCCAAAATATATTTCAAATAGCCTCAACCGCTTAGCTTACTATGAAAGAGAAACAGAGTTTTATGTTTCTTTAAAGTTTACTGATGTAGATATACAGGCAATACCTTGCAAGGAAATCACTATACGCAGAAGTTATGATACAGAAAGTAGTACACCAGAAAAGCTTGAAGTTTTGTTTGACGATCAACCAAGTGAACTTATAAATGAGTATGGAGCGGAACTTTTTATCCGTGATTTTATCATACCATTAGAGAGTGCTAAATTCTTTTTCTTCGATGCTGAAAAGATAGTCTCCCTTGCAGAAGCAAACGATTTAGAACAAAGGCGAGAATTGAGTAAGGCATATTCAGAAGTTCTCGGAATAAAAAAATATGAAGATTTATCAAATAATCTAACTGACATACAAATTAGATATAAAAAAGAATCTGCTACACCAGAAGATAGAATGCGTTTGATTGATTTGCAAAGCAATGAAAAGAAGAATGAAATTAATCTTGGTTACATAAATGAAAGAATAGTTGAGACTAGAGAAAAAATAACTCAATTGCAATTTCAGGAACGTCAGATTCAAGAAAAGCTGATAACCGAAAACAATGTGATTACAGCAGATGAATTGTATGAATTACAAGGCAGGAGTAATGAACTAGAATCTTTTTTAGACCAAAAAAAAGAACAACTAACTGAATTGTTGGACTTAGCCCCTTTTGCAATAGCGGGTGATATGCTTTCACAGGTGATGGAACAAGCTGAGAAAGAAAAAGAGAAAAATGAAATTCAGTTTAAAGATGAAGAAATAGAAGCAAAGACAGAAAATATACTGTTTGAGCTCGACCAAAATAGAGTGAAGTTTGAGTTGCCAATACAACCAAAAATTTCTGAGTTTTATAATAATACTTTCAGGAGATTGATTAGAAAGCACTTCTTTAATATTGAAGAACTTGAAGAAATAAAAGAAGAAATCAAAAAGATTCAAGAGTTTAATGAGCCTGAACTTTATGAATTGGACAATCTGTTTGGCAATTTAAAGCAGTCATATAAACTTCAGTTTAAAAGTGTAAATGAGACATACAGCAGCTATTTACAAGAAAAAAACAATATTGCTAAAAGACTATTTGATGCACAAAGTAAAAGTGAGGACGAATTAATAAAGGCTTTGAGAGACAAGCAGAAAGAAATACAAAGACAACTATATAACTGTCAAAATGATATCGAACAATTCCATATAAAAATTGGAGTGATTAATAATGACCAAACACAGATCAAAAGTCAGATTTCAGCTCTGACTAAGAAAATTGAAACAGCCGACTTGTATAAAGAAAAGGATAATCTTTCTAGGGAACTGGTAGCAGAACTTAAAGATTTTATCAAAGACTTTAAAGAAGCAAAAAAGAAGTCACTTGAAGAAAGAATATTGGCGGGGTTAGATACTTTGATGCACAAGAAAGTAATTAAAAAAGTATTGGTTGAAATGGTTGATGAACATATAAACATTAAACTACTAAACATAAATGGAATTGAAATTGCAAAGGAAAGCTTATCTATGGGTGAAAAGCAATTATATGCAACTGCATTATTGAAGGCTTTAGTGGAAGAAAGCAATATCAATTTTCCTGTATTTGTAGATAGTCCGATGCAAAAATTTGATGAGGACCACGCGGCTAATGTGATAAAATATTTCTATCCAAACATATCTGAACAAGTAGTTATTTTTCCAATATTGAAGAAAGAATTAACGAATGATGAGTTTAGGATGCTGAGTAAAAATATTTCCAAATGCTATTTAATACACAATAAGGGCGAAAGTCAAAGTGAATTTTTTGAAGTAGAAGACAATAAACTTTTTGAAGCCTACAATAATCTGTACACCGATGATAACTAACATACCCGTCAAGACATCTGAATTAAGTAGGGAATTAATCAGAGAGTACTCCCAAAAGCTTAAGCTTCCCGCTGAAAATATTATTGCTCGTATTGCTTTGGGATATTCTATTTCAAAGGGAAGGCAATTGGATTTGAAAAGCATCAGGGATTCAAAGGGAAAAGAATATAAAGAAGATACTTTTTTTGGAAAATACAAGTTGCATTTCATTGCCTTAATATGCCAATTATATGAAACTAACAGAAATGATACAAACATTCCTAAGTACGTAAAGATGCACGTTGATGATGGTTTGGAACTAATGCAAAAGTTCTTTGATAGTAATGCAAACCACACCATATACGATTTTTTAATAGAGACAATAGATAGGGGTATTGAAAGTATAGAACATAGTCATAGTCCTTTCAAGTTTGTTGAAAACTCAAACAGGCAAATTGCAGAAAAAAGCTACTACGACAAACTTTGGAATATTACTGTTGGTGCAACGCAAGATGGTGAGCCTATAGTGTTAGAACCAAATAATGCAGTTTTATATAATAATTGCCATATTGCAATTGCTGGTACAACAGGTTCTGGCAAAACACAATTTGCATTAGAGTTGGTGGCGCAAATGATTGAACAATCAAATGGACAAACTAATTATATTTATCTAGATTTCAAGGGGCTAAATAAAGACGACGAAAAGAAATATACCAAGTTCTTTGAAACTACCCAAACTGAATTTATTAATGCTCCCGACAAACGGATTCCATTGAACCCATTTTCATTTATTGATAATGTAAATGAAACTAATAAAAAGCTTGGCATTAATAAGTTTGTGGACTACATAGTTGACTATTCAAATGCTGGAAGTAGTCAAAAGCAACAATTGAGAGATTCTGTCAGGGCAATTTTTGCAGCTAAGAAAGATGGTAAATATCCAACCTTGCAAGAACTTTATAATGAGATACCAAATCATTTTCAGAAAATACCTAACGTTGTTACAGAAATAATTGAAGGATTAAGCGACCCGCCAATCTTTTCTGACGAAACAAATAAAGACTTCCTAAATAAAAATTACTATTTCTCTTTGTCTGCGGACTTAAACCAGCTTTTTAGGTTTACTTCTGTATTTCTTGTGATAAACTATATCTACAACACATTCATGAGTATGCCAGATGCACCTGTGGTAAATGGTGTGAGGTGTATGCGATATATATTGTTGATTGATGAAGCACAGGTGATATTCAGAGACAAAAAGGCTAAGTTTGTATTACAGCAAATATTGGAACAAATACGCTCAAAAGGGGTTTCAGTAATTTTATTAGCACAAAATGTTGATGAATTTGACCAGCCTCAGTTTAATTTTTCTAGCCTTTGCGAAATAGGCTTTTTACTTAAAACATCAGATTTAACTAATACAAAAAGGATTCAAAAGTTCTTGGGCTTGTCAGAAAAGGAAATGAATGTACTAGTACGTAGCATGGAAAAAGTACAGCCGGGGCAGGGGGTATCTAATATTAGAGAATTTAGAAAAGGGGAGTTATTTGATATTAATCAATTTTATAGAAGGAAATAGACCTATTAATTAAAATAAACAAAATGAGAGCAAAAGAATATTTAATCTTTTCACTTTATTTTTTCTTTACAATTATTGTTTTTGGCTCATTTGGGGTTTGGTTGCCTTTTATTATAGATGATTATAATTACAGCAAGCCGTCAGTTATGAATATACAAGCACTACCAAATAATATAATAACTTATGCTTTAAGTATATTTTTTGTTGCAACCATTGATAGAATAATATATTTATTCAAGAAAAGTAGTAAATACGATAACATTATTCTTGAGTTCTTATTGATTTTGGCTGTAATATTTACTAATTTATGGTTGGTATATAAGTCAGTTAAATGTTTAAAGTTCAATATAATCAATCGTTCAATTTTATATGCGTGTATAGTTGATATATTGGCATGGGGTGCGTGGATTTATGTAAAAGTTCAAAACACAGATTCGAACAATTTTTCATCAATAGGTGGGATTATATGAAACATTTAGAATTATTCGCAATAAAAATATCTCAGCCACTTTGTGACTTCTTTATTACATCAATGAAGGCAAGTGATTTATTGCAACTGACATTTTCCGAAGAATTACAGTATAGAAATGAGAATGCTATTTTAACTGGGAGTCAAAGAAAAATTGATCCAACTAGAATAAAAGAAATTAGTAAATATATTGATTCAGTTGAGCTTTCCTTCCCTAATACTATAATATTAGCTGCAAACTATAATGAGAAAGGAGTTCTTATCAATGATAAAAATCTAAGATGGAGGTTTGAAAAAATCGATAACAATCTTTATAAAATATTAATTCCAACTACAGCAAAATTGGCAGCCATCATTGATGGTCAACACAGATTAAAAGGCTTTAATCAAGAGTATATATCGAAAAAGGAAAGATTTCAAATCGATTTGCCTTGTTCAATATTTTTTGATTTACCTAATTCATACCAGGCTTTTCTCTTTGCAACCATTAATGGCAATCAAAAAAAAGTGGATAAAAGTCTTGCACTTGAACAATTCGGATTTAATGTATCCGATGAACCAGAAAAATCTTGGACTCCAGAAAAATTAGCAGTCTTCTTCACTAGAAAATTGAATTTTAAAGAAAGCCCTCTAAGTGGTCACATAAAAATTGCACCCAAAATATCACCTGAATTACAGTTAGAGATATTTGGTGTAGAAAAGGAATGGACTGTTTCAACAGCTACAGTTGTCGAAGGGATATTAAATCTTATAACTTCCAATGCAAAGAGAGATAGAGTTGAAATGGCGCAAGAAAATATTTGGGGTAAACGAACAAGAAAGATGGTAGAACATTTCAAAAATGATAATTCGCCGTTACGTTCTTACTATTTAAAAGAGGAAGATGACTTAATATACGGAATCATAATTAACTATTTAAATTCAGTACGAGAAATACTTTGGGGCAATTTTGATATTCATTCATATATTTTCAAGACTGTTGGCATTCAAGCTTTGTTTGATATTTTAAAGATGATATTAATTTCAGAAAAAAGCACAAAACCCTTGGAGATTGATTTTGAAAAATATCTCTTAAAAACTTCTAGTATAGATTTTTCAGATAAATTTTTTCAAGCTTCTGGTATCGGACGTAGTAGAATAAAAAACATAATAGGTATTAACATTGGATTAATTAAAAAAGAAAAAATAAAAAAAAGAGACCTCCCTATTTACGAAGAAATTCTATCTGGTGTGAAAACTAATATAGAACCCGAAAAAATGCAATGGGATGAAGATGCAGAAAATGCTGTTGTAAATACTTTAGAACAAGTTGAATGGAACTATGAAGATAAATCAATAAGTATTTATCTTAATGGGGATTATGAAAACCCGAAAATTATAGACAACTACAATAGCTTTTTTTACAAACTTGTTGAAATTGCCGAAAATGCTTTCAATTCAAGTTTACCAGGGGATAGTGATTTTTCTGAATTTCAAAAAGAAAAATTTGATTCTGAGGACTTGGTAAATAGTTGTTTATCAGATTACCAAGAGAATTTAAAAAAACTTGCATGGTTGTAGTAAATAGCTATGTTAGTGCAGGTTAACTTCATTTTTACAATCCCATCTATCCTACGCCAAGGTTCGTGTCCTCACGAACCAATTAAAGTAACAATAAAATGTTCGTGAAGACACGACCTTGGCTGGAGGAACCAGTGTTTAATTAGTAACGAAAGGCATAAGAAGGGATTGATGAGCCAGTGCAGAAACCCCAGCTAGTCCACGTCAACTTCGCTGATGACGCGCCGTCTGTGACGCGTGGCAATGAAACTGCAAGTTTGGAAGATACCACCCCGCCTTACGGGCACCCCTCAAGATGGGAATTGGGTTGCGGATAGTGGGTGAGGGTTGTGTATGACGGATTGATTTAAGGTACTGAAAAATTTATTTTTTATTTATTTTTGAATAATGATTTTAAATGAAACATAGTAGTCTACCTTTGTGTTTCGAATGTCTTGGATGGGTAATTGATTCGCCTATATAAGTACTTCACAGCTTGCTACCAATCAACCAACTTTTTTTAAAGAATCCTCGCATATTTCGTAGCTAATTTTCCGGCGGTTTAGCAGTAATCAGTTAACAGTAAACAGTTAGCAGTAATCAGTTAACAGTTAACAGTAAACAGTTAGCAGTAAAAGGTCTAGTACTTATATCTAATAACTACTATCTACTCTCTACTATCTACTATCTAACATTTAATCACTATTTAATTGGTTTATAATGACAAATACTCAAAAGGCACAGGATACAAGGAATGTGAGCGTATGCGAATGTTTGGTAATACCGGCTAACGCTGCCATATATGCGAGTGATGTTCCGCTTAGCACCATCGCTACCAAGATGATTGCGGACACTGCCTTGGCTGTGGATGCTGGTGCTGCCGCAGCAGCGGATAATACTGGTTATAGCTTGGACAAGGTGATTGCCAAAGATGCAGTAGGTGCAATGGGTGCTAAATTGTGTGACAGGAGCATTGTAAAGCTAAATTTGTTGGGCAACAATGCGATAGCTAAATCATTGAATGGTGCTGAAACTTTTTATTCTAAGGCTGCGGATGCACTATGTGTAAGTAGGTTGACTAACGTATATACTATAATGAATACCAACCTTGCAATGATCACTGCAGATTATTTGACTGCTGCCGAGCTTGTAACTTTCTCGACAGCCATCACTGACTTTTCTACAATGAGGGGATCTACGGTTTCGGTAAATGACAATAGTCCTGTGCTTACAAAAGCCTATGCTACTGCGATGAAACTTACGAGTGCGGATGTTGTAATCATTAAGAGCCTTCTAAAGTTTTATAAATTGTCGCACCCTCTTTTCTATGCAAGCATGATGAAGGCGTGTAAAATGCCGGCTATCACGGTGCGTCATACGCCTGTGGTGATTAATGTTTTTGACGCAATTACCACTGCCGGGTTGTCGGGTGCGGAGAGTATGCTTACCAAGTCGAAGGAAGTGCTAATAAGTAATTTTTATGGTGTGATTAAATACACGAAGGTGTCCGCAGGGTTTTGTATGGGAACAATATCGAAGCCTGATTATATTTCCAAGGTAATACCAATGGAGATAATTAGGGGATCAACAAATACTTTTAATGTTGCACTTGTTCCTGGCATCATGACTGCCGAACAGGAAGAAGCTATACAAGCGACCATTGCTCAAGTAAGATCTGATGAAAAAGCAGCTATTGCCGAAAAAAAGAAAGCAAAGAAGGACGCTAAAGTAGCCGCTGCACTTAAGATAGTGCCACAAGTGACACCAACAGCAGTAGCGGCTTCGGTAATAGCGCCTACAGTGGAAGCTGTGGTAGTGGCTCCTGACGCAGTAGTTAAAAAAACTAGGTCTAAAATAGCACCAAGTGTGGAAACGGTGATAGTGCCAGGAAGTTAATGGTTAGTGGTGAATGGTGAATGGTGAATGGTGAATGGTGAATGGTGAGTGGTGAGGGGTGAGGGGTGAGTGGTGAGTGGTGAATGGTGAATGGTGAATGGTGAATGGTGAATGGTGAGTGGTGAGGGGTGAGGGGTGAGAGGATATAAAGAAAAGCCCTTGGAGTGAATGCTTCGAGGGTTTTTGCATTTTGGGAATGGTTGTGTTTGGATAATAGATTTCAACTTTAACGGATATTAAATAACCATTACTTAAAAGGGTAGTTGTAGCTGTAGAAAAGGGATGAATTGTTATTAACTACTAAATAAAACAGCCTCTCCCTTGTTGGAAGAGGCCATTCATTATCAAGATATCTTGCCCTTATTCTTGCCTCTCTTCGACACAAGTGTTATGTGGTCTCGAAGGATTAGTTTGTTGCTAAAAGCAACGGAGTACGCCTACAAAACTGAAAGTTTAGTAGAGTGGAACTTTCTTAGCACGCCTTAACTTACCTAAAATCATCCTCAGTTAGGTCGTCATCATTAAAGTTGATGTCATCAAGATTAATCATACTACCCATAAGGTCGGTAAAGGATACCCTGCCATCAATTGTTTTTTTGCTGATTATTGAGTAGGAAGACAAGCCATGCAACACGAATTCCATCAGTAAGGCGTTCTCCATATCGTTGGCAGCATGAAAGTATTTCTTTACAAAACCATACAAACCGTCCACTTTATATAAGGCCGCTATCTTATCGCTATCCTTTATATCGAGGAATAAATCGAGGTGGTTGCCAGCATCGAACCAGCGAATTATTTGCTTGTAGGGATTCTCTGGTTCTTTTTCTTCAACTGATTTCTTGCCTGTAGGTTTTCTTTTCTTGCTTTGCTCTGGATTGGGGAAGTACTGAACAAACTGTGTACGTATCGATTTCTCCAACAGGTTTACCGCCACTTGATACGGCCCTTCTTGTTCGCCTTCATACACCAATTCTATCTTGCCAGTAATGGCTGGAATGATTCCAGCTAGGTCATTTATCCAGACCTGCGTATGCTTTTCATCATGTATAATTGCCCTACGCTCAGCAGCACTTACCGCATTTTCATACGCAGCAATTGTAAGCCTTGCACTTACGCCACTTTTCTTGTCAACATATTCATTGCTTCTTGCTTCAAAAGCTATCTGTTCTACCAATCTCTTTATCAGGTCACTCACTTCTACCCTATTTGATTGTTCGGGTAAAATGTCTGCTTCTTGCTCGGTGATAGCCAATGAAGTCTCGATGCTTTTGGGGTAATGCGTGAGTATCTGGCTTTCAATCCTATCTTTCAAAGGCGTAACAATGCTACCCCTATTTGTATAATCTTCGGGATTAGCGGTGAACACAAACAATATATCCAATGGCATCCTTAGCTTGAATCCTCTGATTTGTATATCGCCTTCTTGCAAGATATTGAAGAGTGCCACTTGAATGCGGGCTTGCAAATCGGGCAGTTCATTGATAACAAAAATGCAACGGTTGCTACGTGGGATGATGCCATAGTGTATCACCATTTCATCGGCGAAACTTAATCGTAGGTTAGCTGCTTTGATAGGGTCAATATCACCAATCAAATCTGCAACACTAACATCTGGCGTGGCTAGTTTCTCTCCATAACGTTCACTTTTATGAATCCAATGGATGGGAGTTTCGTCGCCGTGTTCGGCTATCTTGTCTTTGGCATATTTACTCAACGGGTTCAATGGATCATCATTTACTTCGCTACCAGCAATAATGGGCATGTATTCGTCCAGTAACTCGACCATTTGCCTTGCCATACGCGTCTTAGCTTGTCCACGTAAACCAAGGAACAATATATTGTGCCTACTCAACAACGCCCTTTCGGTATCGGGTATTACGGTATCCTCGTAACCAAGGATGCCTACAAAAGGGTTTTCTTTATTCTTTATTTTACCGATAAGATTCTTCCTTACCTCTTCCTTTATGGACAACGATTTGTACCCACTCTTCTTTAACTGACCTAATGTGATTATTTTCTTTATGTCCACTTTTATTTAATTGATAAGTAATTTAATTGATAATTGATATTTGACAATTGATAATTAAGGTAACAATATTGTATAGGAATGGTTAAATGATAAATTACAATTATCCATTATCAATTGTCAATTATTTTAGAATCATTCTCCAAAACTGCGCTAGGCTTGCAATGAAGAATACTACGCCCATTATTAAATTGAGTGTCTTGTTGCTGACTTTCAGTTTAGTAATCAGGTAGTTGCCGCCATATATATATGCCAACAATCCTGTGATTGTTCCAAGCCCCACCCCTATTGTAAACACATTGTATTGTAAAGTACTGGAGTGCAAAATTCTCCATTCGAGCAGGTAGCTTGTCCATAATACCCAAAAAGGAACTTGAGCGGGGTTCATTGCACTTAGCATCAATCCGAATACGAAACGGTGTATTTTGTTGTTGAGTAATACACTTTTCTTTTCGGGGTGATGTAGAATAGCACTACGCACACTCAATATACCCAACACAAAAAAGAATACGACAGTTACCCATCCAATGGCATTGAATATTGTTGGGTGTTGAAACACCAAGTCCATCCCTGTTAGTGCGATGCGTAGGTAAATCATCTCCACAATTGCTACGCCCCACATATATTGCATGGCAGGTTTCAGTCCTTCTTGAATCCTTATTTGGGTGGCTGTTATGCTCATGTTTCCTAGTGGCAACTGCCCCAAAAAACTCACTAACCATCCCACTAAAAACACGCCGATGAATACCATTAATTATGATTAAGCCGATTTACTTCGAAAATTATTTACCACATAGGCACATTAGGCACATAGAAAAGGGCATTTAAAGTAAGACGCGTTTTACTTTTAGGTCATATAGAATAAAAACTACTTTTTTCTATGTTTTCTTATGCCTACTAACAAACCTCAATGTGCCTATGTGGTAAACCCAACATTATTTCTTATTCCACACCAACCACTGCACTGCTAGTTCGTACCCCTTCAACCCCAAGCCAATGATACTACCTTTACTTACCGCCGACACGTGCGATATTTTCCTAAACTCCTCCCTTGCGTGTACGTTGCTGATGTGTACTTCTATAACAGGCGTTTTTATTGCCGCAATGCAATCGCCAATAGCCACGGAAGTGTGCGTATATCCACCAGGATTCAGTACGATGCCATCATAGGATTGACCATAAAATTGAAGCTGATTAATCAATTCCCCTTCCACATTGCTTTGATAATAAGCAAATTCTATGGCCGGATATGCTTGTTTTAGTTGTGCATAGTATTCCTCAAAAGTCTGCGAGCCATATATACCCGGCTCCCTTGTGCCCAACAAGTTTAGGTTAGGCCCGTTGATGATTGCTATTTTCATAATCTTATTAATTTAAGTGGCATCTACCCGTTGCATTTCTATATTGCATTCAATAGAAAGCACAATATTAGGTATTTGAAATTTGCTATCGCCATTTAATCGGAATAAACTTTAATAATAGTGGTGAGTGGTGAGTGGTTAATAAAAAGGCCGTTTTAAAGTTTTACCTTTAGAACAGCCTTTTTTTATACATTATTAAAGTAGTCGAACCAACTAATTTATTAAAAATATGTGGTAAAAAACTGTCTGGATGGGGTTTCTAATTTACTAGCGTATAAAAACACTTGTTTTTACTGCCCAGCAGATTTACAACCCTATTCAAACACTTGTTTTTACTGCCCAGAGGATTTACAACCCTGTTAAAACACTTGTTTCCACTGCCCAGCGGATTTACAACCCTATTCAAACACTTGTTTCTAATGCCTTGTAAATTTACAACCGTGTCTGTAGGTTTTTTTGAAGGGAATGTTGAGGAGGGAATAAGTGTAGAACAGTTATTTGGATGCTACGATTGTACTTCAACCACATAAACACCACCTTGCGCTATACCCACGTGAGCAAGAAAGCAAT
>Ga0164297_10004082_pt1 | contig 13274 bp, 11 predicted proteins | sample GEODES058metaG_FD_113539 | JGI IMG/M metagenome (GOLD analysis project Ga0164297, IMG submission 113539) | Dystrophic lake water microbial communities from Trout Bog Lake, Wisconsin, USA - GEODES058 metaG | ecosystem: Environmental > Aquatic > Freshwater > Lake | place: USA: Trout Bog Lake... | reverse complement strand
TGGAAAATCCGGAGACCTTGACCATTAAAATCCGGTTAAGTCTGACCACTAAATGGATTGATAATCAGAAGGTTTCCTGGTCAATGAAAACCGGAAATGCCTAATCACAGAGACCGGATTTTCCACCCCTAATACCAGCTATGCTTGACCCCAAGTAACAATTATTTTACATATTGAATTTATAATATTTATGGAAAAATAGTAATCAAATTAAATGGTGGTCAAAACTAAACGGTAGGAAGGGACTAGCATAAACCGGTATTATGGGGTTAAGGCAGGCGGTATCTCCACATTTACCCTTATTTTTGACAAAAACCGCTATTTTCGCGCTTCCTAGTTTGAACACCGTTAACAATTAAATTTTTTAGAGAACTATTAACCTAATGAAAAAAATCCTTTATACAATTTGCTCAGCTAATCATCTTGCATATTGTAAAACAATGATCGATTCTTTTGTGAAATTCAACAAAGGATATAATGTGATTATTGTATTAGTTGATCGACTATTTGACCAATATTTGGTAGATCAATTTTTGCCGCATACGATTATCCAAATAAGTGAAATGAATATTGAAGGATTTGAGGACATGTCGAAAAACTATTCAGTTCTTGAACTTGTTTGTGCAATGAAAGTATTTGCAGGTAAAAATATTTTAAGCGAATATAACCCTGATTTGCTAATATATCTGGATACAGATATAATAGTTATGCATGATTTTCAAGTTGTAGAAGAGGCCCTACAAGAGAAAGATATATTGATAACTCCCCATGCAACCACAACCTTCCCTGATAATGATTTTTTACCTCGGGAAAGAGACTTCAATCGTTCAGGAATATATAATGCAGGTTTCTTAGCATTAAAGAATACAAAAAACACTTTGCACTTCCTTGATTGGTGGGCAAGTCATATGCAAACCGAATGTTATCTTGATTTTGCAGAAGGTATGGGTGCAGATCAAGTTTGGATGAACCTGATACCTATATTGTTCGAGAAGGTGAGTGTTTTCTTGCACCCTGGCGCAAATGTCGCTTATTGGAATTTACATGAGCGTGAACTTTCTATTGTGGAAAATAAAGTCTATGTAAATGAAAGTTGGCCACTTTTATTTTTACATATCAGCGGATATGATTTTTCAAAGCCACTAAATTTATCAAGACACCAGAATCGTTTTAACCTTATTGATATGCCTTTGCTGAAATCTTTGCTAGATCAATATCGAGAATTAGTAGTAAAAAATGGGTATGAAACATTTTCCAAATATAAATGTGCGTATGGTCGTAAAAAAAAGAAAAAAATCGGCCTGATGCGTACACTGAACAAATGGTTGAAACCATTCAAAATTTCGATTACAAAAATTTGAAAATAAATCATGATTCACAAAAAATACTTTTGAATTTCCTTTTAAATAACTTATAGTAGTGCCTCCTGATTCAGACAACCACTTTTAGATGATAAGCATTTCAGAAGGAAGCTCAATTTTGTCAAATATTGAGATGTTCTAAAATAAGCCTATTTTGTTAATCCTTAATTTCATTTATTAAACTTACTTCGCAATAGTTTCATATCCGTACTAATTTTAGTATCTAAAATCCTTGCATAGTGTTGTGTGGTTTTTATATTTCTGTGTCCTAGCATTTTTGAAACGGTTTCAATTGGAACCCCATTGCATAAAGTAACCGTAGTAGCAAATGTATGTCGTGCAATATGATAGGTAAGATTATTACTAATGCTACAAACGTCCGCAATTTCCTTTAAATAAGAGTTCATTTTTTGATTACTTAAAACAGGTAATATTTTGCCTTCGATAACACAAGCAGGGTGATTATGGTATTGGTCAAGAATGGCAAGTGCAGGGGGTAATAACGGAATCCTCGCTGTAACATCTGTTTTCTCCTTCAAATCTTTTACAGCTTTTTCATACCAAGCTATTTCAGGACGAGTCACTGCCAAATCATCTCAGGGGTGGTCAATTATACCGGCGCTTGCAGTTTGGCTGTTTATTCTGTTAAACATGGTTTGTATATTTATAATAAATAAGAATAAAAGTTAAATAATATAGATTAAAATCATAAAATGTCCCTTTTATGTACCTTTAAATTTATTTTTTATTTTAATTCATTGATTATTAATTTATTAAACAAATAATAGTTGCTCTTTTGAGTTATGCGAACATAGTATGTCAGCAAGCCGACTTTTATCGGGTTTTTAATGTTCCAAAATAGCATGCAAATCTTCAACCAAAAAGTTCGTACTTAAGCTAGAAAAGGGCACTACTAAAAAGCCGAAGAAATTTTCTTCGGCTTTTTTAATTACTCATACTTATACTCAATCTTCCCAACCCTTTCTCTCTGTTTATTGGTGCAAATTTCTTCTTGTTTTAAACCATTGGGATTATAGGTGTAGTTCCAAACTAAATAATTACTGTTGGCTGCCAGCTTCTGTGTCATCTGGATTATACGTTTCTGCGCATCATACTCAAATAAATAATCAGGTAATAATTGTTGGGCTTTTTTATTGAATCTTACAATATCCGTTAATTGTTGCTGCTCATTATAATAATAGTAATATACTTCTTGCTCTGTATTTTTTTTATGCCAATGTTCTTCAATCACATTTCCTTGTCCGTCATACACAAAATCAACCAATACTGAATCTGTTTTGTTTTTGATCTTCCACATTTGTTTAAGTTGACCATCATTATTATAATTCCATTCATGTGTTTCGGATGATTCTGATTGAAATGCAGTATCAATAGTTGAGGAAGAAATAGTTTTCAATCTTCCATTCTCATCATAACTGTAATTGATCTTTGTATTTACATTATTCGATGTTTCTTCGGATGAAATGATTTTTCCATTTTGATAGTTGTTTTGAATAATGGCAGTTTTACCCGAAGCTATCTTAGTAGTTACAATTGTTTGATTATTCTTTACATCAATCATTTCTTCCAGTAAAAAATTATCCTGTATTTGATTATCTGCATCAAAACTGGTAGCAGTTACTTTTTTTATTTTGTTTGATAAAAGCAATTGATAACGCTGATTGCTTTGTTGATTGGATAGGATATCCTGGTAATAAAATTGACTAAACAACTGATTGGACCAACATAAAACGATTAGCAGGAGAAATTTTTTCATGCACAATATTTCATCAAAATTAAGTGCAAGGTTATCAACATTCAAAAAACAAAACGCACATTCGGTTTGCAGCTACTGTATAGTTCTGTATTTTTAGTCAAACATTAACAAAGTGTCTCATAACAAAGAACGAAAAGAAAAGATATGCTTGAATTGTAATGCAGCCATATATGGCAGGTATTGCCATGTATGCGGGCAAGAGAATATTGAACCCAAAGAAAAATTTTGGCATATTGCCAATCATTTTATTGAAGATATAACTCATTTCGATGGTAAATTTTTCAGCACATTAAAATATTTATTGTTCAGACCGGGATTTTTGTCAAAAGAATATTTGCTGGGCAGAAGGGTAAGTTATCTGCATCCTATTAGAATGTATGTGTTTACCTCAGCCGTTTTTTTCTTTCTTTATTTTGCCATAAATAAAGAGACGAAAATAAAAAATGAACAGAAACAGATCGATAATCTTGTTAAAGCAATTAATGATACAACAATAAAGAATAAAAAAGATACCTTAAAAGAAGCGTATCGATATAAGCCTGCAGCTGTTTCCAAGAAAACGCCTCCAAAAGTTACATTCAATGCGGGTTTACCAAAAAACACTGATTTGGTAGATGTGAATTTTTCTGATGATGGAAAAGATGATTCTGTAATAAATAAAAATGCAGGGCTATTTAAAAAACTAATTAAAAATTATAATGATCACAAAGAAGAGATCAAACATAAAGTGCCGCAGGTAATGTTTTGTACATTGCCTCTAATGGCATTGATTTTATTATTGTTATATCGAAAACAAAAACAATTATTTTACGTAAGTCATCTCATTTTCATCATTCATTTATTTAATGCCATTTATATTTTGTATTTAATTAAATATGGATTTGATTTTTTAGCCGAACATTTTTTAACCAAAGCATTTCAATTTCTCAGCAGTTTGATTGGTTTTGTTATTTTCTTCTATGTGTATAAATCGCTGCGCAATTTTTACGGTCAGCAAAGATTCAAATCATTTGTAAAATGTTGTTTATTATTTATGTCTTTCTGGATTATTTATGGCATTGTATATCTATTAATCATCAGTCAAACTTTATACACTTAAAATATTTATATGGCAGATACAGCACAGGCTTTTCTAAGATTGGTAAAAATTATGGATGAGTTACGTGAGCAATGTCCGTGGGATAAAAAGCAAACCATTCATACACTCCGTTCCATGACGATCGAAGAAATGTATGAACTGGCAGATGCTGTTACCAATGAAGATTGGCATGGCATTAAAGAAGAACTGGGCGATTTGTTGTTACATATTTTATTTTATTCGAAAATTGGTAGTGAACAAAAGCAGTTTGAATTATATGATGTAATTAATGGCATCTGTGAAAAATTAATTGTTCGTCATCCGCACATATACGGAGATATAAGAGTGAATGATGATGAAGATGTGAAAAGGAATTGGGAAAAAATTAAATTAAAAGAGGGGAAAGGCAAAACAAGTGTATTGAGTGGTGTCCCTACTTCATTACCTGCAGTTGTTAAAGCAACAAGAATTCAGGAAAAAGCGAAACAGGTTGGGTTTGAATGGGAACATAAAGAAGATGTTTGGAAAAAAGTAGAAGAAGAAATGGATGAATTGCAGGAAGCGATACAAGAAAAAAATCAAGCGCATATCGAAGAAGAATTTGGAGATCTATTATTCAGTCTAATTAATTATGCACGGTTTTTGCAAGTAGATGCGGAAGGCGTTTTAGAAAAGACGAATCAGAAATTCATGCATCGGTTTAAAAAAATGGAAACCATTGCACTCAATAGCGGAAAATCTTTGTCGGACATGAGTTTGGAAGAAATGGATCATATTTGGAATGAAGTAAAAAAACAAAAGAATATTACTTAAAACCATTGATAAGCAAAGCTGTATATAAGCATGGTTATTTAATTATTACTGCCGCATGGTTGTACACACTGTCATTTATATTTATTAACTATTGGCGTTTTGATTCTTCTCCTAATAAAGCTCAATCCAAATTAGAACAACATCTGATTAAAAATGAAGAGGCATTCAATCGTATTGTTGCAGATACGAATTTGCTTTCTTCTTTGCTTAAAGATTCTGCGAATGAAATATCCAGAAACCGGATATCAGATATGCCATTTGGTTTTTTTCTGTATTCTTTCAATGATGTACATAATCCCATTCTTGTTTTTTGGAATAGCAATAAATATTATTTTGATAAAGAAGATGAATTAAAAGCAGACGGCAATTATTTTGTTAATTATCAAAATGGTGATTTTGAATTGATAAAACGAACTGTTCATCAAGGAACACTAAATGTAATGGCAATCGGTATTTTGTCTATTCGTTGGAATTATTTTATTGAGAATAAATATTTGAGAACCAACTTTGATGGTTTTAAAGGCTTGGAAGATAAGTACGAGATCACCAAAGATTCATTGGCTTTACCTATAAAAAATAGTTTAGGAAAAATTCTTTTTTCAATAAAATTGAAGGAAGAAGATGCTTTGGTTGAATATGATTTCGTTACTGTTTTACTCAGAACATTAGCTGTTTTGTTGTTGCTCTTTTTTTTAAATGATGTTTCAAAAGAAATTTCTTATCAGAATTTTAAAAAAGGATTTTCTTTTTTACTCAGTTCTGTTATTTTATTGCGATTCATCACTTATTTATTTCCTATTCCGTTTGATTTTAATAAGTTGCCTTTATTTGACCCTTCTGTTTATGCTTCTAATTTCTTACACCGTTCTTTGGGTGATCTTCTTATAAACACCAGTTTGTTTTTTTGGATAATTAGTTTTTATAAGTCTTATCAAAAATTAAATAATGTATTATTTGAAAGAGTTGGAAAATTAAAGCCCTACTTGAATTTAGTGATATTGGTTTTATTAATTTTAGTAGTTGCCTCAATTGAGAGGAGCTTGGTCTTAGATTCTAAAATTTCGTTTGATGTAGCTAATTTTCTCAATTTAAATATTTATACGGCGATTAGTTTTTTTATACTTTGTTTATTGGTGTTGAGTTTTTTTAATCTATCGCATTTGTTAATGTTTGCTGTTTTTGCAAGAAAGGTTTCTTTATCAGTTCAATTACTTGTTATATCGATTACCGGTTTAATTTATTTAAGTCTTACCATCAATCAACCACAAACAATTTCTAATTTAATTATTATTATTTGGTTGTTACTGTATATTGTTATTATCAATTTTAGAAAAGGAGATATTCAGTTGCCTCTTTTAAAATCTTCTTTTTTTATTTTTTGGGTTATGTTTTTTGCTTTATCTGCGAGTCTGCTTATTCTATATGAGAATAAATTAATTGAGTTAGAGCAACGGAAAAGAGTAGCTGATAAATTAGCTCAGCAGACGGATCCATCAGGTGAGAATTTATTAAAAATCGCTACTTCTAATTTTAATGATGCATTTTTGTCCGCTAATTATGTAAGATTTTATTCTGAAAATCAGAATAAGTTTATTAAAGACAGTTTGATTAATGAAAACTTTTCAGGCTATCTGAATAAGTTTGATACAAGAATATATACATTCGATAGTTTGTTTCATCCTTTATTTAATGATGATTCTACCGGTTACGCATCTATTAAAACAATTATTTTAAATCAGGCAAAACAAATCGCTGATTTTAAAGGCCTGTATAGTTTTGAAAATTCAGCCGGTCAAATCAGTTATTTATTTGAAAAGCCTTTACGGGATCCAGTTTCAGCAGATGGATATTTATTTGTGATTGTAAAGCCAAAGAATTACGCAAGTGAAGCCTTGTATCCTGAGTTATTTAAACAAACGCAGGATCTTTCAGCGGATTTGAATACGGATTATGCTTATGCTATTTATAACAATGCAAAACTCATCAGTCATTTTAATGAATATGATTTTCCCTCACAATTGGTAAAAAATAAATCAGCTGTTTCAGAATTTCAATTAACAGATAATAATGAGTTTAACGAATTATGGTATAATGCAGGTAATGGCAAACAAATAGTGATAGCAAAAAGAAATTCTTTTTGGCTTGAGTTTGTAACACTATTCGCATACTTGTTCTGCTCTTTTTTATTGGCGATCTCTTTATTCTATGTAGGGAATTATTTCTTAGAAAATAGATTTAAACTTGAAAGCGTTAAACAATTTTTCAGGATTAATATTCGCTCACAAATACATGCTACTATTATTTTCATCAGTGTATTTTCTTTTGTAGTTATTGCTATCGCCATCATTTCTTTTTTTATCAACAGATTCAATAAATCGAATGAAGAAAGGCTCTCAAAGTCAATACAGGTAATGGCTACAGAGATTCAGCGTAAAGTAAAATCGCAAATGATTTTTGATGATGCAATCACCATTAATGACTTGGGTTTCGGTAGCAATATTGAAAGAATGATTAACGAAATCTCAGAAGTACACAATGCTGACGTTAATTATTATGATGCTTTGGGCAATTTAAAGGTTTCAACACAGCCATATATTTATAATAAGCATTTATTAAATGGCAAGATGGAACCATCAGCGTATTATCAATTGCATCATAATAAATTGATGCGATATGTGCAACAAGAGCGTATCGGCAACTTATCATATTTAAGTATTTATGTTCCGGTTGTTGATGAAAATGGCAATGTATATGCATATTTGAATATCCCTTTTTTAAATTCGCAAGCAGAATTAAATCAGGAGATTTCCAGTTTTCTTGCCACTTTAATTAATTTAAATGCATTTATATTTTTGATTGCAGGCGCCATTGCATTTCTTATTACCAATCGAATTACTTCTTTATTCTCCTTAATAGGAAAAAAAATGCAAGAAGTAAGTTTAGGAAAAGTGAACGAAGAAATTAAATGGTCCAGAGATGATGAGATTGGCATTCTGATCGGTGAGTATAATAAAATGGTTAATAAATTAGAAGCGAGTGCAAAAGCGTTGGCACAAAGTGAAAGAGAAGGTGCCTGGCGTGAAATGGCAAGACAAGTTGCACATGAAATAAAAAATCCATTAACTCCAATGAAATTGAGCATTCAGTATTTGCTGAAATCAATTGATAGCGGCGCGCTTAATGTAAAAGAATTATCAAAGCAAGTGGCGACTACATTAGTAGAACAAATTGATCAGTTATCTAAAATTGCCGGAGATTTTTCACAGTTTGCCAATATTGGTAATGTTCGGTTAGAAAAAATAAATGTAAATGAGGTCATTGAATCATTGATTAATTTATATAAATCCGATACAACCATTCAAATTGAATGGATAAGAGAGAATAGTGAATATTTTATTGAAGCCGATAAAGTTCAAATAAACCGATTACTTACGAATTTATTAAAGAATGCGGTTGAGGCATCTGCCGAAAGGAAAATTAAAATCATCAGGATACACCAATTCATTAAAAATAACACAATTCAACTTGAGGTAAGTGATAATGGAACAGGTATTCCTAAAAAAATACAGCACAAAATTTTTACACCCAACTTTACCACCAAAACTTCCGGAACAGGTTTGGGTCTTGCGATTTGCAAGGGTATCGTTGAAAAAGCAAAAGGAAATATTTGGTTTAAAACTGAAGAAGGAGAAGGATCAACATTTATTGTTGAATTACCTTTGAGTAAATAATCATTTTCTTTTTTGTTGTTGAACAGTAACAAATTTTTCAAACTCAGTTAAAGAGAAACTACTTAAATTTTTTTCTTTCGTCAATCCTGCTTTTTGTGCAACCAATATGCCATATCTGCAATCATCAAATCCTTCAATGCTGTGCGCATCAGGGTTAATCGATATCAATACATTCTTTTCCAATGCATAATCAATCCAACGCCAATCAATATCTAGTCTTCTTGGATGTGCATTCAATTCAATTACTACATGATTGGCAGCACAAGCTTCAATAATTTTTTTATGATTAACCGGATAACCATTACGGCTTAATAATAATCTACCGGTCATGTGCCCCAAAATACTGGTAAATGGATTTTCTATGGCATTTAATAATCGCATCATGGCTTTTTCTTCTGTCATTTTTAAGTTAGAATGAATAGAAGCAATAACGAGATCAAACTTTTGTAATATTTCATTTTCATAATCCAGACTGCCATCTCCCAGAATATCGCTTTCAATACTCTTGAAAATTTTGAAAGGCGCTAATTGAAGGTTTATTTCATTGATTTGTGCATGTTGTGCTAAAACACGATCTATTTGCAAACCTTGCGCATAAGCGGCGGTTTTGGAGTGATCACTGATCACTAAGTATTCTAATCCTCTATCCATAGCAGCTTTTGCCATTTCATCTAATGTATTCATTCCGTCGCTCCAGGTACTATGGCTGTGAATAATGCCTTTGATATTATTAGGTTGAATGACTTGTTTTAGTGAATGTTCCAAAGCTGCGTCAATAATGGATGCTTTTTCTCTTTGAAAAGCAGGAATAAAATTGATGGAAGCAGTTTCAAATATTTCTTCTTCAGTTAAATAAGATTTGGATATATCCCATTTGATTTTTTTATTCCATTCTGCTAAAAATATTTCACTGCAACTTGTTTGAAATAAAGTAGAATAAATATGTTCTTTAGCAGAAATAAAAAATCCGACAGTTACATTTTCTTTTCCTTTAAAGGAGATATAATTTTCTGTTTCATTAACAACTTCATACTCATTTGCAGTAAAAAAATCTTTTAATAAATTAATGGAAGTTGTTGTTACCCATTCTAATTTTTCAATCACTTCTAATTGTCGCCTGTATTCCCCTGTTATTAAAAAATTAGTTGTTGAAAATTGCTTTTTAAGGGTCTCATCCATCAACCAAAAATATTTTTCCATTTGTTGAAAAAGATAGCTTCCTAATGCCCCAAAATAGAATTCTATCGATTCTCTTACACTTTGTTGTGTTTTTTCGCCGAAGCCTTTAAATCGAGTTAATCTGTTTTCATTGCATGCATATAATAATTCTCCGATTGTTTCTATTTCCATTTCTTTCCAAATAGTGGAAATTTTTTTCGGGCCAATTCCTTTAATGTTTAACATTTCAATTACACCCGGAGGCGTTTTTAAAATGTATTCATTTAGTGCAGTTAATTGTCCGGTTTCTATTTGCTCCATTATTTTTTTTCCAATGGTATCGCCGATTCCTTTCAACGAAAAAATTTGCGAAGCATCTAATTCTGCTAATTGCATAGGAAGTTTCTCTATCGTGAAAGCCGCCACAGCATAGGATTTTGACTTAAAGCTATTATCGTCATGTATGTCCATTAATTTGGAAAGCAAAGAAAAATTATCGGCAATTGCATGGTTGTTCATATATCAAATGTAATGATGTCAACAAAAAAAGTCCCGGAAATTTCCGGGACTTGTAATTTTTATTTCGCTTTCTAATCGAAGATTATTTTTTCTTCTTAGGAGCAGCTTTCTTCTTAGGAGCAGCTTTCTTCTTAGGAGCAGCTTTCTTTTTAGGAGCAGCTTTCTTTTTAGGAGCGGCTTTCTTTTTAGCAGCTTTTGCCATGTTTTTAAAATTTAATGGTTAGTTAATACCATAAAATTATAAACATTTTTTAAACTGCAAAATTTTTTTTATGCCGTAGCCTCTAAAGGTAGAACAGAAACGGTTGTTCTTTCGTTTCTTCCTTTCTTAAATTCTACTACTCCATCATTTAATGCAAAGAGTGTAAAATCTTTTCCAACACCAACATTTTTGCCAGGATGATATTGTGTTCCTCTTTGACGAAGAATAATATTTCCGGCCGCCGCCGCCTGACCACCAAATATTTTTACACCCAAACGTTTGCTGTTTGAATCGCGACCATTCTTTACACTGCCTTCACCTTTTTTATGTGCCATGATAATTTGATTTTATATTTTATAAAAATCGAATTTTAATTTCGAGATTCGAATTAAATCATTCGAATTTTTTATGCAATACTTTCAATTTTAATTTGAGTATAGTGTGTTCTGTGACCATGCTTTTTACGAAATCCTTTTCTTCTTTTCATTTTAAAAGCGATCACTTTATCACCTTGTACTAAATCTCTCAATATTTCAGCTTTAACAGTTGCTTTAACAGCACTGCCTGCAGAAATTGCTCCGGCATTGTCAACTAATAATACATCGTTGAATTCAACTTTATCGCCGGTATTACCTTCCAGGTGAGGGACGTATAAACTATCTCCTGCTTGCACTTTAAATTGCTGACCTGCTATTTTTACTACTGCTAACATAATTTTTCTGAAATTAGGACGGCAAAGGTAAGGTTTAGCCGTCAAAATTTGAAAAGTTTTCTCAAATTATTCCATTAGAAATAATAAGAATTGTGAAAAAAGGTCTTTTTTATGCGAAAAATGCTTTAAAAGAACGGGTAGTGACCGGCTAAACCTATTTTTGCCACCCCGAATTTATCGGGTTCTATTATGAATCTTAAATCATTATTGGCAAAACCATTTGCCTTATATATATATAATAAAGTAAGAAAGGGCAGGTTGACGGCTGTAGAAAATCAGGCAACCATATTTAAACAATTGATCAAGATAGGTTCGTTAACTGAATTTGGTAAGGATCATCATTTTAAGGATATAGCTACTTATGAAGATTTTGTAAAAGCTGTTCCCATTAGAGATTATGAACAACTGAAACCTTATATCGAGAAAATTAAAGAAGGCAAGCACAATATTTTATGGAAAGGGAAGCCAATTTATTTTGCCAAAACAAGTGGCACCACCAGCGGGGTTAAGTATATTCCCATTACAAAAGAATCTATTCCCAATCATATTAATACTGCTCGCAATGCCTTATTATGTTACATGGCAGAATCCGGTAATTATGATTTTGCACAGGGTAAGATGATCTTTTTAAGTGGTTCTCCTGAATTAGAGAGAATAGCTGATATTCCTACGGGAAGATTAAGTGGTATTGTTAATCATCATGTTCCAAAATATTTACGCAGCAATCAATTACCGAGTTTTGAAACGAATTGTATAGAAGATTGGGAAACTAAATTGGATAAGATCGTTGAAGAAACGATTCATCAGAACATGACCTTGATAAGTGGTATTCCGCCATGGATGCAAATGTATTTTGACAGATTGATTGAGAAGAGTGGTAAAAAAATAACGGAACTGTTCCCCAATTTTAGCATTATGGTGCAGGGAGGTGTAAATTTTGAACCCTATAAATCCAAGCTATTTCAAAGTATTGGAAAGAAGATCGATTATATAGAATTATTTCCTGCAAGTGAAGGCTTCTTTGCTTTTCAGGATTCTCAAAATGAAGAAGGATTGTTACTGAATACAGATAGCGGTATCTTTTATGAGTTCGTTCCTGCTAATGAAATATTTAATGAACAGCCTACCAGATTAAGTTTGAAGGATGTACAAATAGGAGAGAACTATGCGCTCATCATCAACAGCAATGCTGGTTTGTGGGGATATAATATTGGCGATACCATCAAATTTGTAAGCACTCATCCGTATAGGATTATAGTAAGCGGAAGAATCAAACATTTTATTTCTGCATTTGGAGAACATGTAATTGGTGAAGAAGTGGAATATGCTTTGATGAAAACAGCGAAGGAAGAAAGGGTAAATATTGTGGAGTTTACAGTAGCACCCAATATTGCACAGGATAAAGGAAAGAGTTTTCATGAATGGTTTATTGAATTCGAAAATGTTCCAAACGATATAACATCATTCATTGAAAAAGTTGATAATAACCTTCGTGAAAAAAATGTCTATTACGATGATTTAATTACGGGTAATATTTTACAGAAATTACAGATTAGAAAAATCAGAAAAAACGGATTTATTGATTATATGAAATCAATCGGTAAATTGGGCGGACAAAACAAAGTGCCCCGATTAAGTAATGACAGAAATATTGCTGATCAGCTTCAAGATTTTTTGATTGCAGAGTAGTTTCACTTAATTTGTTTTTCTTTGTTAATGACAGAAATGATTTTCATTAAATGACACAAATAAAACGTATTGCCATATTTGGTTCAACAGGTTCTATCGGTACGCAGGCTTTGGAAGTCATAGCTTCAAATACCGATAAGTTCTCTGCTGAAATTTTAACTGCTCAAACCAATGATGAGCTCTTAATTAAACAAGCTATTCAATTTAATCCCAATTGTGTAGTTATTGGCGATG
>Ga0164297_10004079_pt1 | contig 13276 bp, 13 predicted proteins | sample GEODES058metaG_FD_113539 | JGI IMG/M metagenome (GOLD analysis project Ga0164297, IMG submission 113539) | Dystrophic lake water microbial communities from Trout Bog Lake, Wisconsin, USA - GEODES058 metaG | ecosystem: Environmental > Aquatic > Freshwater > Lake | place: USA: Trout Bog Lake... | reverse complement strand
TCAGATACTCAATTTTATTAATTCCATAAAAATTTCTAGTTTGGACAATATCATCAAACGGTTCGTAGGATTAGAACTGTACGAAAAGAGAAACCAGCTGATAGAAATGATTTTGTTTTTTAAAGACGACGAAATACAGTATCTTTCTTATTTATTGTACGATTTAATCAACCAAACCAATACCGACATTGATACCAACGATCAAGAAAAGATATACGCAAGTTTTTCTTGGAAAATAAAACAATATTTCAAGGATGTGATGAAGAATACCATTCAGTACAATGAGAAGACCTTGGACAAGTACGACAACAATAATCGCATTTCGCTGGAGCAACGTATATTGCTTTTACATGTAAACGATACCATTAAATCCAAGGCGATTGTCAAATTAAAAGAGTATAAATCTAAACTGGACGACGCCGGGTCCAAGGCCAAACAATATTTGGAGGGTCTTTTACAAATCCCGTTTGAGAACTACAAAAAAGAACCGATACTACACATTGTCAAAAAAATAAACAACATGTTCTCTACATTCGTATCTGATTTGAAGAAAAATAGCCTTGAGTGTAATCACGAAGGCGTGCTGTACATAACCCTTGAAAAAGACAAATGTAAATACACAATGTACGAAATAAAAACCCACATTGCCGTTTTTAAAACGGAATTAAAGAAAAGAATCATGTTGGTTTTAAAAAATGTCCACGATCCCGATCTGAATAAACTGTTCCTTCTCTTGAAATGTGATAAAAAACGCCAATCGAGAACCCAAAAAATCGAAAAAATCGCGGAGTTTATTGTGGAAGGTTCTCAAAACATAAAAGAAAATCTATATCAAACCATCAAGAACAATCAAAACAAACAGGAACTCTTGACACTTGCTAGCAACTTTCATCAATTAAATCGAATCTCGGGAGAACTTGAAACATCATACAATATGATAGAAAATATCAAAAAGGTTCTCGAAGACTCTATCCACGGGCACAACTGTGCTAAGAATCAGATACTCAAAATTATATGTCAATGGATAAATGGTTCTCAAACGGGATATTGTTTTGGGTTCGAAGGTTCTCCTGGAATAGGGAAAACATCTTTGGCAAAAAAAGGACTAGCCAAATGTTTAGTGGATGAGAGTGGCCAACCACGACCATTTTCGTTTGTGGCCATCGGCGGATCGTGTAATGGGTCTACGATCGAGGGCCACAGTTATACATATTTGAATTCGACCTGGGGCAAAATTGTAGAAATACTCATGGAATGTAAGTGCATGAATCCAATTATTTATATTGATGAACTAGATAAAATAAGTAAAACCGAGAACGGAAAGGAAATTGTGGGAATATTGACCCATTTGATTGATCCTTCACAGAATGAACATTTTCAAGACAAATATTTCAGCGGGATTCCTATCGATCTTTCCAAGGCTCTTTTCATTTTTTCCTACAACGACGCCGACCAAATTGACCGTATTTTACTGGATCGCATTCATCGTATTCGTTTTGATAATTTGTCTCTGAAAGAAAAAATGGTAATCGTCGACAAATTCATCTTGCCAGAAATAAACGAAAAAATGGGGTTTGAAAATATTATCAAGATAGACGAAGACACCGTACAGTATATTATCGAAGAGTTTACGTCCGAACCTGGTGTTCGCAAGTTGAAAGAAATATTATTCGATCTTTACGGCGAAATTAACATCGAATTGCTTACGAACGACGCTTCTGTTTCTGTCACAAGTTTGCCTATTGTTATTACAAAGGATTTATTGAATAATAAATATTTCAAAAAACACCAAAACCAACAAGAAACAAAGATTCACTCGACCAACGAAACCGGAATTATGAATGGTTTATGGGCAAACTCTATGGGGCGCGGAGGTATTATACCCATCGAGGTTATGTTTTTTCCCTCGGAAACATTTTTAGAGCTGAAATTGACAGGATTACAAGGTAATGTCATGAAAGAAAGTATGAATATCGCCAAAACCCTGGCGTGGTCATATTGTTCAGAAAACCGCATCAAAGACTTATTTCAATATTTCGAGAACACGAAAAGTCGCGGAATTCACATTCACTGTCCAGAAGGATCTATAAATAAAGACGGTCCTTCGGCAGGGGCAGCTATTTTCATCGCAATTTACAGTAGATTCAATAATTACCCCATTAAAAATGATATTGCGATAACCGGTGAGATAAATTTACAAGGAAAAGTATGTGCGATAGGTTCTCTAGAATACAAAATACTAGGTGGAATAAAAGCGGGGGTCACGTGTTTTTTGTTTCCCAAAGACAACCAAAAAGATTTTGTAAACTTTTTACAAAAAATGGTTGAACACGGCAACGCGGAGAACCTTGACATGGAAAAAATCACGAAAAACCCGGTAAATGTCATCAACATTTTTGATAAAACGGTATCCTTTATTATGATACAGACCGTCAACGAAATGTTTGAACATGTATTTAGTGTTCCGATAGATAAATAGAGACCAGGTAACAATAATCTCCACAAATAATATATAGATGGAATTGAATATAACCACAATCATTTATTTATTTTTCAGGCTTGCCCCGTTTATTATAGTTTGTTTCTTTTCTCTACAGTCTGTTTTCAATCAAGACCTCAAAGGTATAATTTATTTGGTGGGTTTAGTGTTTGCATGTGGATTGAACATTTTAATTGGATCTTTTCCTGGATTCGAGAACATTATTTCCGTAGGAGATGAACTGTTACCCGCTAGCGCCAGACCCATGTGTAGAGCGATTGGTCTTCGAAATGGCGAACTTCCTATTAGTAATTTACCTCTAGGTCAAACTGTTCTCGGTTTTACCTTCTTCTATTTAGTTTATGTCATAATAAAATACAACCTGGCATTGAATAATATACCGACTTTGCTTATTTTTCCTATACTAATACTGGGCGATATATTTTGGAATGTATCGAATCAATGTAACAATGCGTTGGCCTTGTTTGTATCGTTGATTGTAGGAGGAGGTGCCGGGATATTATGGGCTTACATTATTGATTCTACTGGGAAGGTTGATCTACAAATGTTCAATGGACTGGGAACGAACAATGTATGTAGTCGACCTACGAAAACAATCTATCGTTGCCGCGAACGTCGGGTAGAAGACAGTAAACCGACCCCTACGGTAGATTCTTCCGGCAAAAGTTCAGTCATAGAGGCATCTAAAACGCTGGATGGTTATATACACGAAATTACCGGGAAATGAGAATAATTAATATAAGTACAATTTATATAAATGAGAGGCGGTATTGGCACAATTATATATTTGTTTTTCCGTTTAGCGCCATTTATAATACTCGCTTTCTTCGCAATAAATTTTTTTTACAACTATGATACCTTGATATTACTATATTTTTTAGGTATTATTTTGGCGTCCATTATAACCGCATTTATGAGCAGCTATTACACAAGTCTCCAAAATTTGTCGTCGGTCAATAAATATTGTTCGCTGTTTGATTTTACTACCAACGGGCCCATCTCAACTCTGCCATTGAGTATTCTTATTTTGTCGTTTACATTTTTCTATTTGGGGTATATTTTACTGAAATATGGACTTATTCATCAAAATTTGCCGATATTGATTATATTGCCCATATTAATTGCGGGTGATATAACGTGGCATACTTCTACAGGTTGTGGTAATATCGGCGCATCCGGAATGTCGCTGGTTTTGGGGACGGGTTTGGGTATATTTTGGGCATACCTTGTGGATTCCACCAGTAAAAAAGATTTGTCAAAATTCATTCAACTGGACCGCAAAAAGGACAGTTGTACCTTGATTAACAATAAATACGTGTGTAGTTGAAATATCATAATAAACTAATATTATCATGATATTACAGGGTGTCATATGGATATGAACTAGCTTGAAAAAAACCCAACGTTGGTGTTGATCCAATCTTTTATTTTTGTAAATATTCGCCGTCTAAACATATCAATCGCGATCATCTTAGGTGTACCGCCCTTTGCTAAATAATAATTAAAAAAAGCGTTGAATATGTTAGCCGTATTTGCCGAGGAATATTTTGAATTCAGCTCTTCAATAGTAAAAAGAGGTACCGATTTGCGAGTATTTACAGAGTTATGAAAAACAAACAACATATTTTTAAAATCGTTCTTGGTTTGTATAGTATTGAAATTTATGTTGTCCAAATAACTTTTAGCGTGGTTTGAACAATCTGGACAGGGAAGATTGGTACAGATCGAATAAACAATGTCTAATAATTCTTTTCGCAAATATTGAAATTTATCTTCACACACCTTTTCTGCGAGTGTATGTAAAAAAAACCAAGTCGGTGCACCCCATTTCATACCCTTTGATTTGACGGCTCCTTCGTTTACCATATTCATTTGTGGGGCAGGAGTGCTTGGAACCGGTGTTGGTAAAGGTACATAGGGTTTGTTGTATTTAAATGTCATAAACTGTAAACCGGTGGGTGAAGGATTATTTATATTCGTGGTATTTACACTCCTTTGATTTCTACCGTACATCATGTTCATATTTAAGTTCATATTCTAAAATTATAGATTATATTATATTACAACATATATTTTCACCATTCTTTACTATAATTATTGATATACAAACAACATAAATATTATATTTATAATAATATAGAACGGTTAAACATGGAAACAAAACAACAGTTAATATTCTCTATACGTGAATGGGTCAAGATAGACAATGAAATTCGTAAACTAAAAAAGGAAGAAAATATACGAAAACAGGAACAAAAACGGATTTCTGGTCATCTCATAGAAGTAATGCGTAAAAACGAGATTGACGAATTTGATTTGAACGACGGAAAAATAATGTATACCAAAAAAAACGTCAAGAAGCCGATAACAAAACGGGTTTTACTGGATTTATTACAAAAATACTACAACGGCGATTCAGAAAAAGCAAACGACATTAATAACTTTATTCTGTCCAACCGCGAAGAGAAAGAAGTGGAAAGTATCATACGGAAATTATACAAAGACCCCGCGCCCATCCCTCCTCCTTAAGAATCATAAATCATGTAATTGTTACCATTCTTTGTATATCTGCCAATAATCTCCGGATTCTCTTTGTTTGACATTATATCGTTAATGTTATAAACGTTTCCGTACTTGTCAAGATAGTAAATGATTCCCGCGATTTCCTCCGCACTAATTTCTACCGTTTTCTTATTGTCATCCGAACTCTCTGTATCCATGATCAATCCGTGGGGGGTACCTTTGTAGTGTGTACCACAAAAATCACACCCATCTTTACGCCGTCGTGTACACTGTTCTCCATTAGCGCGCTTCGCATTGCAACGATTCGTATTGGGAATACTGTTCTTTACACGTTTGCGTTTAACGAAATCATCTTTTGTGAGACAAAGGCGATTATACTCATAAATATACTCAATCAGGTCGTTTACTTTGTTTTTTTCGGGCAGAGTGTTCCCAATATTTAACTGAGCAATCTTATCGCGCAAATCGTCTTTGAGTTGCGTGACATAGAGCTCAATCTTCTTGTTCAAGCGTTTTTCCATCGTCTTGTTTGCTTATTTGATTCCTTATTTTCAATAAAATATTTTTAATCAATTTTATAATGGGCGTTTTAAATCGTCAAAGGTGTAAAGCTATGTTACGTTTCAAACGCCTAATAAATGTTGTATTATTTGAAAAATTGATCTATTTTTATGTTTACAATAAACTATAAAATCGGTGTTTGGAATGAGAAAAGGTGTAAAACATGGAAATCTCCACAAAGTTTGCGTATTTACCTAACGGTATTATCCGCAATATCATAGCGTATACGGGCGCGACCTACAAAAAACGTAATGGCAAATACATGGGACAAATTCCCAAAAACGACATACGATATATGTTATTGTTAACAATTCCTATAAAAAAACTTTGGACTGGATATCCTCAAGACAGACCAACCTATGAGTATTTTCAGTGTAGCGTTAATTTGACGCGTATCAATGATCCAACAGATCGGTTTGACTTGAACCCAAGTGTATATATGACTGTATGGGGATTTAAATATATAAATGATCCTCATAATGGTAATTACGAATCCATCAGTTATGATGTAAAAATATGCGATTGGAAAGGAAATCAGCGTAGTAAATCATTTGAATATTACCGATATGACGAAAAATATGATAAAATTCTCGCAGAGATGGCATATTGTAAACGCTTGATAAACATAAGCTCCATTTTGACGTTTATGTTTGTGGTAGACTTTATTATTCAAGAGTGTTGTAGTTAGATTACATGTAAAATTTTTATCTTTGTAAACTAATTATTTTTTTGCCGTTCTTAGGAGTTTAAAATGTAAATAGGTGTAAAGCTCGGGTATCACGATATGACCGTGAAATTGTTTTACAAAATAAAATAAAGCTTTCGCCAAATGAACAACTAAATGTTGGCCGATGAACGCAAAGAATACGGCATTTTACCGTGGGAATCTCGAACTCTTGTCATGACATCTTGTTTGACTATTATACCAATTTACGTCTCTGTTATACGAGGTTTGTGGATTCATACCGTAACATCGTTTGGGACCGGGTTGATTTCAATATTGTATTGGCAACATCCTATTCATGGTTGGCGAAGGAACCTTGATTTGATATACGCAAAATACACATTTTTATTTTACATATTAACGAGCATTTGGTATATACCATTGGGCAAACCTACAGTTATTGTTTTATCAGGGGCAGTAAGTATTGCCTATACATACAAGCTTACCTTAATTTATCCAGAAATATGGATTCGCTACCACGTTTTATTTCACATATTAAGTATAGCTATGAAAATATATATTATTACCCAAATACCGGCATATTATATCAACAAAACTTTTTATGATAACGTCGGGTTTTAGTACGTTTATTCGTTTTCTTTCCCCTTTTCTTGTAACGTCGCGAATGACGTTTTCTTCCCCCAATTTTTTGTAAATGTTCCGTCAAACTGTGCGATACTTCTCCATTCATACAAAAATCTGGATCTGTCATCAAAATAAAAAACTTTTCAACGTGTTCTTGAAAGTTTTCCAAAGAAATCGCATTCGTAGTAATTTCTTCATAAAAATTTCTACAGAATTCGCTTGTATTGTAGGGGCGATTCGTTTTAACCATGCTAAAATAGTACAACATAAATGCGACAATAAATTCATAATAATGAATAGATATTAATGTTTTTTGTACATCTTTCGAGAACATACTAAAAAAAGGATTTTCCACAAATTTACAAGACGGCGACTCCTTATTTTTAGAAAAACAAACTAAAAACAACTTTCTGGCATAAGGATACAGTTTGAGAGTTTTTTCTCTAGAAACCGGTTTACTGGTAAATGATCCGGTCTCGCCATTTACGCCAACCTCATAACCATAAATATGGTACAAGTTGTATATAATATTTTTGGCTAATGATTCAAACGCCGAATCGTCATCTATAAAAACGTCTGGCTGCATGACCTCTTGGTATATTTTACCGTAGTCGTACTCAAAACGAGTTCCGTCGCGAAGTCTATAGACAAACAACGTTTTACTCGGGAATCCTCGATCAAAAAAGGAGGACATTATCAAATACTAATAATACTATATACGCACATAATATATTACATGGGTATGGTCTAAAACAATTTATAGGTAGTTTTGAAAAATTCTTGTGCTTCTACACAAGCCGTTCGAATATACTGTTTTGCCAGAGTTTTATCAGAAACCTCCGCAAACGCAATACGAATGGTACTCTTGGTATCGTGGGGATGAAACTTTTTAAATCCACAAAATGTGAGACTCTTATCACCCAAATAGTACTTTTCGTATAAAATATACTCAATCGTTTTACCCATAGTATAGTCTTCATTTTCTAACAAAATGTCGTAACAATTCTCTATTGTGGTTTCACTGTTCAACCCCTGTATCAAGTTGGAATCCAATTCCTCCACCATTTTTACAAACTTATCGTAAAGAATTTGTATACCCATTTTTACAAGTTCACGATTGTCGTAAATACCCACACTTTGTATGGCAAAATCAAAACTGTCCTTTTTGAAAATACGTTGAGCATCCAGCAACATGAAGTTCTTCTTTTGGAATTCAATGTCCGACTCTTTCAAATCCGCCTGGGTTCGCAGTTTCGCCTCGTGTTCTTGCCAAGTTTCCAAGATTTTTTGTTTATCTGGCGTATTACTGTAAGTACACTTCGAAACCACATTGAACATGCTATTTTCACGCGCATTGGACACCGAAAAATCCGCCGTTAATTTCAAATGTTCTCCCGGAATTGTCTCGCTAATACTCGGTCGCAGTCTCACAAAATCGATATAAGAACTCGTCGATTCACACATAGGGAATATCCGTTGTACTTCCTCGCGTTTCAAGTATTTACCGTTGGTCTTATTTTTGATCTTAAAATCTTCCGTAGTAACATAAATAACATTATCCGTATCGTTTTTGACATCAACCTCTAATTGATACGTCTCTGAAAACTCTTTCAAATCCTTCATGTGAATTGGAATACAACTTAGACGCTGTTTTATCAACTCATTGTGTAATCTCGACGTATTTGTATAAATTTGACACTGATTATCATTGTAAGTCTCCGTTCGAATGACAACAATCGGAATCTCAGAAAGTATTATTCTACGAATGGCGTTTGCTAAACTAACATTCACTCCCACCAAGGTAAAATAGTAAATTCCGTTCTCTTCATAGGGTTCAACAATTTGCGGATTCATATTTGCCTTATAATATAATGATGGTATTTTGATTGACATACATATTCACAAATATTTATATCAATTTTGTAAATTAGAAAAACCGTAAAATTATAAAAATGTCCATTTATAAACTGGCATGTCTTCCAAAACGGCCCCCCACGGTTTATACTGTGGATGTTCTTTGATGTATTTCTTAACGTCGAAAAAACGTTTACCGCAAGAACTACCGAAAATCCCGTAAAAGTTCTGGGTTTTCGCACTTTTAGTGTCCAGCACTTTGCCATCTGTACAACTGTACGGCCTGTAATCCATCTCTGGATCTAATTCGGGATGTTTACAAATACCGTTGCGATTGAATACATTTTTAGCCAGTTGAATATCGTAGTGATCGGAGATAATACGTTTGGCCACGGTAACATTGATTTTTCCATAATATTGATGGTTCAGTAATTCGTTCAGGCGGTAATTTCGGTTACCACATCTGGTAGACGTATCATTGAAATCCGTATCGTCGGTTTCTTTTGTACGCAACTCGAACCCCACCGCGGAATTCATACCGTAAAGTATACCATTCTTCGCAATTTGTTTGTGATGTATTTTTTTACCAAGCTCTAAAAGCATAATTTCATGGGTATTTATGTCGCCAAACAACCACGAACATGCGTAGTCTCCTGCATTTTCTTTCAACATAATTTTTGAACAATCCTCCAAGTTTGTGGCATACTGAATGGTTTCGCGTATTCTACAAAAAAAGGGTACACCGAATTCAGGTTTATAATTAATATCCGCAATGGTGGTTTCACAACACACGATACCGGTCGATCCAATATACCAATCGGAAACACTGGATATAAGTCCGGCAGATGTCTGCATCGTAAATTCGTGGCCATTATCTGGCGTTATTTTCATGATGATATTTAATAATTGACCAGTCAACAAGTCCGAATGTACATTATGCGCCATAACAATTTTTCCGTCTGTAGTAGCATCACCGGTGGCAATAAATGCGCTACATCTTTGTATTGTTCTATTATCATCTGTGACGCCATCTTTAAAAAACGAATACATAGACATGGTGGCATTCCATCCAACCAAATAATTCATGGAAATGTTTATACCGGCATGCTTCGCACCTAAATGAATGCCATATATTTCTTCCCAATATTCAGGAAATTTTTTTTGTAAAATAGGGAACATGATCTGTCGGTTTTTTTTTAAATATTCACTGAATGGGACTCTTATAATCTCTTTAACCCAAAACGGTAACGACCTTTTCACGCGTTTTAATTCGCGAGCCAGAAGATACCCATGCGCAAATCCGCGCTGATAAGGATCGCCATAAATATGTATTTTTTTCCACCCCTGTACCTTTTCTATAATTTTACCGTGTATTTTGGGTAAATGACGGATTTTTCGGGTTTTTGACATAAAAGTAGCTATAATATTCATAGATAATTTTATGGTTTAACGTACATGACGGATATCGTACTAATAATAAATATAAAAGGCAACAACAATAAAAACCAGGACAAAAATGAAAACCCGGAACGGCAAAGTAGATTCAATATCCAGGTCCAGAACAAAATGAAAATAAACTTCAGTATAAAGATAATGTTTACATCACCCACGTTACACTCAAAACTTCCCAAACAGTAAACATTGGAGTTGGTATAATTTTGGACATAGACGATTAGTACAAACAATATAGATACCACAAAAAATACATATGCAGGAGTACACCACCGATTTATGCTTGCTAAAGCCATTCTCTAATAAGATATAATTACATATTATCCTCTCACCGAATTCATCGTTTCAACATATACTTTAATTTGAAAAATATTTTAGTGAATCGGTGACCTGCGAACTAGCTCATAAATAATCAAAAAAGTAATAATAAGCAAAAAATAAGGCAACAACAATAAAAACCATGCCGCACTGGGGTAGCCGGATTTACAAATAAAATTCAATATCCACGTCCAGAATATAATGAATACAAATTTGAGAACAATCATAAATGCTACTCCGGGTTTTGTACAAGCATCATCTAAACAAAACACATTTGTATCTAACGAGCCGTTGCTTACAAAAATAACCGCTAAAATCAAAAAAACTGCGGATATAACAAAATATATATAAGCCGGCGCACACAGATTATTTAACGTGGTCAATACAGCCATGACAAAATAATTTATATATTATCAATACAAATTATTTTATGCGAGAGGTAAGTTGTGAAACCCATAGGGGTTGGTTGTTACTGGGTGTAACATTGTGTTGCTTGAATTCAACGGATTCGTCGCACTCAATAAATTGACCTGACTTCCTACACCGTTAGGTATTCCAAACGAAGTGATGTAATTCATATCTGATCCCGAATTCGCGATACTGCCGTAAGTGTTTGTAAGCAAATTACTTCCCCCCTTTATTTTACGCATTCTTCTCTTACCTTTTCCCCCCGTCGTCCGACTGAAATCACCCGCTAAACGCTCGTCTACGATAGCGCTGGGGTTCGTAGGGTCGGTTACGTGATCGCTAAATTTGTAGAAATACTCTGGGTTCAACTGGTTTAAAAAAGCACTTCCGCCGCGGTAGTGAGTCTGACAACTACACGATCCGCCTGTAAACTTTGCTCCGCAACCGCAACTACCGCCCCATTTCTTATAATACCGAATACGTCTGGATTTGTTCGGTTTATGAGAGCGTTTCTGTTTTTTATGTGTACGTTTACTCAATTTCTGTTTTTTTTGTGTCATATAAATTAACCCAACATATTTATTCTATATCAACGTGAGTCAACATATGTCTACGACAACACGCATTGGTAATTTTTAGTTCGTCTAATACGATACCCTCGGGAGTTTTTTCCGTATTCTTTTTCGTCAAATAAGAAACGCTATCGACATCCAACCCTTTGGATATCTTTCTTTCTCTCACTTTATCTTGGTAATACCTATACTTATCGGCTATAACAAAACCACAGGTAAAACATTTGATTGGAATGATCATGGTTTTTATTTATAGTATAGAAACTTATTTTTAATTTCAATTTTTATCAAAAAAGTATTCATCTATATTATACTCATTTTGTAATTAATTATGAATAAAAATATGTATTACGTATTACCTATTATTTTCATGGTATTCATTTTAGCAGGGGTTGCTTATGTATTACTTGATTCTCGTGAAGGATATTACAGTTCATATTCTGCACCAAGTGGTATGTACTCATCCGGTGCTACACATAGTACTCCTAGTGTGAACAGTCCGATCAGCAACTATGATGTTGGTAACTTGGACATAAAATATCACGATACCCCTGAAGATATCGCTGCTCAAAATGGAGAACAAACGGTGACTGTATTGGATCCTGCGACAGGAAAGTTGAAACAGGTACCCTCGTATGGTTCATTTGCTAAGACAACATTTTACGATGCCGGCACTTTAAAATTTGAACCTTCCAATTATGTTCCAAAATACGAAGACACGGTATATTTTAGTAAACTAACTGGTCTAGGATACCAAACCCCGATTTACGGTACAGATTCGCAGTGGGGTGGGTTTTGTCATTATAATAAAAATTTTCCTGAAAAAATAGAGGAAAAGTGTAATAAACTGGGCCCCGATACATGTGCATCAACTACATGTTGTGTACTTTTGGGGGGCGCCAAATGTGTAGCAGGAAATGCGAACGGGCCGATATTGAAATCACATTACAGTGATCTAGATATTCGCGACAGAAATAAATATTTTTATATGGGAAAATGTTACGGTAACTGTGTGGATGATCAATCAAATTATTTCAAATATAGTAATTCGGATTCGTTGCGCGCAAACATGATACAACAGTTCCCCCAGTACGAAACCACGAATCCGGCATTTTATCCATATACCTCGGATTATCTAAAATATACGACAAGTGATGTCAACCCTTCCGTAAATAGTCCATCGCAACAGTCACAAAGTGGATCTCATGGGTCAATTGTTAACGGGTTTGATCCAACAAACGGGATGTGTACACCGACAAGTTGTTCAATCGTTTACCCCGGTTGTACAACATGTGGTTTAGATAAAAATCGTTATTGTAAATGTATTACTCCATCGGCGGCACCGGCTCCAGCGCCACCTATACCCGCGGTCGTTTCAAACTTGGCAGTATCGATTCCGGCCGGAACAAATACAGTTAATTCGGATACCCCGCTATCTGGAACCATTGGTATGAATTTACAATTAACCAACCAAAATGGTGAAACCGAAATACACCGAATTGTAGGTACCAGTTCGACCGAATCGTTTGGTACAATAGAAGCAATGTCTCCTCAACAATCATCTTCGGGTACCAAAGTAATTTTAGATACTCCATTAATCAATAACTATTCCAAAGGAAGCGTTATATCTGTATATCAACCAAACAATTCTCCTCCGTTGACCCCGATTTCACAGGCCTATTTTAATACAGCCCCAGCCCCAGCCCCAGCCCCTGTCCAAGCCCCAGCCCCGGTCCAAGCCCCGGTCCAAGCCCCGGTCCAAGCCCCGGTCCAAGCCCC
>Ga0164297_10004077_pt1 | contig 13281 bp, 10 predicted proteins | sample GEODES058metaG_FD_113539 | JGI IMG/M metagenome (GOLD analysis project Ga0164297, IMG submission 113539) | Dystrophic lake water microbial communities from Trout Bog Lake, Wisconsin, USA - GEODES058 metaG | ecosystem: Environmental > Aquatic > Freshwater > Lake | place: USA: Trout Bog Lake... | reverse complement strand
TCAAATCTCGAAGCATGGCGATTGATCGCCGAACATCCTCATTCAGGACACGATCGCGAGATGGAATTTCACTTCCTAGCAGCTCCTAAAGAATTTAAAGGAGATGGAAGAGTTGAGGAAGTTGTCTTTGGAATTAATGAAATCAAAGATGGCAAAGTTGTCGATACAGGTGAGACTTACTCAATACAAGCCAACCTCGTTATCTCGGCAATCGGTTATGAAGCCGCGCATATCAATGGCATCTATTTTCATAACGGCAAAATTGATAACGAAGAAGGTCGTGTTCTTGGTACAAATATCTATACCGTTGGTTGGGCTAAACGAGGTCCTTCAGGTGTCATTGGCACTAATAAAAGCGATGCCTCTGACGTGGTGAAGCTACTCATTTCAGATCTTCCAGAACAGGCTCGCCCTGATTGTGATATCACTTCCTTTATTCCTGCTGAAACTCAGATTGTGGATCAAGCCGCTTGGAGCAAGATTAATGCTGCTGAAGTGGCTGCGGGCGAAGCGCTTGGCAAACCCCGCCTCAAAGAGAGCTCGATTTCGAAGCTACTTGAGATGGGTAAATAAGCCCACTTCACCAAAGATTTCACTCACACGGTACTGATTATGAGAACTCTGGTGCCTTAGGTAGAATTAAGCCTCGCAGTACCTGCGCTTGTAGCTCAACGGATAGAGCATCTGACTACGGATCAGAAGGTTAGGGGTTCGAATCCCTTCAAGCGCACTTGGATTTAAGTTAAATTACTTAACGTGGCAAAGTTCCTAAACCTGCATGAGTAGGCAACAGCTTGACGTGTTTTGGTTCAAGTTCATCCAGCGAGCTGACGCCTAGCAACTTCATCGAGCGAACCATCTGATTCTGCATAATAGTTAACATTCGTTCCACACCCTCTTGGCCGCCCGCCATCAGTCCATAAAGATAGGCTCGGCCGACATAGGTGTATTGCGCTCCTAATGCTATTGCAGCTAGAACGTCAGCACCATGCATAATTCCTGTGTCTAAATGAACTTCAAGATTATTTTTCATTTCTCTCTTGACATCGACAAGCAAGTGAAGAGGGATTGGTGCGCGATCCAACTGTCGACCACCATGATTTGAAAGCAGGATTGCATCTGCTCCGTAATCTGCACATTTCTTCGCATCTTCGACCGTCTGTATTCCCTTAATAGTTAATTTGCCATCCCACTGCTCGCGCACCCATTTTAGATCATCAAAGGTCATTGTTGGATCGAACATATAATCCAGGAGTTCTCCGACGGTGCCTTTCCAATTAGACATCGATGCGAATTCAAGCGGCGGCGTTGTAAGAAAATTCCATACCCACTCTGGACGTGGAATTGCATTGATAATAGTTCTGGCACTTAAACGGGGTGGAACTGTCAAACCATTCCTGTTGTCACGCAATCGAGCACCCGAAGCTGGTACATCAACTGTCAACATCAAATTCTTAACTCCAGCTTTTTTTGCACGCTCTACTAAAGCCATGCTGCCCTCACGGTCTTTCCACATGTACAACTGAAACCAATTTGTGCCATTAGGAGCAGCGCTCACTACATCCTCAATAGATGTGGTTCCCAAAGTAGAAAGCGTGAAAGGGATTCCAAATTTTTCGGCCGCTCGCGATCCGGCGCGTTCGCCTTCGGAATGCATCATTCGGGTGAAACCGGTTGGAGCAATACCCATAGGCATGTTAAAAGTGTGTCCAAGAGAGGTTCGACTTAAATTTGCGCTTGATACATCTTGCAAAATATTGGGCTGAAATGAAATATCTAAGAATGCTTGGCGTGAACGTTCAAGACTCACTTCAGATTCAGCAGCACCATCTGTGTAATCAAAGGGTCCCTGTGGTGTGCGTTTCTTAGCTAATTCACGTAGATCCCATACCGTTAGAGCTCTTTCCAAGCGACGTTGTCTGCGGTGAATTGTGGGCACTTCAAACTTAAGCAAGGTTGCGAGCTCCTTGGGATTTGGAAATTGACGCTTGAAGTTAGCTGACACGGGAACCCTCTTTACTCTCTTGGATGACTAGTTGACTTGCGCACGATTAATTTTGGTTGGAATTCAACGCGTTGGTGTGTGTGCTTTTCTGGGTCTTCACACTCCTCAATCACCAGTTGAGCGGCAGCAAATCCGAGTTGATACTTTGGTTGAGCGATTGATGTCAGCGGAATCGCGGCGCTTGCAGCAAAGTCAATGTCGTCGTATCCGACGATACTTACATCGGCCGGCACTTCATGGCCAAGCTCTCGCAACGTTCGAATTGCACCCAATGCTAACAAATCATTGCCACTTATAATTGCCGTGAAATTAAGACCATGTTCTTCAATATGTCTGCTTAAGGCCTCCGCTGCGCTTTCCGTAGACATCTGCTCAACTCGGATTCGTTCAATATGAGGTCTTTCATTTTTTTTCTTTTCTCGAATCGAGTCAAGTATTCCCTTTTCGCGTTCAGCAACTTGAGTGATATTTTCCTCGCCAGTTAAAAGCAAGATGCGTCTATGCCCTAAGTCCCACAGGTGATTCAAGGCGAGAGCACCACCTTGTGCATCATCCACCGCCACACTGCATGCCTCTAGTCCCAACGCCGGTCGATCGACCAGTGTTAATCCAATTCCTCGGTGGGCGAAATCAACTAAATTTTTATGGGAGTCACGTGCAGGTGTAATTAAAATGCCTTGAACATTCTGACCGGCCAGTACATCCAGGTATTGATCTTCCTTTTCAGTGCTTTCATCGGTATTGCACAAAATCACGACGTATCCGGCTGCTAGTGCCGCGTCATTCACACCTTTAGCTACATCCATGAAAAACGGGTTTGAAATATCTGGGACTACTAGACCAAGAATGCGATTTTTTCCTGCTCGAAGAGTTCGAGCTGAAGCATTCGGCACAAATCCCAAATCCGCTATAGCTTTTTGCACTTTCTTTAAAGTCCCCGGGGATACGGTCTCTGGTTTGTTGAATACATTCGATACCGTGCCTAGGGAAACGCCAGCCCGCGCTGCTACATCTTTAATGCCGACGCTCATAATTGAAACGATACAGTATTTCGACCGTATATCGGGAGGCTGAAATGAGTTTAAGGAAGCTCACTCAGAAAAGGTAACGAAATTGTTATACATTTCAACGCAAAAACGATTGACGATTTCGAGATCCCAGCATTAATGTTCAGAAAGTAATTGAAACGTTTCAGTTAAAAGGAGCTCGAGTGCAGGAAGTTCTTCAGATCGCTGGTGCTGCAAAGCGGTTTGGCGGTGTTCACGCCTTGATTGACGCGAATCTGACACTATACGCGGGCGAAATCCATGCCCTGCTCGGCGAGAATGGTGCAGGTAAGTCCACACTTCTGAAGTCATTGGCTGGTGTGCACCAACTGGATGCTGGATCAATTCGCCTCTTCGGTAGGGATTTCAACGTCAGCGGAACCCGTGGCTCCCAAGATCAGGGTATAGCTGTGATTTACCAGGAGCCAAGTCTCTTCCCAGATCTTACTTTGGCCGAAAATGTATTCGTAGGTCGTCAACTAGGCAAGGGATTGAAGGTTGATTGGCGCGAAATGAATCGGAGAGCTGGTGAGCTATTTGTTCGCTTAGGGGTTCCTCTTGATCCAAGTAGGCGAGCTCGTGGACTTTCAATCGCAGATCAACAAATCGTAGAAATCGCTAAAGCGCTCTCGCTGAATGCAAAAGTTATAGTGATGGATGAGCCCACTGCTGCGCTCTCGGGGTCAGAGACTGAACGTCTCTTTGGAGTGGCGCGCTCCTTACGTAATGAAGGTGCAGCACTTGTATTTGTAAGTCACCGGTTGGATGAAGTGATGGAACTCTGTCACAGGGTCACAGTGTTGCGTGATGGTGCGACGGTGGCCACTGCCGCGATTTCTGAAGTTGATATTGATCAAATCGTAAAGTGGATGGTGGGACGAGAAGTAAGCGAACTTTTCCCCAAAGTTGCATCAAATATCGGAGAAACTATCTTGAAGGTCGAAGGACTCAGTCGCGAAGGACAATTTGACGACATCTCTTTCGATGTGAAAAGCGGTGAAATAGTGGGAGTCGCCGGATTAGTTGGTTCTGGACGGAGCGAAGTAGTTCGAGCCATTTTCGGCGTTGATAAATACGATTCAGGTAGCGTTGAATTTCTCGGCGAGAAACTGAAAAGAAACAGCCCGGGAGAAGCAATGCAGCGCGGTATTGCATTCGTCCCAGAAGACCGCAGACAACAGGGTTTGTTCATGCCGATATCGATCCTCAAAAATATTTCCATAACTATGTTGAAGACGCTAAGTAATTTTGGACTGGTATCACGTTCACAAGAATTGGCTGAAGGTGAAGAGTGGTCCAGGAAGCTCCAGATCAAATTCAATTCGATAAACGACTCCGTAGATCGACTTTCCGGGGGAAATCAACAAAAGGTAGTGCTCGCTAAATGGCTTTCTACACGACCTCGCCTACTGATTATTGATGAACCAACTCGCGGTATTGATGTGGGGACTAAATCTGAAGTACACAGATTTATATCGGAACAAGCATCAAGAGGCCTTGGCATATTGATGATTTCCAGCGAACTTCCGGAAGTCCTTGGCATGGCTGATAAAGTCTTGGTGATGCGTGAGGGTCGACTTGTTGGCCGATTTAGCGCTAAGGATGCAACACCAGAAAACGTAATCGCGGCAGCATCTGGAGCGAACTAATGAGAAAACTAATATCAATTCGCGAGTTTCCAATTTTTGTTGTTTTCGTTCTATTTTATTTAACTGCGGGTCTAGGCAATCACCAAATATTTACTACATCAGGATTACATGACATCCTTTTTGGGTCGGCCATTGTGGCACTTCTTGCAGTTGCAGAAACACTAATTATTGTTATGAAGCATATCGATCTTTCAATCGGTTCTGTGATTGGATTTTCTTCTTATCTCATTGGCAAGAATGCATCAGAGGGCCATGGATTATTTTTTTGTATGTCCATCGGAGTGGGGCTGGGCCTGTTGGTGGGTGCCCTCAATGGGCTATTAGTTGCTTACTTCAGGCTACCAAGTCTCGTAGTTACCCTCGGTACTTTGTATTTAGTTCGAGGCTATTTTAGCCAAGTTGTCGGTGGAGATTTTATTAATAGTGGACAAGTACCAAAGCTTTTAACGTCGATGGCGACACACACATTTGTGAAAGTTCCTCTATTATTTATAGTTTCACTAATTGTGGCTTTAATCGTTGGTTTGTACATGCGCAATATGCGCAGCGGGCGTGACCTTTATGCAATCGGCTCCAATCACTCCGCTGCTCTTCTGGCTGGTATCAATGTAGCGCACAGAACTTTTTGGGCATTTACCGCAGCTGGAGGAATTGCAGGTTTTGCTGGAGCTGTCTTGCTTGCACGTTATGGACAAGCTCAAGCCAATTCCGGACTCGGAATTGAACTTAACGTGGTAGCTGCCTGCGTTGTAGGTGGCGTTGCGATTGCTGGAGGCGTCGGTACTGTTTACGGAGCCATTATCGGCGCAATACTTCTCCAGACCATCGTTCTAGCTCTAGGCGCACTTGGAGTTTCACAATTTTGGCAGGGCGTAGTCAATGGAGCGCTTCTCATAGCTGCAATTTCACTGGACAAAATTCTTTCCATGAGAAGTGTGCGAACTCAGATTATGCGAAAGGTTCAACATGATTAGTGTAAAGAATAATCTAAAGCAACTGAATCAAAATTTAACCTGGGATAAAGGCGTCGGAATACTGCTTGTACTCACCGTGATTTTCGGCTGGGTTATGACGCCTGATTTTGCTAGCACAAGTAATCTGGGATTTGTCCTGCAGGATATTGGCGAAATCCTGATTATTGCTTTACCCATGACATTCCTAATTATTGCGGGAGAGATCGATCTGTCAGTCGCTTCTACTCTCTCACTGGCATCATCGACGATGGGCTACGCTTATCGAAGCGGCTTAGGATTTGGAATTGCTGTTTTCATTGGAATTTTAGTCTCAATTCTCTGTGGTGCGATTAATGGCTTCTTGGTGAATTATTTAGGTCTTCAATCATTGGCAGTAACTATTGGCACAATGGGATTGTTTCGCGGACTTTGTTTTGTCCTACTTGGGAATCAGCCAGTTAATCAGCTTCCAGATTTTTGGGCCAATCTCGGCTCTGAAAGTATCCCTCACACATTCCTTCCTTGGTCAGTTGTGATAATCATCCCTTCAGTAATAATTGCATGGGTTGTCTTACACAGGACTCGCGTCGGACGTTGGACATTTGTCACGGGTATAAGTGCCGAAGCGGCGCGTTTTTCAGGAATCCCTGATAAACGTTTTAAATTTTGGCTATTTGTGGCTACAGGATTCATGTCTGGGGTAGCAGCTTTCGTCTACACGCTCCGATTTGCGAGTGCATCACCTGACAGCGCCACCGGATATGAACTTTCAGTAATCGCTGCAGTTTTATTCGGCGGAGTATCGATTGCTGGTGGATTCGGGACAATGTGGGGAGTGCTTTTCTCCGTCCTTGAACTGGGTGCAATTCGCTCTGTTCTGCAACTAATCAATTTTACAGCTAACGCGCTCCAGATGGTCAGTGGTGCGCTCTTACTATTCTCAGTTGCTCTTCCACGAGTGATTGAGATGCTTAAAACTCGTCGTGAGGCGAGAGTTAAACCATCGGTTACCTCGTTGACCTCATCGAGGAGTGTCTAATGAAAGGAAGTCCGCAAAAAATGCAAAAAGCAAAACTCAAAGCCCTTGTTGCTGTTCTAGCAATCGGAGCTGTCTCATTTGCAAGCGCTCCAGCACAAGCTGCTGGTTCGATTAAGCCAGGTCTGAAGATCGCAATCATGCCAAAGGCTGTCAACAACGGCTACTTCACTGCATGGAACCAGGGTGCTCAGAAGGCTTGTAAGGAAATCAAAGCAACTTGCACCTATCTTGGACCTACACAAGCTACAGGCCCTGCACAGGTTCAATTTATTAACCAAGTTATTCAAAAGAAGTACAACGTTCTTGTAATTTCTGCAGCAGATCAGAATGCGATCGTTCCGGCTCTCAACAAGGCTAAGGCTGCTGGAATTACAATCGTAACTTCAGATGCAGACGTAGCATCGACTGCGGCTTCATCTCGTGTTGTATCAATTCTTCCTGCTGCAAGCGACCGCATTGGTACAGCTGAAGTAGATTGGATTGCTCAGGCAACAGGTGGCAAGGGCTCTATTGCAGTCTTGTCTGCAGCAGCAACTGCGGCTAACCAGAATGCTTGGATTGCAGCAATGGGTCCATATTTGACTTCTAAGTATCCAAATATGTCATGGGTTGGTGGAACAGTTGATAAGTCAGTTTTCTACGGAAATGACGATCCTGCTACATCAACATCACAGTTCGATGCGATCTTGGCTCAATATCCAAATGTAGCTGGAATCATCGCTCCAACAACTGTTGGCGTGCTTGCTGCAGCTCAGGAGAAGAAGGCTAAAAACGCTGCTGTGCAGGTAACTGGTCTTGGACTTCCAAGTCAGATGGCTTCATACATTGAAGATGGAACTGTGCAACAAGTAGGACTGTGGAACCCAATCGATCTTGGCTATGTAGCTGTCTACGCAGCTGCGGAAGCAAAGTCTGGTTCATTCGCAGGTAAGGTAGGTTCTACCTTCACTGCAGGATCCAAGAGCTACACAGTTGTTCCTGGTGGAATTGCCTACCTTGGTGATCCATTTACATTCAACAAGTCAAACATCGAAACATTCAAGGTTATTTACTAATAGTTATCTCAACATGTAAATAATTTTGTTGCACGATGAACCAGGTGACTCACGATAGCCGCCTGGTTCATCTCACACAGAAGGGAGTGAAGTTCATGGAGCGAGTGTGTTTCCGCCTCCAGATTAAGTTATCTCGGATGGACGAATATATAGAGCGTCACGCTGAAGTTTGGCCCGAAATGAGAGCTGCTTTAAGTGAGACAGGCTGGTGTAACTATTCACTTTTTATTGATAAGAGCGATGGTCTCTTAATTGGATATCTGGAAACCCCAAATCTAGAAGCTGCCAAGGCTGGAATGGCGAAGACAGATGTCAACGCACGCTGGCAAGCACAAATGGGAGAATTTTTTGAAGAATTAGAAGGTGTTGCACCAGATGAAGGCTTTATCCGCTTAACTGAAATTTTCCATTTATTGTAGTTGCGAGCTCACCTAAGGAGTAAAAATGTCAGATAAGACAGAAGTTAAGAAGACCCTTAACCGATTGAAAATTGAAACACCATCATGGGCTTATGGAAACTCAGGAACGAGATTTAAAGTATTTGGACAATTAGGTGTGCCTCGAGATCCATTTGAAAAGATTGCAGATGCTGCACAAGTAAATAAATATACTGGCGCAGCACCAACTGTTGCATTGCATATCCCTTGGGACAAAGTTGGGAATTATGTCCATTTGGCTGAACACGCTCAGTCGCTCGGCGTGAAGTTAGGCACGATCAATTCAAATACCTTCCAAGACGATGATTACAAACTGGGAAGTGTATGCAACCCGGATCCGAAAGTGCGAAAGAAAGCGGTCCAACATCTCATCGATTGCATTGAAATAATGAACCGGACTGGCGTTCAAGATTTAAAATTGTGGTTTGCGGATGGAACGAACTATCCTGGCCAAGATAACATTGCCGATCGACAGAATCGATTAGCTGAGTCGCTTGCAGAAACCTATAAGCATCTGACTGGAACTCAACGTATGCTACTTGAGTATAAGTTTTTTGAGCCTGCTTTCTATCATACCGATGTCCCCGACTGGGGAACTTCTTTTGCACACTGCCTTAATCTCGGTGAGAGAGCATTTGTTTGCGTAGATACCGGTCATCATGCCCCTGGAACAAATATTGAATTTATTGTCGCTACATTATTACGAGCCAAGAAACTTGGAGCATTTGACTTCAATTCACGTTTCTATGCTGATGATGACTTGATAGTAGGCGCAGCAGACCCATTTCAGCTCTTTCGCATAATGCATGAAGTCAATATAAATGGGGGATTTGAAGCAAATACACCGATCTCATTTGTTCTTGATCAATGCCACAATATTGAAGCTAAAATTCCAGGACAGATTCGATCGATTTTGAATGTTCAAGAGTCCGTTGCAAAGGCTCTCTTGGTCGATCAGAAGGCATTGGCCAGCGCACAAGCTTCAGGTGATGTACTCGAAGCAAATGCGGTACTTATGGATGCATATAACTCCGATGTACGACCTCTTTTGGTTGAATGGCGTGAAGAGCAAGGCTTAGACGGTGATCCGATGGCAGCATTTAGAAAATCTGGCTATTTGGAAACTATCGCGAAAGAACGGGTTGGCGGAACTCAAGCTGGTTGGGGTGCATAAATTGGGAATCTCTGAACTAACTCCGGCAGTCGATCAACTTATTCAACGTTCAAATCGTCTCGGATCGAATCCAAAGGTGACCAACTATGCTGGTGGAAACACTTCAGCAAAGGGAGAGATTCTAGACCCCATTACTGGTGAATCAACGTCTCTCACTTTTGTTAAGGGATCCGGAGGGGATCTAGGCACTTTAACGCAGAATGGTCTTGCTATCCTCTATACGGACAAGATTCATGCTCTCAAGAATGTATATGCCGGCGTCGAACACGAAGACAAGATGGTTGAGCTATTTGATTTCTGTCTTTACGGTAAAGGCGGTGCAGCACCAAGTATCGATACTTCCATGCACGGGCTTGTTGACTATGCACATGTCGATCACTTGCATCCTGATTCAATTATTGCTTTTGCAACCTCTATTGATGGTCAACGCCTCACCCGGGAATGCTTCGGTGACGAAATTCTTTGGGTTGATTGGAGGAGACCTGGTTTTCAACTCGGTCTTGATATTGCAGAGGTGGCTGCCAAGCACCCAGAGGCTAAAGGATGCATACTTGGTGGACATGGTCTAACAACCTGGGCCACCACCAGCGATGAGTGCGAAAAACGTTCATTGGAAGCAATTGCTAAAGCTGAAAAATTCATTAATGAGCATGCTGTCAAATTCCCTCTTGGCGAGTTTGTCAGCGAGTTTGCGCCGCTCGAAGAGAGTGATCGCCATCTTCGTGCGTCAAAGCTTGCACCAATTCTTAGGGGAATCGCTTCATATGACGCTCGTATGGTCGGCCACTACAACGATTCTTCCGAAGTACTCAATTTCTTGTCTCATTCGAAGCTATCTCAATTAGCTGTTCTCGGTACCTCGTGTCCAGATCATTTTTTGCGTACAAAGATTTCACCACTTGTCTTAGATACGGCCCCAGATGCCCCGATCGAAGAAGTAATAACAAGACTAAATGAAATTCATGGGGAATATCGAAAAAATTACTCTGACTACTACCAACGTTATGCCACAGATAAAAGCCCAGCGATGAGAGGTTGCGACCCAGCCATTATTCTCGTTCCTGGTGTAGGAATGTTTTCATACGGAAAAGATAAGCAGACCGCACGAGTTGCTGGCGAATTCTATGTGAATGCAATTAACGTCATGCGTGGTGCTGAATCCATATCCTCGTATCAACCAATTTCTGAGGCAGAGAAATTCAAAATCGAATACTGGGAGTTGGAAGAAGCAAAGCTTCGTAGAATGCCAGCTCCTAAGAAACTGCAGGGTCAGATTGCAATCATCACGGGTGCAGCTTCAGGTATCGGCAAAGCCATTGCTATGCGGTATGCAGCCGAAGGCGCATGTGTTGTTATCGCGGACCGAGACTTTGAAGGAGCAAAAGCAACAGCTGCGGAGATTGGCAATAGCGATAGAGCTATTGCAGTGTCGGTAGATGTTACTGATGAGAAAGCGGTCGAAGCTACTATTGATGCAACAGCATTAGCATTTGGTGGTGTGGACATTATTGTCAACAACGCTGGACTTTCTTTAAGTAAATCTCTGGTCGAAACAACTGTTCAAGACTGGGATCTACAACACAATGTAATGGCTAAAGGGTCATTTTTATTTTCTCGAGAAGCGGCAAAGGCGCTCATTCTGCAGAGAATGGGAGGCAATATCATCTACATCTCGAGCAAGAACTCAGTTTTTGCTGGCCCCAACAATGTTGCTTACGGTGCAACAAAAGCCGATCAAGCACATCAAGTGAGATTATTGGCCGCTGAACTAGGTGAGCACAAGATCCGTGTGAACGGCATCAATCCTGACGGGGTTGTTCGTGGTTCTGGAATCTTTTCTTCGGGATGGGGCGCTAATCGCGCAGCAGTGTACGGAGTGGAGGAGGAAAAGCTCGGCGAGTTCTACGCAAAACGCAGTATTCTAAAATTGGAAGTCATCCCCGAACATATCGCTGCTGCTGCTTTTGCATTGGTTAGTGGAGATTTGCCGCTTACAACGGGACTCCACATTCCTGTAGATGGTGGCGTTGCGGCTGCATTCCTGCGATAGATATGCACTATTTTGCAGCTGTAGATTTGGGGGCTACCAGCGGACGTGTCGCCGTTGGCTCGGTTTCCGCTGATTACCTCAATTTTGAAATATTGCATCGCTTTCCAAATCACATAATTCAAGATGAAGAAGGATCATTTCTTTGGGATTTTAAGACACTTTTTGAAGAGGTACTCAATGGTCTTCGTCTTGCCTCTAGGAAATATATTTTAAGCTCTGTCGCTGTGGATACATGGGCGGTTGATTACGCTCTGTACAACGAAGAGTGGGAGCAAACTGCCCCAATTTACTCTTATCGTGATTCAAGAACTGACGGCGTTATGGAGTCAATGATTTCTCAATATGGGAAATCCGAGTTGTACAAGAACACTGGAATAGCATTCTTGCCATTCAACACAATTTTTCAATTGATTGCTGCCCAGCAACGAGGAGATTTGGCTACCAATGCTCGATTCCTCATGTTGCCAGACGTAATCAATCATTTACTAGTTGGTTCTCATAGTAATGAAATTACAAATGCTTCAAGTTCTCAGTTGCTTAACGCCACTACTCGGGACTGGGATTGGGATCTGATCGAGGAAATTGGATTGCCGCGCAGCCTTTTTCCACAATTACATGAGGCTGAAACAACTCTTGGGGTAATTACTCAGCATAAGGAGCTTTCAGGAATAGATGTCGTTGCAATAGGATCCCACGACACAGCATCAGCTGTTGCAGCAATTCCGATGTTAAATCCAGAAGATACCATCTATATATCGAGCGGAACCTGGTCACTAGTTGGGTGCGAACTCGATCATCCCGTCATTTCGGATGTTGCCTTAAGCATGAATCTTACGAATGAGTTGGGCGTTGGAAATAAAGTGCGGCTTTTAAAAAATGTCGCAGGAATGTGGATTATTTCGCAATTGTTGGCTGAATGGCAGGTGGACGAACCAAAACTTTCGATTTTGGACTTGGTGCAAGAAGCTAAATCAGTTATAACTCCTGCGAGGTTTGACCCCAATGACCCAATTTTCCTACATCCTGGAGAGATGTCAGATCGAATTCTAATAAAGGCATTTGAATACTCACAAATAAACCTGTTATCGCGTGCTGAAATTATTCGATCAGTCTATGAGTCATTAGCGGAAAGCTACGCTAGGACAATAAATGAAATCAGCATCGCCACTGGGAAACGATTCACAGCAATAAATATCGTAGGCGGCGGCTCAGCCAACGACTTCTTAAATCAACTCACGGCAAACGCAACTGGGCTGCAAGTAACCGCTGGACCGGTGGAGGCGACATTGTTAGGCAATATCGGAGTTCAGGCAATACGCAAAGGCATAATTAAGGATTTGACGCATCTACGTAAACTTGTGAGTACTTCTTATCCATTAAGGCATTTTGATTCTAGGAATTAAGTTTGATCATTAATTTGTACAACGGAGATTATTTTGGCCGAAGTGATATCCCCGCTTCATAAGGCAATTTAACCAACTGATACATCGAAATTACCATCAACCCTGCTATCACCCAGAGGGCGCATGTGTATTGGTCCGCGCTTGATATGAAATCGCGACCAAATTTGAGGGCGATCACCACAAGAGATACCCCAATAATGTCATTGAGTTTGATGAAGATAATGTTGAGGCTATTTGCGTGTGGCACTAAATCAGTATCAATATCAGCGAAGGTAAGTGCATAGTAGAAAGTCAGGATGAGGGAGCGGGCACCTCCTGCGATGAAAAGCGCCACCGCAAGTTGGGCGATCATAGAAGGCTTAGCCAAAACAATGATGAAAACTATTGAGAAAGCCGACACTACGGTGAACCAGACCAAGAGTGGCTTAAGGGCAAACTTCTTCATTAATGGATTAGTTATGGATTTAAAT
>Ga0164297_10004076_pt1 | contig 13283 bp, 10 predicted proteins | sample GEODES058metaG_FD_113539 | JGI IMG/M metagenome (GOLD analysis project Ga0164297, IMG submission 113539) | Dystrophic lake water microbial communities from Trout Bog Lake, Wisconsin, USA - GEODES058 metaG | ecosystem: Environmental > Aquatic > Freshwater > Lake | place: USA: Trout Bog Lake... | reverse complement strand
TTGTAAATTATAAATTGTAAATTATAAATTGTAAATTATAAATTGTAAATTATAAATTGTAAATTATAAATTGTAAATTATAAATTGTAAATTATAAATTGTAAATTATAAATTGTAAATTATGAATTGTAAATTATAAATTGTAAATTATGAATTGTAAATTATGAATTGTAAATTATTATATATATTTATTATGGTTTATAATATTTTTATTAGTTTATTTTATTTTGGCGTTGTCTAAATGGTTTTATAATAATTTATTCTTAATAAAATTTATAATTGATGCTAAAAGTCATTATACAACCATTTAGACAACGCCAATATTTTCATGATGATAATTATACAATAAATAGAATAAATTAATATATATTATTCTATAAAAATTGAAAAAATCTATATATTAATATTTATATTAAATTAATAATTTTGAAGAATTCGCAAAGATGTCAAAGTGTGTTGTAGTGAGTTGTGCGTTTAATCCAAAAGCACCTGAATTTGTTCTGGGTCCGGACTCAACTGTTAAGCCACCAGTTGCGCTATCTATCACACTAACCGTTGATTTATCTGGATCAGTTGTGCTAACAATTGAACCATTTAAAGCTGCTAAAGCTGAAACTGAAGCTGAAACTGAAGCTGAAGCTGAAACTGAAGCTGAAGCTGAAGCTGAAGCTGAAGTGTCTGAAGCATTAATATGTGAGACACAAATCCAAGAACCGCCTACGAATGAAAGTGTTGAGGGCGAAGAAAATGACGATTATGACAACGCTCTGGCTGAATTTACCGTTACTATTTCTCAAAAGAACGAAGAAGACGCAGAAGACGCAGAAGACAAAGAAGATGCTGAAGAATCCGCAAAAACTGCAGACGAACCATACTGCAAAATGTGTGGGAACTACAATTTGACGACATGTGGCAATTGTAATTCTAGAATTTGCTTTAGTTCTGACTGCGGAAATTTTAAAATTTGCGAGTGTAATTGCGAGCATTGCAAAGTCTTTTTCATGGATTGCAAATGTAATTGCACATGCAAAAAAGGCGTTTGTGCATGCATGTGTCTCAGATGCAACAACCCCCGCAACACTGTTTGCGTGTGTGACCATGTAAAGTGCGATACATGTGATAAATTTAAGTGCACTTGCTTATTGGATCAAGACCCCCAACATGTCACATGTTTCTGTAATCTCGCCATTGTGGATGAAAACGGACAACTATTCAGACTGGTTCATGATTCAAAGGTAATTATCCAACAAGCATTGTGCCCATTTAAACATGTATTGTGCCCCAAAAACAACAAATGTCGGGACACTGCGTGTACATTATTTCACCAACAGTGCCAAACAATTAAATTTGAACCTTGTGATGTTGCGTGTGAAAGAGCATACCATACTCATGGACACAATGATGTCGTGTCACAAGTACAATCATCCACTCGCGCACATCCATCCGCAACTACTCGCGCACATCCATCTGCAACTACTCGCGCACATCCATCCACATCTACTCGCGCACATCATTCCGCATCTACTCGCGCACATCATTCCGCATATACTGCTGCCTCTTATGATCGAACAGCATCTCCACATGCCCAAAAAGGACCCTATTGTGCTCCAAAACAACTAAAACCCAGCAAGGTATGCCAACATTATTTGAATGGTAGATGTATATTTGGTGATAAATGTTTTAATGAACATCCAAAAAAGACACATAAGCAAAACGCATTTGAACGTACCCAACTGCAACAACTGCAACAACTCGCGTATAAAAGACAAGCACTACGCGCGACATTTGCTGCACATCTTGGGGAGGGCATTAATAACAGATGGGATTTTATGGATGACTATTGTATTTACATGGTGAAAGGCGAAATCCAAAATGTTATTGACACGCGCGCAAAAATAAAGATAAGATTGCCTCCTCAGTTCGTGATTTGTCAGCACTGGATGAAAAATGAGAAGTGTCGCAAAAACTGTATGTTCATGCATCAGTTTAAAGCCCCTGAATGCCCTGCTCTCGCAATATTGGGCTATTGTGAATTCTCCACCTCATGCCCTTGCTTTTGTGACGGTCATACCATCTAGAATTAGCTTTTATGTTGATTCGTCATTTCATTTCACATTTTAAGTCTCATATTTTTTTATTATTTTATATATCATTAAATCATGTTAAAAAAATTGAAATCCTTAACTATTTGTTAGTTAAATATATATACACTAATAAAATATAATGAATTCAAATTCAAGCCCTAATTCATGCTCTCAAGTTAAGCAATCATCTCAAGTAATTTATAAAAAAGTAGCTCAATCAGCTCAAGCATCTCAAGCAGCTCAAGCAGCTCAAGCAACTCAAGCAACTCAAGCAACTCAAGCAACTCAAGCAACTCAAGCAACTCAAGTAACTCAAGTAACTCAAGCAACTCAAGCAACTCATCCAGAAAAATCGGCTCGCGTTAAACAAGTAAATCAACAAACAAGTGCAGCTCAAGAAATTCATAAAACTAAACAGTGCAGATACAATAATACCCCCCAAGGATGTATTAATGGTGATGAATGTTTATTTGCGCATACTGATAATGAATATGGACGAAAATATCAAAAATTAAATAGACGAATACACCACAAAGATTATGAAATAAAAAAGTTATGTAAATATTTTCCAGAATGTAGTAAAGGCGATGAATGTACTTTTTTGCATCTTGTACAACCAAGAAAACATAATCAAGAATATGCGGCTGCAGCTTCTTCAAATCAAAATCAAAATCAAAATTTAAATGATGATGATACTTATAACGAAACAAGTAAAACAGAACTAACACAACGAACATGTTATTTTTATAAGACACAAAAAGGGTGTCGCAATGGTGATAATTGTAAATTTGAACATAACGATTAATATTAATATTAATATTTTAATAACAACATTTTTTATTTTCATTATTAATTAATTGAGTATTTTCTTGAACATTAATATTATTATTTATAATTTTTTTAACACCACAAATATTTATATCTTCATAATTATGTTTATTTATTTTATTTAATATATTAGTTGCTAATGTATTAAAAATAAATGATAATTCATTATTTGTTTTAGCACTTAATTCAGTAAAAAGCATATTATTTTCTTTTGCGAATGTTTCTCCTTCTGTGTATAATACTTCGCGTTTATATTCAAGATCATTTTTATTTCCTATTAACATAATTTCGGGGTTAGTATTTACTTTTAAAATATCTGCTAACCATAATTTAGCATCATCAAAACTTTTTCTATTAGCAATATCATAAACAAGAATTACTGCTGCACTGTCTCTATAATATTGTTTTGTGATTGACTTAAAATATTCTTGGCCGGCAGTATCCCATAATTGTATTTTTATTTTTGTGTCATTTATAATAATATTTTTAATAGCAAATTCAACCCCTAATGTAATTTCATGATCTGTATTAAAAGTATCATTTATATATCTGCTAACAATCGAACTTTTACCAACCCCCGAATTACCGAGTGTTATATATTTGAATACATAATCGTAAGTTTTCATTATTACTTAATATTATGTAATATTATTTATTTTCATATATTTATTTTTTATTTTTTTTAATTCTTTTTTATTATCTTTATTTTCATAATTTTTAACCATCATTGCGAGTGAATATATTTTTTTAAATTTTATTTTATACATATTTATAAATTCATAATATAATGCATCAATAATACTTGTCCAATCATTCTTTTTATAATCACTCATTTTTATAATATAATTGCTTGCACATAAATAAGGTTTTGTCATCATATGTTTATTATTTGATATAAAACCATATAATAACATACCATAAACATTTGGAATCATAAATACGTCATAAGCATCAATATACATAGTAGAAAACCATTTATAAATTTCTTCAGGTTTTATATTTAATAAATTTAAAAAATTACCAATACCCATTAATCTTTCAATGTGATGTGAATAAGCATAATTATGAATTTTAGTTAGAATATTATCAATGTATTCAATATTGGTATTATTGCTCCATATACATTCTGGAATATTATTTTTATTATTATCATAAAAATGGTTTGTTTCTAAATATTTACCAAAAAAATAATAAATAAAATAGTTATATTCTCTCCATCCTATAATTTGTCTAATAAATCCTTCAATTGTTGCTATATTATTTTTTGTAATTTTTATTTTCTTAATTAATTTTATTATATCTAATGGAATTAATAAACCAATATTTAATAATGGGGATAATAACGAATGATAGCCAAAATTAATTTTACTATTTATAGCATCTTCAAATTCACCAAAATTAGTTAATTTATATTTAATAAATTTTTTTAACCATGTTAAAGCACTTTTACGAGTTATTGGATATATGAAATTAGAACTGCAACCATAATTATTACTATATTTTTTTTCAACATATTTTATAGCATAGTCAGTATATTTATTTTTATTTATTTTATATTTTAATGGTTCTTTGATGTTTGCAGGAAATTTATTTCGATTAAGTGTATCAAAACTCCAACTATCATATAATGGTTGATTTTCATTTTCTATTAATAAATCATATTTAATTCGTTGATATTTATAAAAAATATCATGTCTTATTGATTTCATTTTATTTTTTAATTTTTTATTATCATCAATTGTATTTAAAAAATATGGAGAATCATACATTTCAATATTATAATTTTTTGTTAATTGATTAATTTCATTAATTAAATCATTTTCAATTGGATTATACAATTTAATTTTTCTAGGATTTAAATTTTTTAATATATTTTTAAGACTTTCAGAATTTGTATTAATTATTTTTATATCATATTTATTTTTATTTGTATCATAAAAATATTTCATACTTGCTATATGAAGTATTAATTTTAATTTATGAAATTTATATCTTGTAAAAAAATATTCATGTTCTAATAATAAAATTTTTGTTTTTATATCAATTATTTTTGTAAAATAACTGATATCAAATAATTGACTCGGATAAATTAAAATCACATCAAACATTTATATTATTATTAGAATCCATTAAAAATTATTCCTTTATCTTTATCTATAATTAATTTATCATTAATAGAAAGGTTTAATTTAAATTCATCTAATGATATTTTATATTGTGGTACATATGAATAATATAAATTTTCAATATATTTTGGGTTAATATCATTATGAACTATTATATAATCAATACACACTCCAATTAATTTATTAAATCTATATGGAATGTCCGTAATTATAATAAGATTAATATTATTTTCATAATGAACTGCCATTAATGCTAATAAAGCTTCTGATTTAACAAGTATATCATCGTTCAAATGAATAACAACAATTTTATTTTTTGTTTCTGTTTCAATCATTCTTTTAATGTTATTCTTAAAATTATTATTTAAAGAATATATTTCTTCAGTTCTATATACATCATTCCAAATGTTATATAAATTATTATTCGTTTCATATAAATATATTTTATCAATATTATATTTATTCATTATTATATCAACTAAATATACTGCTGTTTCAGTTTTATTAATATTGTCTTCTCCTGTTATATAACTAAAAGCATATTCTTTATAATCACTTTTTTCAAATAAATTAAAATTATATATTTTTTCATTTCTTGTTTTTTCTATAAATTCAGTATAATCATTATTTAATTCATTATATGATTCTATAAAATTATCATATTGTTTACATAATTCACAATATTTTAATGTAATGTTGCTTTCATTGCTTTGATCGCTTTCATTATTATAAATAATATCTTGTTCTTTTTCTTGTTCTTTTTCTTGTTCTTTAAATAATTCATAAGTTCGAATAATAATTATTTCATTGCGTGTATTTTCACCGTAAAAATATTTAAAATAACTATTATTAATTATTTTTTTAATTTCACCAAGAAATATTTTTGTTGCATTATCATAAAAGAGATATAACCCCGGATTTAATTTTTCAATAATTGCATCAACATTCTCACAAATAATAACAATTTCAATATTTTCAGTTTGTTTGATAAATTCAATAAATTTATCAGAAGAATTGACATTACCAATAATATTCTTATTTTCAATACAAGCAATAGAATACATTTATAGTTTATATTATTATATATTATAATTGTATTCAATAAGTTAGCACTTTCAATTTTTATTAGAATTATTATATTATATTATACCACTTATTACATTCATTGACCCAGAAACATAATTAGTGAAACCAACTATTTTATTATTTTTATTAACACTAACTAATTTTAAACCATTGTTATTAATTTTATTTATTGTAGCAGATGAAAAATATAATTCAAGTTCGGGGAAATCATTTAAATAATTAAAAAGTTCATTAGCATCATTAATATATAATTTAAAAATTTTATTAGTTGCAAATGATGGGATTAATATAATATATTTATCATAAGTAAAACACGAAACAATATAAAAATTATCATAAGTATTATTATCAATTATTTCATTTTCTATTTTTAAAAAAACTTCATTACTGCTAATTTCATTATTATTATTATTAATACTAACCATTAAAACCGGAAAGCCATTTTTATTTGAATTAATATTTGACCATAATAAAATATTTGTGTGAGAATTACTTTTTAATTTTATAATGCTATCAAAATTAGGCGATGAATTTAAATTATTTGGTAATTCATATTTTTCATTAAATGTAATTACACCATTATTATATTGTGCTTTAATAATAAATCTATTTTTTTGAACAATGTTTATAATTGACATAACATCACATAAATCATCAATTGTTGTGTCTTTATATTTATCACAACAATCTTCTTCTTTATATTTACATGATAATAATAATGTATTATTGCTACATTCATTAACATTTGTTGCACCAGTAATAAAATAATCAGTATTTAAAACTCCGCTGAATAAATTATTACTTATACTGATGTTGGGGGGTTCTTGTGAAAAAGTTTTAAAATTATAAATAAAAATATCACTTGTTGAAAATAATATCGCGTGATGACAAGAAATTAATGACATTGCATTTATTTGTTTATTTAAAGTTGTTCTTAATACATCGATATGTATATGCATTATACAATATATAATCAAAAAATATTGAAATTTAAACAAATAAATATATATTTTATATGTTATCAATAAATATGAAATATTCAGTTCTTAATAAATTAAATGTTGTTCATACTACGGATAATATATATGGTTCAATAGATTATGTTAAATCTAAATATCATGATGCAATATATTTAGCAACTGAATTTTTAGATGAACCAGATAATTGGGAAAAAGAATTAACAAATGAGAAATATAAAGAAGGTAAATATATATTTTCAAATATAATAACAACTAAATTATTTACAAAAATTAAAAAAGATGTTGGATTTATTTTTTCAAATGTTGTTTTTGAAATTAATTTAATTGATATTTGGACATTATTTGTAAATCCTGAACAAATTATTATTAAAGAAAAAGAAAAAGAAAATCAAATAATAATAACAACAAAAATAAAACCAGAAACACAAATACCATTATTAGATATCAAAAATAATTCTAAAAATACAAAATATTTTTGTATTGGATTTAATAATACAGAAGCAATTAATAAAATTGAGAATATTATTAATACACATATTATAAATTCATATATATATGAAGAAAATATTTACATCATAACAAATAATGATGAAAAAACTAAATTTTGGACAAGAAAATATCCAAATAGTTTTGTATGCAGTGAGCTTGATAATGAAATTTTATATATGTTAATGCCGTATGACAAGCATAATGATAAGAAATTAATTATATTTGATAATTGTATTACAAAAGATATACTTTATAAAAAAAAATTTATGGGTATTATCCATAGTTCAATGTTTGTTATAATATTATCAGATAATGAAGATATATATAATTCACAAATACCGTGTAATTGTAATTATTTAATGCTATATTCTTTTCCACACAAATGGACAACGCAAACAAGTAATGAATTTTGTAAAAATTATCCAGTTCTTAAAAATCATAAAGAAATAGTAAATATTCATTTTGAATGTGAGAGAAATAAAAATGCTTTAGTAATAAATTGTAAATTGCCACATTCACAAATACTGCAATTTTAATTTATTAATTTATTAATTTATTAATTTTTAGAAGCATAAGCTAATGAACAATAACCGCCAATAATTCTTAATACATTTAATGAATTATTAAATACATAAAAATTAACATCAGTTTTTAATAATAATTGTCTATATTCACTTAATAATATAATTTGTTCATTATTATTTAATAAATAATCATATACATTTAATGTTATTAATGCTTTATTATAATTTAAATTTGTATTATCATAATTTTTTAATATTTGTTTTGCGGTTGATATATCTAATAAACTAAATATATCTTCTTTAAATATTGTTATATTTGTATCAATATTAGAATCATATGAATATATATCATTGTCACAATAAGTATAACAAAATGGATCAATATCCATTGTAATTCGAACATCAGTTAATTTAGAAAAATTACATGTTCCAGATGGTTGCATTTGTAATGGTTCTAATGAAAAATTATATATATTTATTCCTCTTTGCGGACTTACTTTGTGATATACATTCGGTAAATATAAATCATAATAACCCCCGTTTTGCTGTGAATTTCGTGCCATATTATTAAAAAATAATTGTGATGTAAGTATTGGATTTGTAATTGTATTTACTATATTTTTTATACTATGTTCATACCATTTACACTCTGTATAACCATTTCTATTATTTGTATATTTATTATGAGTAATTAACCAAATGAGTTCTTTTGATGGACAAATAAAATATAAATTAGCATTCATATCAAAATAATCTTGTGTTCTTGTTTGTATTATTTCTACTAAGTATTCATGGCCAGATTGCGCAAATCGTTTTCTTTCTAATCCATCTAAAAATATATAATCAACCCATAAATCCCCATATAAAGAATAAGCTTTTGAATTCCAAACATTTGTTAAATTAATATTATTTATTATTTGTGTATTTTGTAATGTCATACTATGTATATTATTTTGTATAAAATCAATCATACTTGCTGTAAGATTATATTCACCTAAACCACTAATATTTGTATTAAAAATTCTTTCTATAAAAAAGACATCTTCAAAATTTCTTAATTTAACATCAAATCGTATATCATTATATTGTGATGATATTAATGGAAAACTTAATCCATTAAATTTATTGAACCAAAATATTGTTGGAATATATATATCATATGCAGGTTTTGTTTTATTATTAAACGTTGTTAATTCCGGAACATTACCAATTAATTTATTGTAATTTTCAATTTGTGCTTCTTTATATGTTAATTGATACCATGTATTTATCCATATTCCTAAATGACTATCTATTTTTTGTCCTCCTATGTAAATATCTATATAATCTATTATTGAATGACCTAAATTTTTTACCCATGCACATTTAATATTCGTATCTGTTATTATATTATTCTCTTTTTGAATTTCTAAATATTTGTCATAATAATATTTTTGTAATTTTATACAATTCTTAATTCCGTTTGTTATTACATTTTTTAGAAAATATTTTTTTATTAAATTGTCAATTTCATTTACATTTGCTGTGCCTTGTGATTGTGTATAATAAAAATTAAATAATTGTCTATAAATTTTAGTGTCAAAATATGTAAATAAATAATATAAATCTAAATCATCATAATCATTAATGACACTATTAAAATAAGATATAATAGAACTAATATTAAAAGTACCTGTTTTTTGAGTATCTGAATATACATATATTGTTGTTGATGCAGGTGCAACTGTTAATGTACTGTTATAATAATTATTTATATTTGTTCTCATATCATCCCATAATATATTAATAGCATTTGTATCATAATAAATTATGTCATATATATTTGTCATAACTTGCATATACACATTACAAATTTCATTATATCTATTCAAAGTATTTGGTAATAAATATTGTGTATATATACTTGTATCAATACCAACGTCTTTTTTTGTTATATTTATTTGTGGTATTGTAATATGTAAATATGTTTTATGTATTAAATCGCCGTTACGTGGAATAACAACTTGTGTATATTCACCAAATTTAATTGTTTTATCAAAATTTAAAATAACGGATTCCGCAGCAAAATGTGTATATCTTCTATATACTGATTTATAAAAAGATATTTGGGGATTACCAGTTAAAAATATATCTTTGACCGCATATGCAGCTAAATTTATTAATCCTCCAGCCATTATTATTAATATTAATTATTATTTTTATGATTAATGAAACATAATATTATTTTTATCATATTGGGTATAAAATTTATGTTACATGTTTCTAATATATATAAATGATAATAATGCAGACACTAAAATAATACCAGTCATTAATGCTGTAATAATATTTATAATATATACATTATTAGTATCATCATCTTTTTTAGTTTTTGTAACAGTATAAACACTTGTAATAAACACATAAATTAAATAACACAAAAATATTACAACAACTTTAACAATATATTGTTGTATAGATGAAATGCCCATAATTGTGTTTAAAAAGTTCATTATTTATATTATATATGTATATTATAAATTTCTGATAAAAATATTTGCACTTACACCAGATGAAACTCGCCAGACATTATAACATAAAGAATAAGACCGCAAAGATGCAGTATTTGATTTTGAAATAATAGTATTAGCTTTTATTCCTAATTCTATTAAATCGATTTCTGTCATATTTGTTGTGCCGGAAGGATTGGATTCAGTTGGAAATAAAGAATAAGAATACATAAAACAGCCTTTGGGGAGATAATTATTTGAATGTTGATAAGGCTGAATAAATTCAAAATAATCACTTGTTCTTTGTGATAATCTATTTTGTGAATTTAATTTTAATAATGTTTGAGTTAATAAACTTAATTGAGAAATATTTTGGTTATTGTCATAAAAAGAAGTATAATTAAATGTTTGATTAGCATAAGACATATTATCAAGTTGAACTAACCAAACAACTAATTTACACGGTTGGTCGATTAATAATTGTATTTTGGGATGAGTTCCTTGAATAGCAATATCGGGAGTAAAATATAATTGCTCAATTAAATAATCCATTTTTGAACTTAAAAATTTTTTTCTTTCATCAATATCAATGTAAATATAAGTGACTAAAACAACACAATCAATCATATTTATATTTTTATAAGTTGTATTATTATAAATAACATATGACGTAGCATTAGATTGTGGATTTACATAATAACCATTTGTCATATTATATATTGGAGCAGAAGCATCAAATGTATTTTGTGTAATTGGCGTATAATATAATTTTTGGGTTACAATGTCATAATCATAATATATACCATAATTTGTTGTATTTGTAATACTACTGATTTGTGTTATTATTTCATATTTTTCAAAATTAACTAAATAATTACTACATTGAATATAATAAGTTGGTATTATTAAAAGACATTCATTCAATGGATTAAATGAAATATTAATATTAATAATATCAAGCTGCATACTAACAAGGGGCAGAGATAACCCAGAATCGCGACAAAACCAAAAATACAAAGGTATATAAATTATATATTCATCTTTTGATGAAGAGAATTCTGTTAATTCATTAACATTTCCAATTAATTTATTAAATCCATCATCTTTAATATTTCGTGTTGTTAGACAAGACCAAATATACATCCATTCGCCGTAATGTTTATCAATTATTTTATTTCCAATTTCGATTTCAACATAATTAATTAATGAAAAGCCAATAAATTTATTCCATCTACATTCAGCATTATTTAAATTAATTGAAGGCAGTGTTATTTTAATACACATTCGATTTGCCAAATCTCCTTCAGTTGATATTTTACATGTATATTTTTTTCCAAAATTTGGCTGTTCTTGAAAATTTTGTGGGACATCTTCAGTAGCAAAATTTGTGTGTCTTCTATATATTTGTTTAAAAAATGTTATCTGAGGTTTTCCATTTAAATAAATATTTTCTTTTCCATATGCGACTAATTGAATTAACGCCCCTGTCATTATTTATTATTGAAAAACAAAAATAAATAATATTAAAAAAAGCATTTATAAAAATTATTAAGGTGAACCTGCGAGCGTTAATGCGTTAATGCCAGTAATAAATTGGGTTTGATGCGCCATCATTTTCGTGATTGCATTGGTCGTTTCTTGTTGACACTTAGCAATATCCGCTTCTAAAATAGTTTTCGTTTGTTCCTCGTCTGCAAAAACACCCAACGCAATATCATCATTGGGGTGACATCTATTTAATGCAAGTTTATTTGCATACTGCATTTGTGCGTCAATTAATTTACGCAATGCAGCTTCTGTTTTACCAATTTGATTTAATTGTTCTTTTAATTCGTTTAAATCATCCTCACTTACTTTTTTTCCATGTGATTTTAAATTATTTACAACAGCATTAAGACTTGCTTCGAGAGCATTCATACAACACGCATTTGTTACTGAACCTCCTGATTGTTTAGTATATCTTCCACCTGATAATAAAAATCGCCCGATAGTGCTATTTTGTTTTACAAAATTTATTCCCCCTCCATATAGTGTAAAATTTTGGGTTAGCGGTGGCTGCATACATAATGTAGGAGTACTTGGATTTTTTTCTTCTTTATAAGAAAAACCACAATTGCGACTAAGTTGTTGTTTCTTTTTTTGTTCATCTCTATGGTGATAACAATCGATCGCTTTCTGATCATTTAATAAGAGAAAATTAACTGGATTTCGACATAAATTTATACATTTATGAATAAAATCTAAGATGTTTACAGCTAACTTAGCTACGTTTGTCTTATTGTGTTTATGCCAAATGTGAAATTGTTCTGGCATTTCTATATTATCTACAAGAATTATTTTAACTTCAAATTTCTTGAAAATCGTTCTTAATAAATATGGATTCATTTTTTTTATAGCATCATCAATGTTAGAGACGCCGGAGAGACTGGTTTTATTTAAACATTCAATTAGTTCATCAAATGTACCATCAGTCATACAACCAATTAACGGACTGATATCAGCTTGCACTTCATAAAATTTTGATTTATTTGTGATTTTAACCGTTTCTGGTATTAGCTTCGTTTCTCCGTTTTTCGTCTCATATAACCATGTTGAATGATCCATTTCATTTTTACCTGTATATACACTAGCTGTGTCACTCATTGATTTTCCAAGAGTAGTTTTCTCGAATTCAGAA
>Ga0164297_10004075_pt1 | contig 13288 bp, 6 predicted proteins | sample GEODES058metaG_FD_113539 | JGI IMG/M metagenome (GOLD analysis project Ga0164297, IMG submission 113539) | Dystrophic lake water microbial communities from Trout Bog Lake, Wisconsin, USA - GEODES058 metaG | ecosystem: Environmental > Aquatic > Freshwater > Lake | place: USA: Trout Bog Lake... | reverse complement strand
TGCCTCTGCATGGGGCACAGAGAGCGAGCTCAGCGAGGCGGATCGCCACAGCGTTCATCTCGCGCATGCAAGCACCTTGGGCGTCGGCGCCCACGAGTCGGCTACCCATGTCCAGCACCGGGTCACCAAGGCCGCAACACAGCAGCAACAGGCAGCAAGCGTGCAGCGCGTGCAGGATGCAGAGGCAAAAGAGTTGCATTCGCATTGGCTCCGACTCGGCTTCATCCATGCCTCGGCACCTGCCATCAGCGGTACTTCAACTTTGCCGCCATACGCAGCAGATGCAGCATCTGGAGACATGCCGCTGTATGTGTTCGCATCTGCGTCAGCGCTCCGGCTGCGTCTTCTGACGGATGACAACATCACCGGCAGTGCTACCCTTGCGTCGGCGCGCGTTGCGGCGTTGCGCATCCGAGGCCATCTAGACTTATCACGTGTTCCGCGGTTCAATCTCGCGCTGGATACGAACGGCATGACGCTGACAGACGAATCCGGATGGCGGCCTGTGACAGTGGTTGGTGGACGTGAAGCATCCTGCCCGCTGACAGTCACGCTGCGCGCTCGCAGTGATGATGCCATCAGCGCGGGCGGCTCGTTGGGTGTTCGTGTCACGGCGGCGGTGCGCAGCGTGAGGGCGGTCTTGGTGATGGACACTGTTCAATCGTTGCTAATGTGGGCCCAGACCCGCACAGCCGTTCCACCTACTGCACAGCAGCAGACTGCAGCGCCATCGCGTGCAGCGCCGCGCGCAATCCAAGTGCACCTCGAATGCGAGCTTGATGATGCGCTTGTTGTTGTGCCGGAACCCAACGCTCCATCAGGGTCTGAGCCTCGATGTGCGTTGCTGGTTGTGCCGCACCTCGCCGCTGCATCGGCACCGAACCGACAGAGCATCACGGTGCAGGGCATTACATTCACCGCTGCGCAGAGCGAGCGAGTGGCGGCGGATGCAGATCCAGTCTGTGCCATTCCGAGGCTGGCAGTCGCAGTGGACGCCTCTGCACCTGGGGCTGCTGCTGCGTCCGTGTCTGTACCACAAGCTGTGGTTATATCACTCTCGCCGCGACGGGTCGCTTTCCTGGCGCTGATCGCGAATCAACTAGCTGCACGCCTGTCTGCCGTGAGTGCCTCCAGCGCTGGCGCATTACGATCTCCGCCGAAGCACACATCGCATCGCGCGGTGCCTCCCATGTCCGTGCAAGTGGACGTCGCAGCGATGGATATGCACCTGCGGGGTGAGCCCAGCCGTGGCGCGTCTGCTCCGTGTGAAGGCCTCAGTCGCCTGCACTTGAGAGGCCTCACAGCGCATGCGACCATCGCACCAGACACGGAAGAGTGCGGGCGCGGACATGTGGCGTGGGATGAGCTGACGCTGTCAGAACATGCCAGGAGCAAGGCCGCTGCGTCGATTCCGCTCTTCAGTTTGCGGTTGTCCCAAGAAGCGATGACATCTGGTACATCCAAGCTGGCTACCATGCCTCGCGTGGAAGTCACGTGGGGACCAGCTGCACCGGCATCTGTCACGCGTGTTGGCATCAAGCTCTTCCTCTCTGGAGGCGCTATCGAAGCGGATGTACCTGCATGGCAGCGGCTCATCGCTTCAGCTGTCGCTTGCGCGCCAACTGCGCCAAACGTATCGCTCAGCGCATCCGCGGGGCCTGGTGTCAGCGGAAACAGTGAAGTTACACCACAGCGGGGGGCGACATTCAGCGCAAAGGCGCAGCTTCGCGATGCCTCTGCACACAACATGTTCACGCCGCCGCCGCCAAAGACAACCGGGGGCGTGGCTGCTGTCGTTGTGGCGGCGTCAGCGAACCATGCTGCAGTGACGCTGTCGCCGATGCAGGATGCGCTCGCGACTGTATGTCACGCCGTTCCATCGTTGAGCGGTGGTGAGGGCCTGGTGGCCTCTGGACAGCATGAGCACCATTCTGAGCGCGTGGACCAGCCTGCCGTGCCGCAACATGTACCGACACAGCAGCGGAGTGCATCTCTACCAGCACCGGCAGCGCCCCGGATGGCGGTATCAGCGCTGCCACTGCAGATTGCGCTGTGTGTCGATGCCCCCGAGTGGAACATCGTGCTCCCAGATGCCTGGCATCTGCGTTGTGGCATCACGGTGGACGCCTCATCTACGGCAATGCACGCGACTGAGGAGATGGTGTGGTCGGTGGACGCGCGGTGCGCGCATCTGGTCGTGTCTCTCCTGGACCAGCCTGCTTCCAATGCACCGCCCGCGGCCATCGCGCCAGCCCTCGCCAGCAGCCAAGCAGCAGCGGCAACTCCGCTGCGTACTTTGGGCAGCGTAGCGCCAGACTCAGGAGGGCACTGGGCGCTTCCTCCACAAGGATCTGAGCGAAGTCTCAGCTTTGGCAGTCTGGGATCAGCAGATGCGCCACCCTCACCGCGGCATAGCGACAGTGATGCGTCCGCACTTGCCGACAGCCGTGCTGCACGAGCTGTTCCCGTGCTTCAGCTTGACGGACTGGCCGTCAAGGCACAGCATACTCGCGCCGCCAGCACCACCGGTGGTGACGAGGCCGCGCATGACGGCATCCACGTCGTTACACGCGCGTCGGCAGTCTCGATTTGGGTGTCGCCTCGCCGCCTGCGTTTGCTGTCGCGCATGTCGCAGCATCCCGACGGGCTCTCTGGCAGCATGCAATCAACTGCACTTCATAGCGGGCGCTCTACGAATCGGGAAGTACCGCAGTCGCTCGCCGAGCCGCTGAGTATTACTCTGCATCTAGCCTCTGTGGCGGCATTGCTGTCTGATGACCGCGCAGGCGTCACCGTGCCCATCATTGAAGCTGCCTTGCTTGACTTGTCTCTGGATGCCAGCATGAGGCCCCTTGTGGCTAGTAAATCGCACGGTCCCTCATCTGGACGCGCATCGGGTGTGCGACATGCACTGATTGAAGGAGTGGGGCGCACCACTGCGCTCGTGGATTACTACAACACTGATATTGCTGCTTGGGAGCCTCTGCTGGAGCCGTGGCGGTGTACCATTCGAGGTGGCGTCGCTCCGGCAGCGGCTGTCAGCCCCATGGGGCCGCAATTGCGCAGAGGCCACATCGCGGTGTCTTCCCCGGAGCGAATAGAGCTCACTCTGTCACGGCCAGGCTCGGACGCCCTGGCAGCCGCAAAAGATGCCCTTATGATAGCCTCTGGCGGAGTCGTGGATGGCGATATCCACAGCCACAGCAGTGATGCGTCAGCTGACGGGAGTGCAGTGTACCCGCCAGGCGGAGCTGCAGGCGAGCGCCAAGTGATGGCGTCTCCATACTGGCTGCACAACGTGAGTGGAGTGCCGCTGCGCTACATGCTCGTCGCCGCGGATGCGGCCACATGTGGTACACCGAGTGCTAGTCCGCAGTTGGAAGTGGCGTTCCGTGGAGGACAAGCCTCGGGAGAGGCTGGCATTGTGCAGCCTGGGCAACGCGTGCCCCTCTTCGTTGCTGGCGCCACCGGCGGTATGGATGCTGATGGGCGATATGTGCGACCACACGCATCGCCGTCGAGCCTGTGTGAAGACCCTGCGAGCGACATGCACGCTGGGGGAACACCTCCATCGCCATTGCCCTCAACATCGATCGCATTGCCGCACGGCGCGTCGCTACCAGCCGCGCCCGCGTACAAGTGCGTTCGCTTTGCACTAGAAGGCAGCTCCTGGTTTTCGCGTGGCATCGCGCTCAGCGCGTTGGGCGCCCGCCATTTCGACGCTCGCGTAGGCAGCACCCGCGCAAAAGCGGTGTGCGACGTTGCGCGTCGCGACGGCGGCCGTGGGGGCCGTATCTTGCGCGTGCGCTCCGATGTTGCAGTGCGCAATACGACGGCCACTGCGCTGGATGTGCACGTCCAATCATCCCGACCTGGCAGCTCGGATGCAAGGCCTTCGAATCCCGTGGCAGCTGATGATGCGCAAGCCTTGGCGCCACACCTTCGACTTGCGCCAGGCGAACGTGCTTGGTTGCCGCTGCTCAGCACGGATGGCGTGGCGCCCAGTCTCCGCTGCGCTCCTGTCCAACCAACCATAGGTAGCGCAGCCTCAGCGCTGCATACCCCAGTGTACTCGTGGAGCGACGCCGTCCCCGTGCGGCACTTGCTGGATGCAGCACGCGCATCGCCCACGCCGCTGGGTCCGGTCACAGCACCTGGAGCTGTGGTCGCCTGCCCCGTGAGCAAAGACTCGCCATGCGACGGGACACCTTTCTGGCTGTGCCTCGACAGCAGTCCCGTTGTTGCAGATGCGCACCAGAGCAGACGCGGTAGCAGGGGCAGCAGTCACGGCTTGAGCACTGCAGGCATCACAGTCATCGGCATCGAGTTGCGTGTGCGCCCCCCGCTGGATGTCCTCAACGCGCTGCCCGTGTCTACAGAGCTCTGTGTCCGAGGACCAGGCGCTGGTGGCGGGCCAGGAGGGACGGACACGATGTTGGCTCCTTTCTCCAGGTGCTGCCTGCACACGCTGGACCCCTCCTCAGCGGCGCGCCTGTTCTTCCGACCGGACGGCTTCTCACGCGGCAATCCTGTGGCACTGCCCACTGCGCCGGAGCTGGTGCAGCAGGCTGTAGCGCACGGGTACGAGGATGATAGCGAGGGCGCTGCCTCTCCTCAAGGCCTGCCTGCAGCCTTAGCATCCGCGCTTCCGCCCCGTCTTTTCGAAGTCATGCCTACGTCTCAAGGACGGAACAATGTGCAAGGTGCTTCTGCTGGCGGAGTCACGCTCGGCGTCACAGCCTGGCCCGCGGGCGGAGCCGCCCGGGCCGCAGTGCTCCGAGCCCGCTTGGTGGTGTACAATCATACCCGCCTGCCTCTTGTGGCTGAGCCTGTGACTACATCGCTGGCAGCTGGACACGACAGTGCCTCGTGGTCGGCGTTGACTGCGTCGCCGGGTGACACTCCCTCTCACATTGCTCGGAATAATGTGGCAGGGAGCGTGGGCACGCCAGGCATGTATGATGTCTCGCATGCTACCGGCTGGCGCCGAGGTCGCGGACGCTTGTTGCCTCCCGCAGCGCAGGGCGAGGCGAATGCGGCGCGAAGCAGAGGAAGTGACAACTCTTCTCAACCACAGCGGCCAGCCGCGCCACCGCCAGCAGGCTTGCGCGGGCTTACCTCCACGGGCCGGCACTCTCTGCAGGCTACATCGCGGCTTGGCCTCGCAGTTGTGGCTGCAGGCGGCTCAGAACCGCACATTTGGCACAGTCCAGCAAACAGCATGGCAGACCTCCTGGCACTGCCTGAGCACGGCACCGCCCATTCCGCGGGTGGACATTCGGAATCGCTGCTTGATGGAGCGCAGCACATGGGCGCGACGCCTGTGCTGCTTGGCAGCGAAGCCGATTGGCTGCCTGGTGCACCACCCCTTCGTCTGCGCTTCCAAGCTGCCCCTCCATCGGGATCATCTTCTTCATTTGGAACGTCGTCTTCATCGATCGGGGAGCCATTTGCAGCGAGTTCGCTCCTAGGCGGTGGCGTGCCAGCCGCAGCGTCGCCATCCGCGTGGTCAAAAACCTTTGGAGTGGATGCAGTTGATTCAGCAACAGCATCACACACGCAGACGGTGTTAACTCCATCCGGATGCGGTGCATACGCCCTGGTTGTCACTCGCAGCGGAAGCGGAGGTGGTGGCTTGCCAACCCCGGGGCACTCACCCAGCTGGATGGCGGCCATGTCCGTCGTTCACATCCGGCCACGATGCACGCTTCGAAATGGTCTCGCATGCGCGCTCCGCGTGCGAGTGGTCACTCCCACTGCCTCCGCATCTGCGCCGGGGTCTCAGTTCGGTCAGACTCTCGTCCTCGCCCCGGGCGCGTGGTGTGAAATCCACCCGGTGGCTGACCCGGCGGCAGGCGCAGCAGCAGCCCCGTCCTCGCTCTTGTGGCCCTCTTCTACCGGCGGCAATGTGCCTGGCGCACTCGTGTCGCTGCGGTACGCCGAAGGCGGGTGGGACTGGTCGGGCGCGCTACCGCTGGACACGCCCGGCGAGACGCTGCTCCGCCTGAGGCACCCCGGTCGAGGCGCCTCTCACGTCCTCCGCATCGATGTGCGCGAGAGCCGACGCGCGCCGGGCACATGGACAGCTGCTGTGGTTGCATCTAGCGCCGCGAGTGGCGCGTCATCAGCTGCTGCGGGCGCATCGTTCATGCCCTTCCGCCTGGAGAATTTCACGGGCGTCACCCTGCGTTTCAGACAGCGCATCAACAGCGTGAACAGCAAAGCCTCCCTCGCGGCCTCCGCCAGCATGTCGTCGCTGCCGGACACGGATGCGGTGCCGCCGTACAACGCAGCTGAATTCGCATGGGATGAACCAACCCAACCACGTGCGCTGGTCCTCGAGGCTCCGCCCGACAAGGGCGGCGTCCTGGGCACATTCGGCCTTGACACAGTCGGCTTTGTGGCGGCATTACATCCTCGTGGTCGCGGACGAGGCGCCCCGCCGCTGCTGGTGCGCGTCTCTGCAGACGGCCCCACGCGTGTGCTGTCCGTCATCGACACAGCGCTCCATCCAGCGGAACTTGTGATGGTGCCGCCTGATGTGGCTCCAGATGAGTCACAGCTAGCGGCAGCGGGTGCATCTCCGGGCGGGGCATCCCCGTCAGTCCTGTTGCCTGTCGTTCCCTTTGCAGGTGAGCTCTTATCTGTGGGCGTTGACATCGGCGGCGTCGCTCTATCACTGGTCGGGCCCACGGAAGAGCTTCTATACGCCTGTTTGTCCGGCATCACGCTGCACGCTGCTCGAAGCGCGCTGGATGTGACGCTCCACGCGACAGCAGTGCGCGTTCAGGTGGACAACCAGCTGCGTGGAACAACAAGCCCCGTGATGCTCTCCTGTGGTGGATTGCCTGCACCCATACATAGCACGCCACGCAGTGGAGGACCGCACGCGGACGGCGATGCGACACCTGAGCTGTCCTGGCTGGCGCCCTCTGCTGCTGAAGCCTTGATGCTACCTCGCCGCCCTGGCCCTGCAGTGGGTCTGCGCTTCGCACGATGGCGACGTCGCGCCAATGGTGTCGTGTGCGTCCGTGAGCTGGTGCTTGATGTTTCGCCGTTAGCGCTGGATTTAGACGACCAATTGGTGGAGGCGCTGCCTGGGTTCATCCATTCATTGGCGGAGCCACATGTCATGGTGGTCACGGCATCACGGACACACGGCACAGCATCTGATGACGGAGACGCAGCTGATGCAAGCAGCAACGTCCACGCATTTGGCAGCGATGGCAGTGACTTGGATGGCGTCGTGTTTCCGACATCTGCTGACGGCGGCTCGGCTGCAGCAAGTGTCGAGACGAAGGTGTACATCGAGCGACTGCAGGTGTCGCCGCTTCGTATCCGCCTCACAGCGCGCCGACTGCCTTTCTTGCCTCACGGTGTGAAAGTCTTGACCAGCATCGAGGGCGCCGCGCTCACAGTTGCTGGCTTGCGGCTGTGCCACCCACTGCTCCCTACTCGCGAGCTGGCTGCTCACGCAGTGCGGCATTACCAGCGCCAAGCGCGTGCGGCGGCGACCACCCTTGTGGGTTCGGTTTCACTACTGGGCGACCCAGTTGGATTGGCAGCTGCACTACGTCGTGCTGCGTGGCGCCTCGTCCATGGAGCTGAGCCTGACGATGATTCAAACTACGAGGTTGATCCAGAGGCACTGGGCGATGTTGTGAGACCACACCCACTGACCGCACGAGGCCTGGCTCATGGCGCCGCTGCTTCATCTTCCGGCGCACGCCGCTTTGCATCCGACCTCGTGGTCGCACTCACGGACGCGCTGCGCAAGAGCAGTGGCGCCATCCGAGTGGTGGCGCTCCGTGCCGCGGTTGAACTAGAAGCCCGAGTCCAGCGGCGGGCAGCTCAGCAGCTCCAGTTGCAGCTCGCCTCTGCTAGTGTAGCTCGCGACGATGCAGCAGCGTCGCGGCAGCACAGCGCGAATCGGCGTCGCGCATCAACAGGCCGGTCGGCGTCACTGGGCACCAACAGCACTGGTGGCGATAGCTACAGCACCTCGGGCCCAGTGACGCCGCAACAGGTGCCACATCACATGCGGCTGGATGACCGTGGTGGCGCTGCAGCCGGCGGTGTTGGCGACATCATTAGTGGTGGCAGTGGCGCCGCGTCGGCCATGGGAGGCTCTCATGCAGGAGGCGTGCAGCCACCTGACGGCGATGGAGACGCCCTAGACGCAGTCGCTGACGCAGATGTCTTAAGCGCACTCGCACATGGCCTGGCCGCGCTCCTCGCGGGTCCCTTCGTGGGTCTCGAAACGAGAGGACTTGTGGGTGCCCTCGAAGGCGCCCTCTTAGGAGTCGGAGCAGCACTTGCACGCCCCGCCGCCAGTGCAGCAGCTGTCGCACTACGTTGCGCCACCGCAGCTCGCGATGCGGCTGCACACGGAGTGGCCGCGCAACCGCCTGCTGTGTCCAGACTACGCCCGCCCCGAGTGGTGCCTCCGTCGCCGCAGCCACTGCCGCGATACAGCGCCCAGCACGCCGCCGGGGCTGCTATCCTGCGTGCTGCAGCAGCCGCTGCAGCTGGTGGTGGCGCTCATCGTGGGAGCCATAGCGGAGCGCCAACACCTCTGGGCCGGTTACCGGCGCTTCCATTCCGCGGTGCCTGGGCGCTGGTGTCCTACACCCAGCATAGTGACGCGCAGCAGGTGGTCACAGTCGCAGCGCAGGGCGCGTACTTGGTGTTGACCCCACGCCATGCCCTGGTCGGATGCCCACCGCCTAAACCTGGTGCACATGAGTGGCTTGTGCCATGGGCATCGCCGCTGACCTGCGTCGTCGCCTGCGCTGTGGTTGCACCTGGCGTGTGCCGCCTGCTGCTGGTGCCTCCCGTCCATGTCCGCATTGATACTGATGCCACAGCGGCGCAGCGCTGGCGACGCGCGATGGCTGCGCTGGAAGGCAAAGAGCAGCAACAGCAGCGATTCGCACTCACACCTGGTGGAGCTGCTATGACTGCTGAGCGCAGAGATGCCGTGGATGATGACGCATCGTTGGGAAGCTTAGACGGCGTCCTCATGGCGCCGCGGCACAGCTACCGCGTCGTGCCACCCTCCACGCCATGGACTAGCTTGACTCTGCATTTCGCGGATGAAGGCGCCGCTATAGCAGCCGCAGCGGCAGTCGAGCACAGAGTGCACGCTGCCAGCGAGCACGGCAGGGGTGGTATCGCCACAAGACACGGCGCGCTAGTGGAGATGCTCAGCGGATTTGGACTCGAGTGACTTGAAGTGAACACAGTAGTGGTGTGAACTGTGCATTTTCAGCCCGCCTCGCCAAACCTGGATGGCATCCCTCCGCGCCCCAGCGCACGCGTCCTCCTTCGCACGGGGCGTAGCTGTGCGCAGCCAGCGCGCCAGCGTCGCAGCTGTGCGCCCCGCGGGGCAGAGGAAGGGAAGTGTGCAGGTGAGCGCCTTTTTCAATTTCCTACAGCCGAAGGAAGAGGACGAGGAGCGAGCTGTGGCCGTCCAGAAGTCCATCTGTCTGGACTGCGGCTACATCGCCGGTGCGTGTCCCCATCAGCACGTGCGGGCGCTGTGGCCAGCAACACTTTCCGTGCGGAGGGCTTGAGGCTGATCTCTTTTCGCCCCCAGTGGACCTGAACAAGGAGCCCTTCTGGTACAAGTGCCCCGTGTGCGGAGTAGGCAAGAACCGGTTCAAGCCGGCGGAGGAGGCTGGCGCGAACTATAGCAACCTTATGGCTGCGAAGAGAGCAGCCAAGGCAGCAAAGGCCCAGGCCCCCAAGGGCCAGCGCCCCCGGGACCTGCTCAAGCAGCGCCAGATTGAGATGGGCAAAGAGAAGGGAGAGAAGAAAGGCTGGTTCTGAGCCAGCGAGCGCAGCCAAAGCGTGCAGGACGTGTGCACTAGCAGCACATCAGTCCATGCCTCATGCCGCAGTGTTTTGTCAAGACCGCTGCTATGACTATACACTTGCGCCTGTCATCGGAAGCTTCCCAGTGCTGCACCCGCGGCGGCCCCTCCTAGGAATTTGTCCGCGCCCTCGCGTGTTCCTTAGCGCAAGTTCGAGGGTCACCACACACGCAGCTGCGAGATACGCACGTGGGGATAACATGATCATCCCCGTGCGTTGCTTCACCTGCGGGAAGGTGCGTAGCCGTGTAGTGAAACACGCGGTTGCATTGCCAACGCTCTTTTCTTTAGCCGCGCCTCTCTCTGACGCTGTTCTATCCTGCGCAGGTCATTGGCAATAAGTGGGACATGTACCTGGACTTCTTGCAGGCTGACTATTCGGAGGGGTGCGTCCGTGGGCGGCGGGACTGCACAGAACCCTATGACCGGGTCACTGCACAGCCGACACTGACGCGCGCACGCGTCTGCACCCGCAGTGACGCGCTCGACGCGCTGGGTCTGCAGCGGTACTGCTGCCGGAGAATGATCATGACGCACGTGGACCTCATCGAAAAGGTGTGCGCGGGAACAGCTCGTCGACGTTGTTGTTTTTGCTTGAGCGCAAGTCGGGCTGACACGTGGCTGTCACGTTCCAGCTGCTGAACTACAACACACTGGAGCGTAGCGGCAGCTCGCGGCAATGAACACCTTGCTTGGGAACTAGAGCAAGCCAACTATGCAGGCGGCAAATAAACGGACGCAAGGAACAGTGGAATAATGTTGGAATAGAGCCATGCAGAAAGCGCATGCACACAAGGGTCATCGAGTAGCCCCGCTCGGTCAGCCCCAGCTATGTGAAGCCCGAGGCAAGTGCAGCGGGCCTCCGCCGTAGCACATTCACTACCGTGCCTACATGTGAGCTTGCGGAGGACGCATCCCCGATGGTGCCCATTGCCAGCCATTCGCTGGCATGCCCGCAAAGAATCGCCGCTGAGCAGGCGGGTTGCGCCACTCGTCGCTGTCGGGACTGTCGCACTCGCGCCGCCTCAAGTGCAGTGGACACAAGCAGACGCGCAGCCACCGCGCGAGCCCCGCGAAGCCGACCAGCTCGCAAGAGGAGCGGTCGAGGCTTGACCGACATCCAAACACTTCCTTCAACACTCCTTCCAGTCGTGTCAGGCACTTCGCTGGCAGTGGGCGCCTCGCTGACCAGTGCAGCAGACGGCTGGTCAGTGTTTGAGCCGCTATTCACAACCACCGTCGCCACGGCTGTGCTCACGAGCTGTGCTGTCAGTGCCTGGCCACTGCTTGCGCCTGCTGCAGCCCCTCCACGTCGGCGGCGCACGCGGCAGAGCCAGCTGCGCTCTTCCACATGCGACAGCAGCGAGGCTGACGGCGAGGGCGTGTACGGCGCAGCGAGCGTGATCAGCTGCATCCCGTACACCAACTGGGCAGCCTGGCTTGGCCTCGCTCTTCTCGACAGCGCGTCATTCGGCGACTCAACAGCGACGAGTCAAGACCGAAGTGGGCGCTATGCCTTGTTCGCGCTCATCTACGCACTGCCATACTTGCACTGCGGCCTGGACATTGACTCATTGGCTCTCTTCTCCCTCCTGGTGCGCACCCACACCCCCGCGCCTCCCATGGGTGACCCGTGCAATGCACAGATTGCAGGCTGAGAAACAGGTCGCGTATGCATGCATGCATGCAGGTCGGCATCGTTCACATACAGGTTGAGTTCCTTTCGCGAGCAAGTCGGAATGGCGGCGGCAGTGGGGGTAGCGACACGATTGATGCATCTACATCCATCAGCGATTGGCTGTCGATGTGGTCACAACCTCCTGCTGGAGCGCAGCAGCGACGCTCACAGCGCCTGAGCGGGTCTGCAACAACGAGGCGCGCAATAGCATCTGACGATACCACAGAGGAGGCTGCAGAATCGCTGGAGAAGGAGCCGTCTGCTGGCGCTGGCGCGCCGTCATCTGTGGCGCGCAAGCTGGGTGAGCGCATTGGCGAGTTGACGGCGAAGTTAGCGACACTGCGTGCCGATTTCGTGGAAGGCAAGGCGGAAGGACAGACGCGCGCGACATTGCTGGCACAGGAACAGCGAGCGCAAGCAGAGCTGGAGGCACTGCGTGTGGAGGCAAAAGAGGAGCTGGTGGAGTGGGATGTGAAGTACAACCTCGCTGCCGCGACGCGTACGCAGCTGCTGCAGATTGCGCGCTCGCGGCGTGTTGTGGGCGCTTCCAGGCTGAGCAAACGCGAGCTGGTGAGCGTGCTGGAAGCGAGCATGGCACTGAGAGACACCTCGGAAGACAGTGAAGACAGAACGTGACACTGTTGTGTGCTCTCGTTGCGTGTGTGCACACTGTCGACAACGCCACTGCCCTTTCCCCCGCGATACTACCTTGACGGTGAAACCATCAACTCTCTGCGCAGCCGCCTCTCTGCGAGCAGCCTGTTGACGTGAGACACACGTGGCACTTCGGCGCCGTACGGGTAGTCCTCGACGCTCGCAATCATGCGCCGGTTGCGCGCGAGCACCAACAAAGATTCTAGCTGGGCCATCCCAGGGCGGCCGCCGGGCAAACGGTCTTTCTCCAACGGTCTGCCCTGTATGAGGTCGCCCGCGACTGCGAACCGCACTTCCAGGCAGTGCGCAGGACAGCAGGCCCACAGATGGGGAAGCGAAGCAGCAGCAGCCGCGCTGTCTGGTGCGCGAATCAGCTGAGCAAGGTCCATCTCCACCCCGTCCTCGTACCCAAGCCGCGTCTGGTCACAGCCCCGAGCGGCGCACTTCTGCACTGCGAAACGGCCCATGCTTTTCCGCGAACGGCTGAACTATAGCCACGAGACGCCCTTTACGCACCCTGCGGGGAGGGCGGAGCGGGGTTGGGTGGGTAAGGGGATGCGGGTGGGTGGGTGGGTCAGCAAGGATGCAGCCGTGTACATGAGCCGGGATGGCGGGAGTGGGTGGGTGGGTGGAAAAGTGGCCAGCTTGCCATCTAATGATTTCGGCCCTTGTACAGCGCTATGCGCCTTGCTGCGGTTGCCAGCGGCTGTCTGCATGTGCACATGATGCTGCGCATGCCGCCCGAGCGCTGAATGACGCGTCGAGCGCTGGATTTGGCACCGCATGCAATGGTGACGTGGATGCTCCACGGAGCGGGCCAGGGTGGGTGCCTCGTGCCTGCCTCGCACGCGACAGACAGGGGTGGGTGGGTGGGGGGTCGCTTACCCACCACCCCCGCTCCGCCCTCCCCGCAGGGTGCGTAAAGGGCCTCACGAGGCAGGTTTCGATGCGCTTTTCGTCTAACCCCAGGCCGCCCGGGATCTCCCGGAAAAGGTCCCCAACGCGGTCCTAAAACTGCCCAAGTCCCCATACGTCCCCAAGCGGGTGCCAGCGGCGGCTGCGGGGCGGTTGCCAACACTGA
>Ga0164297_10004073_pt1 | contig 13294 bp, 12 predicted proteins | sample GEODES058metaG_FD_113539 | JGI IMG/M metagenome (GOLD analysis project Ga0164297, IMG submission 113539) | Dystrophic lake water microbial communities from Trout Bog Lake, Wisconsin, USA - GEODES058 metaG | ecosystem: Environmental > Aquatic > Freshwater > Lake | place: USA: Trout Bog Lake... | reverse complement strand
GGCAAGGCCGCCGCCCTCATCGACATGATGCGCAAGCGCGGCCTGGAGATGCCGATCGTCATCATGGTCCGCCGCAAGCGGCTGGAGGACATCCCGGTCGAGCTCTTGGACTTCATCGACGGCTACATCTTCCTCGCCGAGGAGACGCCGGAATTCATCGCCCGCGGCCTCGTCAGCCGGGTCACGCAATATGCCGAGACCCTCAAGACCCCGTTCTTCGGCGCGCTGGTCGACTACGCCGAGAAGGGCAACCAGCTCTGGACCTGCCCGGGCCACAACGGCGGCATCTTCTACAACCGCTCGCCGATCGGCCGGATCTTCGTCGAGCATCTGGGCGAAGCCGTTTTCCGCGACGATCTCGACAATTCGGTCCTCGACCTCGGCGACCTCCTGACCCACGAGGGCCCGGCGCTGAAGGCCCAGAAGGAGGCCGCCCGGATCTTCGGGGCGGAGAAGACGTATTTCGTCCTCAACGGCACCTCGGCCTCCAACAAGATCGTCCTGTCCTCCCTGGTGGCGGAGGACGACCTCGTCCTGTTCGACCGCAACAACCACAAGGCGGCCCATCACGGCGCCCTGTTCCTCGGCGGCGGCATCCCGATTTTTTTGGAAACGGATCGAAATGCCTACGGGCTGATCGGGCCGATCTACCATGAGGCCCTGGACGAGACGCGCATCCGCGAAAAGATCCGCCGCAACCCGCTGGTGACCGATCCGGACGCGTGGCGCCGGGAGCGGCCGTTCCGCGTCGCGGTGATCGAGCAATGCACCTATGACGGCACGATCTACGACGCCCAGGAGATCCTGGAGAAGATCGGCCACCTCTGCGACTACATCCTGTTCGACGAGGCCTGGGCGGGCTTCATGAAGTTCCACCCGCTCTACGCCCGCCGCTTCGCCATGGGGCTCACCGGGCTCGACGAGACCTCCCCCGGCATCGTCGCCACGCAATCGACCCACAAGCAGCTCGCGAGCTTCTCCCAGGCCTCGCAGATCCACACCCGCGACGGGCATATCCGCGGCCAGACCCGGCGGGTCGAGCACAAGCGGCTCAACGAGAGCTTTCTGGTCCACGCCTCGACCTCGCCCTTCTATCCCCTGTTCGCCTCCCTCGATGTCGGCGCCCAGATGATGAAGGGGCGCTCGGGCATGATCCTGTGGGACGACACGATCCGGCTCGGGATCGAGTGGCGCAAGAAGGTCCGGGCGATCCGGCGGGAATTTGAGGAGAACGAGCGCGATCCGGCCCGGCGCTGGTTCTTCGACCCCTTCGTGCCGGACGTGACCAAGGGCGCCGACGGCGAGGAGGTGCGCTGGGAGAGCGTGCCGACCGACGAGCTCGCCGCCACCCCGCGCCACTGGGAACTTAAGCCCGGCGCCCGCTGGCACGGCTTCACCCATGTGGCGCCGGGCTACGCCATCACGGATCCGAACAAGCTCACCGTGCTCACCCCGGGCTTCGACCGGAAGACCGGCGCCTATGCGGAGCACGGCGTGCCGGCGCCGATCGTGGCGCAATACCTGCGTGAGAACCGGATCGTCGCCGAGAAGAACGACCTGAACTCGCTGCTCTTCCTGCTGACCCCGGGGGTCGAATCCTCCAAGGCCGGCACGCTGATCTCGGGCCTCGTCGCCTTCAAGCGGCTCCACGACGACAACGTGCCCTTGGAGGAGGCCATGCCGGAATTCGTCGCCCGCCGGCCGAACCGCTACCGGGGCGTGCGCCTGCGCGACCTGTGCGGCGAGTTCCACGCCTTCCACCGGGAGGCCGGCACCTCCACGCTGCAGCGGCGGCAATTCGCCCCCGAGCACCTGCCCGAGATGGTGATGCCGCCGAAGAAGGCCGCCCAGATGCTGACCCGCAACAAGGTCGATTACGTGCCGATCGCGGAAGCCGAGGGCCGCATCGCCAGCACCCTGATGCTGGTCTATCCCCCGGGCATCGGCACCGTGCTGCCGGGTGAGCGGCTCGACGAGCGGGCCGCGCCCATGCTCGATTATTTCAAGATGTTCGAGGCCTCCGCCAACCTGTTCCCCGGCTTCGAGGCCGAGATCCAGGGCGTCTACCGCGAGGTCGAGCCGGACGGGCGGATCCGCTTCCACACCTACGTCGTGCGCGAGGGGGCCTGATGGAGATCGAGGTCGAGCCCCCCGGTCCGCGCGTCGTACGGCCCTGCCCGGACATCGTCATCCGCGCCTCCTCGGACGCGGATCTCGAGGCGATGGTGGCGATCTACGAGCATCATATCGGCAAGGGCGTGGGCGATGTCGGGGCCTTCGAGGAGGCCCGCCTCCTGCCCGACGACCTGAAGCGGCGGCGCAAGTCGATGCGCAAGAAGCGCCTGCCGCACCTTGTGGCCGACCGGGGCGGCGTGGTGGCGGGCTACGCCTACGCGGTGCCGTTCCGGAAGCGCCCGGCCTATCGCTACACGCTCAAGCACTCGATCTACGTGCATCCCGACCATCTGCACGCGGGGATCGGCCGACGGCTTCTGCCCGCGCTGATCGAGGCCTGCGCGGCGGGGGGCTACCGGCAGATCATCGGCTACATCGACGCCGAAAACGAGGCGTCGCTGCGCCTCCACGAGGCCTGCGGCTTCGAGCGGGTCGGCTACCTGAGGGCGGTGGCGTTCAAGTACGGCCACTGGGCCGACAGCGTGATGGTCCAGCGGGCGCTCGGCAGCGGGTCGGAGGACCGGCCGGGGTAGGGGGTGTTGAGCCGCTGGCGCTTGTCTTTGCTGGGGCCGATTTCCTGCGGAAAGGTAGGACGGCACCGCGCGTCTCCCTCACCCCCTCTGCGGGCTTCGATGTGCACACATCTTCGCCAACGCGCTCTCCTCCCCCTTGTGGGGAGGAGTTGGAGGTGGGGTGGTGCAGGAGGCACAGGGACGCTCGATTCTGATCCACCCCCACCCCTGGCCCCTCCCCACAAGGGGGAGGGAAAAGCGCTTTCTTCTGAGAGTGTTGAGTATCGAATAGAGAAGTGTGGATCTACAAGCCTCTGCGGGGGAGGGGGAGACGCAGCGACCTTCGTGCTGGTTCTCGCAAGGAGAGGACGCGCCGCGGACGGCTCCAGACAGCAGCCGTCCGCGGCCGTCAGCCCGCCCTCAATCCTGCTTCTCGAAGGCGCCCGCGATGGTGAGGTGCAATTCGTCGCCGATCAGCGGCACGTAGGTCTTCACGCCGAACTCCGAGCGCTTGAGCGTGCCGGTGGCCTCGAAGCCGACCGTGTACTTCTTGCTCAGCGGGTTCACGCCCGCACCCACCAGGGTGACGTCGAGCGTCACCGGCTTGGTCACGCCGTGGAGCGTCAGATCGCCCGTCACCTTCGCGTGGTCCTTGCCCGCAGGCGCGACCTTGGTGGACACGAAGGTCATGTCGGGGAACTTGGCGGCGTCGAGCCATTGGTCGCCCTTGAGCTCGTCGGTGAGCTTGGCGCTGGTGGTCGTCACCGAGGCCACCGGGATCTTCACCGACAGCTTCGCCGCCGCCGGATTCTTCGGCTGCAGTTCCAGCGTGCCCGACACGTCCGAGAAGCCGCCGGCGTAGTTCGAGAAGCCCATATGGGACACCCGCCAGCCGACCTGGGTGTGGCCGGGATCGACCGCGTAGGTGCCGGCCTGGATCTGCGCCGGATCGCGGGTCGGGGGCGTCTGGGCGAGCGCCGGAGTGGCAACCAGCAGGGCCAGGAGGCCGGAGGTGAGGATCGACTTCAAGGGTATCTCCCACTTGAGCAACGGTCGGGCGCGATTCGGTGCGCCGTCGGGGCCCTGTAGCGCCGTTCACGGCCGCGGTTGAGCCTGCTATCCGGAACCCCATGGTTGCCAGAACGGAAACGTTTCGCGGCGGGCTCGACGACGTGCGGGCCTTCTGCACGGTCGTCGATCTCGGCACCGTGACGGCCGCTGCCGCGAGCCTGCGGGAGACCAAGGGCAGCGTCAGCCGGCGGATCTCCCGGCTGGAGCGGGCGCTCGGTGTCCGGCTGATGGCGCGGACCTCCCGGGCGGTCTCGCCCACCGCCGAGGGGCTCGCCTTCTACGCCAAGGCGCAGGAAAGCCTGACGCTCCTCGACGAGGCCGCCGAGACCGCCCGCGACGCCCGCACGGTGCCGGCGGGGCACCTGCGGATCACGACCTCGATCGACTTCGGTATCGAGGTGATGCCCGAGATCGTGGCGAGCTTTCGCGCGGCCTATCCGCAGATCACCGTGGAGATGCTGAACACCGACGCGCGCCTCGACCTCGCGGCCAACCGGATCGATCTGGCGCTTCGTCTCGGCGGCGCCGAGGAGACCGGCTACCATGCCGCGATGCTGGCGACGCTCGCGGTCGGGCTCTACGCCGCCCCGGCCTACCTTCGGCGCCGGTCGGTCCCGTCGAACCTCGCCGCCCTGCACGACCACGATGTGATCTTGGCCCGCGAGCGGTTCGGCGCGACGGCGCTGGCGCTGACCGACGGAATGGGCCGCACCGAGCCGTTGGGCGTCAGCCCCGCCATCCGGGTCAGCGACTTCGCCACCGCGCATCGGCTGACCGTGGCGGGGGCGGGGATCGGTCACCTCCCGACGCTGGTGGCTGCCCGGGCCGTGGAGGCGGGGCAGCTCACGCGGGTGCTGGCGCCCTGGGCCACCCGCGGCGCGGCCCTGCGCGCCGTCACGCTGGCCGGGCGCGAATTGCCGGCCCGGGTCCGGGTGTTCCGCGAGCATGTCAGCAGCGCCCTCGCGACCTACGAGTGTACCCGCGAAACCACGGGTTTAGCCGCCAATACTGTTTAGGATCAAACACATTCGATAAAAGAGCCATGATTATGGAAATTCGATAAAATTCGAATGATGGCGGTATCGTTTCGTTGGCGGGCATCGGTCACGATGCGGTGCAACACGCCCGACACTCCGTGAGCGATCCGGATCGGTCCGGACCGTTCAAACTACCGCGGACGCCATCATGCCTTCTCGCAGCAGGTGCCTGCGCTCTCTTCTTATTGTCGGTGTGCTCACCCTGGCGGGCTCCAGCGTGGCACCGGATGTGGCGCGGGCGACCCTGTCGAGCGCAGTCCGGATCGTGCTGCAGAAGGGTCGGCAATATGCGCCGACCGACCTGTATCTGCGGCAGGGCGACACGATCACGTTGCTCAACGGCGACGACAGCCAGACCCACCACGCCTTCATTGAGGCAGATCGGTTCTCGTTCGATGCCGGCGACCAGGAGCCCGGTACCGAGACGCGGCTAACGCTGGCGGAACCGGGGGATTTCGTCATCCAATGCGGCATTCATCCGAAGATGAAGCTCACCATCCACGTGCAGTAGGCGCGCCGGCTCAGCTGTCGCGGCCGAATCCGAGGCCGCGCAGGATGTCACCGATCGGGTCGATCCTGTTCCGTGCGGGCCGCGATTCAGGGCGGGGCGGGGCCGCCGGATCCATCGCGGCGGTGCGGGCGGGAGCGGCACGGCGCAGATGCGCGGCCCGCAACCGGGCGCGCTGCGATCCCTTCCCCCGGCGGGTGGCCACGGCCCGGCGCGGCGGCTCGACGGGGGCCGTCACGGGAGCCGGCGGGATCGCGGCAACCACGAGGGGCTTCGGCGGGGCGAGGGCCAGGGTTCCAGTCGTCTCGAAGACCCCGCTGCGCGGCGGGGGATCGGTCCAGGCTAGCGGATTGATCGAAGGTGCGGCCATCACGGACGGCCCTGCCTGCGCCGTATCGATGTTCGCACGAAAGCTTTGAGCCGCCACGCCCAGCCCCAAGACAGCAATGGCCGTGGTTGCGAGGATGGTGTGGGGGTGTTTCATGGCGGGATAACGTACAGTCAAGCTCCCAGTTCCGCTTGACCCGGCCGCCGGATACTGCCTGCCTGCGCGTGCGCGACAAACAAAAAAGGCCACTCCCGAAGGAGCGGCCCGAAGTCTAGGGAGGAAACGCCCAAGAAGGGCAGCGGGACCGCGACGCCATCGCCGTCCCGCAGTGCAGAGATAGGATATCGCAGTGCGGTAGGCAATGGCTCGGAAGCGGGGCAGATATGCACAGGCTACTCGGCAACCGGCCCCGCTCATGCCCGGGCCTCATGATGCGTCGCAGCGAGACGAAGCCGCGCAAGCTCGTCTCCGGTTTCGACAGCATCGCGTGAGTCCGGGCTTTCACAAACCGCGCCGGCGCTCCCAAACCTCCGGATTGACCAACCCGCCCGGATGCCGGCCGGCGAGGGTATCCACCACCCGGGCCGCCGCGGTCTCGGCGGTGCGGATCAGCGCGGCCTCGGTGGATCCGCCGACATGGGGCGTCAGGATCGCCCGCTTCTGACGAGCGAGGAGATGATCGGACGGCAGGGGTTCCTGCGCGAAGACGTCGAGTCCGGCGCCCGCGATCGTGCCGGCCTCCAGGGCCTCCACCAAAGCCGCTTCGTCGATGAGGCCGCCGCGGCTGGTGTTGATCAGGAAAGCGTCCCGCTTCATCCGGGCGAGCTGTTCCGGGCCGATCAGGCCGCGCGTGCTGCCGGTGAGCGGCAGATGCAGCGAGACGATATCGGCTTCCGCCAACACGGCCTCCACCGAGGTGGCGCGCAGGGCGTCGGCCGTGGCGAAATCCGTCTCCGGGCGGGTCGGCCCGTAGGCCAGCACCCGCAGGCCCAGGGCGGCGCCGAGCCGCGCGGTGGCCTGCCCGATCGCCCCGAATCCGACGAGGCCGAGGGTGAGTCCGGCAAGCTCGATCAGGCGGGTGGTGAATTTGAAGCTGTCGTCGCCCTGGCGGACAGATCGGTCGGCGTCGGGCAGGGCCTTGGCCAGGGCGAAGATCAGCGCCAGCGTGTGCTCGGCCACCGAGACCGCGTTGGCGCCCGGTGTGTTGACCACCACGATCCCCGCCTCGGTCGCCGCCGCCTTGGCGACGTGGTCGGTGCCGGTGCCGTGCACGCCGATCACCCGCAGATGCGGGGCCGCCGCGATGGCCTCGGCCGGAAAGCCGGTGTTGCGGGTGATGACGGCGACACAATCGGCGACATCCCGCGTCAGGATTCCGGCATCGGTTCCGTTGGCCGGGCGCGGCTCAAGCCCGGCCGCGCGCAGCCGGTCGAGACCCGCCGCATGGATCGGCTGGACGATGAGGCACGGACCGGTGATCACGGGGCGAGGCATCCTTTGGCGACGGGATCGCGCACGACAGGTCCGAGCGTCCTAAGACTGGCCCCGCGCAGTGGCAACGGAGCGCTCCGGAGATCGTGCGGCTTCAGGTGCAACCGGGCTGGCGCGGTCATGGCCGACCACCGATGTTTCACGGGAAACATCGCGGTCACCCTGAACGGCAGCGCCTGTGGCGGCGGCGTCATCGCGGTCCGGTCCGTGCTCTGGTAGCACCGGCACGGCATGACGACATCGCAGTGGCGCACCCTCCGCAATGGGCAGGCCCGGGCGCGGCTGGAGCGGGCGCTACCGTCGACCTTCCCCGCCCCGGTCCTGCGGCACGCCCTGTCGCGACCCCTGATCCCACCGACGCCGCGGCTCGCCGTCGAGAGTTACTGGCGCGCCCATATCCTCCGGGCCGATCAACTCGCCCGCGCTCTGGCGATGCGCTCCGGCACGCCGGAAGGCTGGACGTGGCAGATCGGCGGCCCGGGTGAGGCGGATCGGGCTGGCAGCTTCCGGACGCCGCCCGCCCCCTATCGCGACCCGGCCTTCGCCCGCGGCCGCGGGGCGTGCTGCATCTGCGGTCAGCCGGTCTACCGGTTCGGGTGGCACCGGGATCTCTGGGGTCGCGGTACACCCAACGCCCGGGCGGGCTGGCACGCGGCCTGTGTCGCCGCCTGGAAGTTCTGGCTCGCCCCGCACGCGCAGCTCCGGGCGCTGAAGCTGCGCCAGCGGCACCGCTGCGCGGCTTCTGGCAAGCGGCTGCTGCGGACCGCCGAAGTCGATCATGCCCTGCCGCTCTATCAGGTCTGGCGGGAGCACCGCACCCGCCCCTGGCCGGAACTCCTCGCCTATTGGGGCACACCGAACCTGCAGGTGGTCAACCGGGCCGCCCATGTCCTGAAGTGCCGGGAGGAGGCGGGCGAGCGCTCGCGCACCCTGCGGCTCTCCCGGTTTCAGGTGGTCGAGGACGAATCCGGGTTCAGCGTGATCGAGGAGGGCTGAGCGTCGGACTCAGCCGCCCACCGCCTCAAGCCCGCGGGACAGGTCTGCCAGAAGGTCCTCCTCCGCCTCCAGGCCGACCGAGAGCCGCAGCAGCCCGTCGGTAATGCCGGCGATTGTTCGGGCGTCCGGATCCATGGCCGCATGGGTCATGGTCGGCGGATGGGCGACCAGGCTCTCGACCCCGCCCAGGGACTCGGCCAGGGTGAAGACCCGCACCGCGCCGACGAAGGCCCGCACCGCCTCCAGCCCGCCGGAGAGCTCGAAGCTCAGCATGGCGCCGAAGCCCGCCTGCTGGGTCTTCGCGAGGGCGTGGTTGGGATGGGAGGGCAGACCCGGATAATGGACGCGGCTCACCGCCGGATGCGCATCGAGGAAGGCGGCGATCCGTGCGGCATTGCGCTGCTGCTGCTCCACGCGCACGAACAGGGTGCGCAGGCCGCGGAGCGTCAGATAGGCGTCGAGCGGGGAGCCCGTGACACCGATCGTGTTCGCCCAGTTGGCGAGTTCCTCCCCCACCGCCTTCTCGGCGGCGATCACACAGCCGCCGATCACGTCGGAATGGCCGTTGAGAAATTTCGTCGTCGAGTGGACGACGAGATCCGCCCCCAGGGCGATCGGCTGCTGCAGGGCGGGCGACAGGAAGGTGTTGTCGACGACCACGAGGGCGCCCGCGGCCTTGGCGTCGGCGGCGATGCGCCGGACATCCACCACCCGCATCAGCGGATTGCTCGGCGTCTCGATGAGCACGACCTTCGGGCCTTCGGCCAGAGCCGCCGCCAGGGCGGCCGCGTCGGTCTGATCCACAAAGTTCACGCGGTAATGCCCCCGGGCGGCGCGGAAGCTCAGGAGTCGGTGCGTGCCGCCATAGCAATCATGCGGCGCGACCAGCAGGTCGCCCGGGCGCAGGCTCGACAAGGCGAGATCGAGCGCCGCCATGCCGCTCGCCACCATGACGGCCTGGGCTCCGCCCTCCAGCTTGGCGATCGTGTCGGCCAGCGCGTCGCGCGTCGGGTTGCCGAGCCGCGAGTAATCGTAAGGGCCGGGCTTCTCGAAGGCCGGGAACTTGAAGGTGGTCGACAGGTGGATCGGCGCGATGACCGCCCCGAAGGCCGTATCCTGCGCCACGCCGTTGGCCGCCGCGACGGTGCGCGCCGCATAACCCTCTGACATCGCCTTCCCTCCACGCCGATCCCGACCCCTCCGGCCGAACCGCGCGCGTTCTTTATGGCGAACAGATCAGACTTTCAAGAGAACGAGAGGCGCCGCGTGTTCGTTGGCGCTTGGATTTACCCCGGACGGCTCGAGGAGCGCCTCTCTTAACTTGCAACCGGCCCGCCAAGCATCAGGGCGCGCGACACCGCATGGCCGCAGTCGCCTCCGTGACGCTGAGGGCCCTGCGCCGCGTCTCGAGCGACGCATTCGGATCGTCCGACACGGCGGAGGCTTCTCGCCTGAGCGCCGCGTCGCAGGCACAGGAGCTGTAGCCAGCGGTATCGTAGCAGGCATCGTGGTGCATGCAGGCCGTATCGAGGGCATCGATGGGGGCCAGTCCTTCGCCGCGTTGGCCCTTGCCGCAATAGTTGCCGTGGAACAGATCCTGGCCTGCCACGACCTTGCCGAGGTCGCCCTTGGGTGGGGCTGGCGCCTCGGGTTGCCCGCTCGGGTTGAGGTCATTGGCCGGGCCCCCCGCCTTGGAGGCCGACGATCGCAATGCTCTCGGGATCCCGGACCGCTCGCCCGGCTCGTTGAGGGCTTCGCCAGCCCGCCCGTTCGGGTCGGACAGCTCCGGCAGCGGCGGTGGCGGCCCCGGGCGGGGCTCGTCCGCCTCGATGGTGGTGGTCGCCACCGCCCCGGGGGCGCCCTGCGCCAGGAGACGCTGTGGGCAGGCGATGAAGGAAAACCCACAGAGCGCGAGGATGGCTAGTCTCAAGGGAGGCTCCCGAATGTGGGGCAATCAACCCAAAGCTCGGCTTTTCCGTTCCCCCGACACCTCCCGGCCCGCGGGCTGCCGAGAACGGCACCGAGCAATCCGTGTCCCGGGCTCAGCCCGTCCTGGCGCGCCGCTGTCCGTTTCCGACAACGCCGCCGCGAGACGCACCGGGATGTTGCCGGAGGGCGCGCGCGGTGCAGGAGCAGGCCGCCCCCGTCAGGCGGGCTTCGGCCGAAGCCCCGGTCAAGCGGCGAGACAATCGCGCGGGGCCGGGCGGAGCGTATCCAGCTCCTGAGCGGGCGCGGCGGGGTCGAGGCCCTCGGCCTCCTGCACCATGGCCTGCGCCAGGAGCCGCGCCCGCCCGGCCCAAAGGTCTCGGGCGTCACGCATGGCGCCGATCCGGTCCTCGGCGGAGGCCAGGGCGATCCGGAGCGTGTCGATTTCCGCCCGCAGCTCGGTGGTGCGCGCCCGCTCGCTTGCGAGCGCGGCCTTGAGCACGTGCAGGGCGGCTTCGGCCGGGCCGAGCGGCGCGGCGGCGCGGTTTGGCATGGCCCGGGGCAGCGGCTCCGGCGCGGTGGCCTCCGGGTGGATCTGGGCGATCTCCGCACGCACCTGTGCCACATCGAGCCCGGCGACCGCGCGCGCCGCCTCCGCGGGGGGGGCCACGGCGGCCGGGAGGCCCTCCTCCTCCATCACCAGCCCGTGCAGCATGGAAAAAACCCGATCGCCGTCGAGGCGGGTGAGATCGAACCCGCTCTCGGCTGCGAGGCCGCTGAACCGGACCTGCCCGCCGGCCGAGTTGCCGACGAACGCCATGGACCAGTTGGCGAAGCCACGGTTCTCCGCCGGTCCGCATTGCAGGACCGTCACGTCGCTGTGGCGCAGGTCGCGCTGGATCCGCTCGAAGGTGGCCTCGACGCCGGCCCGGGGTCCTTCGAGCACCTGCGCGAAGGCGCCCGCGTTGAACATCAGCGCGCCGGTGACGCCGACCGCCTGGTTGTTGCGCTGGGAGGCGGCCAGGATCTGCCGGACCTCGGCGGTCACCTCGGCCTCCGTCCCCCGGAGCAGGTTCTTGCTGGCATAGACGAGGCGGTAGAGGTCGGTCATGGCGGGGCGTCCGGGGAGAGGGGAGATCAGGCCTTCGGGTAGGTGGCGAAGACCTGGAGCAGATCCTCGGTGGGGACGGGCCGGCTGATGAGATAGCCCTGGACGTCGGTGCAGCCCTCCAGGCGGATGCGCTGCATCTGCTCGGGGGTTTCCACGCCCTCGGCGACGGTGGTCATGCCGAGGCTCTTGCCCAGCCCCGCGATGGCCCGGATGATCGCCTCGCCGTCGGGCTTGGTGGCGAGGTCCTTCACGAAGGAGCGGTCGATCTTGATCTTGTCGAACGGAAAGCTGCGCAGGTAGCTGAGCGACGAGTAGCCGGTGCCGAAATCGTCCATCGAGACGCGCACGCCGAGTTCCCGCAGCCGGTGCAGGGTCTGGAGCGTCTTCGCGTTCTCCTGCAGCAGCACGCCCTCGGTGATCTCCACCTCCAGCCGCTGGGCCGGGAGACCCGAACTCGCGAGCGCCGAGATGATCGTCTCCACGAGCCGGTCGCTCTTGAACTGCGCGGGGGAGACATTCACCGCCACCGACATGTGGGCCGGCCAGGTCATCGCGTCGCGGCAGGCCTGGCGGATGACCCATTCGCCGATCGGGACGATCAGCCCGATCTCCTCGGCGAGCGGAATGAAGTCGAGGGGGGAGACCAGCCCCCGGTCGGGGTGCCGTCAGCGGATCAGGGCCTCGCAGCCGATCAGCCGCTCGCTCTCGAGTTGCAGCTGCGGCTGGTAGTGCAGCTGAAACTCGCGGCGGGCGAGGGCCTGGCGCATGTCGAGTTCGAGCTTCCGGCGCGCCTGCATGCGCGCATCCATCTCGGGCTCGAAGAACCGGTAGGTGCCGCGCCCGTCGAGCTTGGCCCGGTAGAGGGCGAGGTCGGCGTTCTTCAGGAGCCGGTCGGCATCCGCCCCGTCCTCGGGGGCCAGCGCGACGCCGACGCTCGCCCCGATGGTCAGGAGATGGCCCTCGACCATGTAGGTCCGGCCGATCAGGTCGACGATCCGGCGGGCCAGAGCCTGCGTCCCGGCAGCGTCGCGCACGCCCGCCTGCAGGATGACGAACTCGTCGCCGCCGATCCGCGCCACCGTATCGGTCGGCCGCACCGTCGAGCGCAACCGGTCGGCGACCTTCTCCAGAAGCGCGTCGCCGATCGGGTGGCCGAGGGTGTCGTTGACCGGCTTGAACCGGTCGAGGTCGATCAGCAGCAGGGCGCAGGCCTCGCCGGTCCGGGCGAGGCGCGCCAGGGCCTCGGCCAGGCGCTCGCGCAGGAGTAGCCGGTTTGGCAGGCCGGTGAGCGGGTCGAGGCGAGCCATCTCGTCGGCCCGGGCCTCGCTCGCCTTGCGGATGCTGACATCTTCCAGCGTCACCACCCAGCTTCCGCCCGCCACGGGTTGAAGCTCCGCCTGAACCGTGTGGTCGGCGCAGCGGACTTCCAACGTGCGCGGTTGCCGCTGGTCGAGGGTATGACGCAGCGTATCGAGGATCGCGCGGCGGGCCTGCGGGGTCTCACCGCGCAGGAGCCGCAGAAGCGGCAGGGCAGGGGCGTTGTCCCGCAGAGTCACGTTGAGGCCGTGCAGGATCTGCCGCGCGGATGCGCTCGCCACGACGACAGAACCGGATCGGTCGATCATCAACAGACCCTGGCGGACCGCGTCGAGATAGCGAAGGAGGGAATCGCGACGCACCGCCGGATCCGGGTGGACCGGGAGAGCCGTCATCCCGCTCACCGCGGCGACGGGCTTGGGATCCGCGCTCATGCACGACGCCTTGGGGTCTGCCGGGCACGGCCCGGGCTCGAAAACCCCTTGGTTCTATCGTCGAAGATCCTAACTTACGGTTTAGCTGCGCATGATAAGCAGAGTGACATAGGTTAGGTCACGCGAAAGCTTGGATGACCGCGAGTATTGCGGGTGACAGGCTGACGGGCCGGATCGTCGATTTCCCCGTGGCGGTGGCTGCCTTCCACCTTGAACGAGATCCAGACGGCCGAACCTGTCCGACCGGGATTCCGTGCCGGCTTAGCCAGCCACGACACGCATGGGACAGCCCCGCGACATCCCGAGCCTTGCAGAAGCGGGCGGCGTGGGCCATATGGCGTTCATCGGCAGCGACGGAACACCGTTCGCCGAAAACCTCCAACCCTTC
>Ga0164297_10004070_pt1 | contig 13301 bp, 6 predicted proteins | sample GEODES058metaG_FD_113539 | JGI IMG/M metagenome (GOLD analysis project Ga0164297, IMG submission 113539) | Dystrophic lake water microbial communities from Trout Bog Lake, Wisconsin, USA - GEODES058 metaG | ecosystem: Environmental > Aquatic > Freshwater > Lake | place: USA: Trout Bog Lake... | reverse complement strand
GCACTTTGTGCGTGCACTTCTGCGCAAGCGCCTTAAACTGAGTCTTCGTTATGGCGCCGGCGCTGTAATGAGGCTTCAAGCAGTGGTGCACGTGACCAGCCACAGCTACACGCACTCGCTTGCTGCTATGGGGCGATAGCCCGCCGATGCGCTCACCACCAGCACCACCGCCGCCATCAACACCGCCGCCACCATCGAGCTCGGCAGCATCAGCTCGAGCAACCTCCGCAGCTTTTCGTTGAGCGCGCTTCAACCGTTTCAGCTCCCGAGCTGCAAATTTGTCGAATGATAAGCCACCACCCGCGCCGCCGGGGCCAGTGCTACGTGCCGCCATGCGCGCAGCTGCGAGCGCAGCCTCCGCCTGGCGAGCAGCAGCGGAAGCCTCTGTACGCGCAAGCAATGTCTCCTCGTCTACATCTCCCTCGTCTTCGTCACCGCCACCGTGCTTCGAGTCATGGCCGTTGAGATACAGCTCTTCGCGCGGCTGCCACACATCAGGCGCAAAGCGGCTACTCATCGCGGACGGACCGTTGCCGGCGCCTATTCCGCCAAGAGTGGAGCTTCGCAGCGCTTCCGCGCGCTTCTGGAGCAGCCTCTCCAATGCAGACGCCTCATCCGTGCCGAGATTGAACAAGGAGGAGGTGTTGGTGGCCTCAGCAGCAAGCTGCCTCTGTGCCCGTCCAATGCCCTCTGCAGCATCAGCAGCACTCTGGCCGACACCGAAGGATGCAAGCTCACTTCCACGAGCTCCTGACATGGGCGCCTTGCGATGCAACTGGGCAGCGACGGCGGCGGCGGCAGCGCGCACGCCTGGATCCGTGTGACTTTGCAGCTTGCCGCCAGCAACGAGGGCTGTGTCTAGACCGGCATCAGCAAGCAGCGTGGACACAAGTTGCGGAGTCGCCACTGCGAGCGGCACCCGGCTGAGGACGCGCAGAGCAAGCTCGAGTTCACCGGGTTGAACACCGGGAGCGCGCATCCACGCAGCCAGGGCCTTGATTCCGCCGTGGGTTGCCCAGTCACGCAGGTACGGGCGCAGTGGACAGGAGAGGACATGGTTCAAGAGGCCTTTGCGCGCTGCCTTGTCTCGGGCAGAAGGCATGCATTCTGCGACGCAGGCTTCTCCATCCGCGCGTGCTAATGCAGTGTAGAATCGGCGGCGATTATCTAGCGCAGCATGCGCAGCCGCGACGCGCTCGTGCCAAGCCATCTCGGGTTGCTCAGCAGCATCGCGGCCCCGGCCTCGCCCAGCAGCTGCCGCCATTTCATCGTCTTCGTCGTCCGATGAGCCTCCATCGCTCTCCGTGCCATCATCCAACGACCCTTGAGTGACATCTTTGTCGAGAGCGGAATCGTCGCCGTCGTCGTCTGGCAGAGGCAGCGGGCCGATGTCCCAATCAATGCAGTCCTGCATCCATTCCGCAATAGCGTCGCGATTCGGCGTCGCAACATCCAGGGCAGCTGCAACGCAATTAGCAGCTCGCACGCCGGTGATCATAGCGCCACCGACTGTGTCTGGATGCTCGCGAGAGCAATGCTCGCCGGCAAAGCACAAGCGCCCAGCAGCAAGAGGTGCGGCCAGAATGCTGTAGTCAGCGCCACTGGCCCCCGTGGCGACGAAGCTGTAGCTGCCCCGTGCATGTGGGTCAGCGCCCCAGCGCGAGGCGGCCACACCCACGGGGTTGGGGGCCCCGGGGAAGAGGCGGCGCAGGACGGACATGGCTGTGCCTGCAAGCTGAGCATCGGTGCATGTCTCTGACGCGTACGCTGCGTCACCAGCAAGGAGACCCGCGAGGACAGGCGCTCCAGCGCTCGGCTGCAAGTTCCAGAACATGAAGCAGCGCCCTCGCTGGGAGTGCGATGCGTCGCTGCTGACCTGCTCCACCTCCGCCTCGGTGTGTGGCTCCAGCGCTGCGCCAAAGAAATCAGCTGTGGGTGGCCAGAATGGTGCGTCGAACTCGAGGAAGACTTTGTTGAGGTTGCCGAAGCCGAGGCGACAGATGCTGGCTGCTTTTGCGGGAGGCAGTGGCGGCACGAACGTGATGTCACCCGCTTTGAGGACACCCAGCGGGACAGTGACCACACACGCGGCAGCATCCAGCGCAGTGCCGTCCTTCATATGGACGCGCACACCTTGGCTTGGGTGCACCTGGATGGCGCTCACGGGGCACCGCATGCGGATGTCCAACCCATTGCACATGGCGGCCGTGAGGGCTTGGTAGCCGCCAGTCACCATGGCGTGGCTCCCACCGAACCCGCCGAACTCCTCATCCGCGTTCCAGTGAGGCAAGGACACACTGCGCAGAGGCGCGCTGCACCCGTACTCCAGATTCGCCCAATGCCAGTTCAGGAGACGGCGCTCAGACAGAGTCAGGGGACGGGCTTGAGGCTGCGGCGGTGGCGGAGAAGGGTGAGGGTCGCCATTGGCAGCGGCATCGGTGGTTTGAGTAGGGATCTCAGCGCCTTCTGGAGCAACCTCACGACCGTGGTCAGCGGTGACGGCATCGGTCGCAACAGCAGCGGGTGCTTCTGCGGCATCGCTCTCTGGCACGACAAGAAGGTGCTCCACGCCATCAGCGATAGCGACCTCTTGATTTTCAGGCGCAGCACGCGCAGCCGCCTCGCGCTTTGCGAGCTGAGCATCCAGCTCCAACTGGAGTGACACAGTCGCAACTGTGCTCTCCCCGTCGCTATCTACACGGTCTCTGGCCGCATCCAACAAGGCATCCCGCAGAACCTCCACCGCCGCGTCCACATCTGGCGGGTACACCTCCCCGGTGACTGCATCATAGATGGGCAGGAAGCTGTCGTTGAGCACATGTAGCGGCGCGTTGTGCTGAGCAGCCACAACAGCAGACGGGTCAGGGCGAACACCTCGCCCTCTGACCGTGTGTCGTGCTGCATCCACCGCGATGCCAGTGATGATGCTTGCGCCCACATCCACAGGCACGCTCAAGCTGCTCGTGTCTGTCCACACGCGGCCACCTGTCCGGTCGCGCGCTTCCAGGACGATGGGCTTGAAGCCGTTGACACAGAGGTGGCGGGCCGCTGCTAAGCCTGCAGGTCCAGCGCCGATGACCACCACTGTGCGCGGGTCTGGTAGCGTGAAGTCAGATGGCAGGGGTGACCATGTCTCGTGACGCGCTGGCGGCGCTGCGGGCTGGTGCTCCTGTTCCATACCCAGGGGTGGGGCCATAGGCTGCTCGTGCACCTCGCCGCCTTGCGCGGCACCGTCCCCGACGTCGTCAGCTCGCGGAGGAGCTTCAGCCGCAGGCGGCGGTGTGGTCTCAGGCTCAACAGCGCAAGGTGCGGCGTCACGGTTGCCACCTGCTGGCTGCTGCCCTTCGCCTCCTGGCGGCGCGCTATTCCCACCTCCTACCGCCTTGTCACCACGCACACTGCCTGCCACAAGCACGCTATAATCCACCGCGTCACCCGGCACCTGCCAGCTGGGCTCCCACACTGGCGGCGGGGCCACAGCACGCGCAGCCACGGCGGGCTGTGGTGGTTTGCAAGGCAGCGCGATGCCTCCGTTGATGTGGCCCTGGCGCTGCAGAAACGCGTGCACAGACTTGGCAGTGCTCGCCTGAGCAGGCGGGACGAGAGCAACTGGGGTGGCAACGACGTGCGCGGAGCGTGTCAAGGGGCGCACGCACAGGGGCAAACTGACAAAGCTCCCTCCCCACGTACCCGCTGCTTTCTCCGTCAGTACGCGCGTCACGTCTGCATGCCACGCGCGTAGGAGCGCGTTGCGGACAGCCAAGTACTGGAGTGCGCCTGAACGGCGAGACAGGAGACCAGGGAAAGCCCGGCGCTCCGCCCGGCTCGGGAATGCGGCGTGCAGATCAGTCGCAGCTGCAGCCGCATCATCAGGGCTGGGCGGTGCTGCGAAGACGTGCAAGTGCGCGTTGCCACGGTCACCCAGCGACTCACTGTCCGTGTCCTCGAAGTCTGACGGCCGTAGACCAAGAGCGATTGCAGTGGCGCTCCAGTCGCGCCGCGATGCGCGCGAGCGCAGACCGTAGGAGGATGCCATGATGATAATGCCGGGGCCTAATGCCCCCGGGCGTGCGTGGAGGGCGGCGCACAAAGTAAACAGCAGAGACACTGTGGCAGCAGGCACGACAAGCTTTGTCGACGAGCCCTTATGCGTTGAATCACTGCATAAGTGAAGGCAGACCGCGCGCGCGTGCGCTGGATGGCGCCCCGCCACGCGCTGCGTGTACTCTTGGCTATTGTGCTTGTGGGCGCCTGCGCTGGACACACCTGCGTCCACGACGCCGTGCTTCAGGAGAACGGGCCGGGAAGCAATCAGCACGTTGCATACGATAACCACCCGTTCGAGAGCAGCCACGCACATGGCGCTGGAAGCAGCAGCGACGCAGTACATAGCAGTGCCTCGGTGAGCTTTGCCGAGGAACAGTTCGACGCGCCAAGCGGTGTGCCCCGACGCCTGTTCGCAGCCTCCGGGCGCTCGCTATCCCAACTTACGTCACCCTCGACTGTCGGCTTGGGCACGAGCAACGTGTACAGCGGCTTCGCCCCGCTGCGCATTGCTGTGGACTGGCAGGGCGGAGTGGGAGCAACTCTGCTCACGCCTGCAGCACTGTCCTTCCTGCGCGACACGCTGCTGCCCACCGCTACCGCCTGGTGGTCCTCCGCGCTCGCCGTGCAGCCGGTGGCTGCACCCGGGCTGAACTTTGACATGGGGGGCACTGCCTCCTCCTGTGGGCCCGCTGCCCCGCTGAACGGCACCTTCGCAGCAGACCTCGTCGTGCGTGTCTTCGTGTCAGGCAGCACGACCAGCACGGTGGTGCAGCCGGCCAGTCCGGCAGCGGCGGCAGCTTGCAGCCAGTACGCGCAACAGTGCAGCGTGACGGTGCTTAACTGCTCGTCTTCAACGGCAACTTGCCTGTCCTCCTCTGCGGGACTGTCGGTGAGCCAGCAATGCAGTGCTCAGGAGCAGACTTGCGCTGCGGCATCCGCGGCATGCAATAGTGCCATCCAGGCCTGTCTTGCCACTGCGGCCACCAGCAAGACGCTCACCTCCGGCACCTTGGCGTACTCCAGCACGTGTGTTCGTGACCACTACAGCCGCCCCATTGTGAGTTCTCTGAACTACGTCGCCACGGCTGTCGCCAGCGCGGCGGATGCTGCTGGCACGCTGTTCGCAGGCGCACTCAGTGGCTTGGATCTCATTCCGCGACTCATCGCGGATGCCAATGCACGCTACCTGCTCGCGGTCACCCTGCACGAGCTCTGCCATGCGCTCGGCTTCTCTGCAGGCAGCGTGCCGCTGTTCCGCGACATTTTCAATAGCGGTGCCCCACGTGCACAGCAGGCGGTAAATAACAGCGGTTCAAGCGCCTTGGGCGTCGGTTTGCCGAGCAGTTTGATGAAGCTGCCGCAGGAGCGGATGTACCGCACATCGTGCGCGTCTCTGCCGGCATCTCAAGTCGCTTTGCAGCCTCAAGCCTGTGTGTTCAAGCTCTCCACCCCAGCCGTGACCGCGGCTGCAGCCGCGCACTTCGGCTGCGACGCAGCCAAGATTCTGGGCGCGGAGCTGGAGAACCAGGACACGACGGTGGGCGCGACGTACGGCAGTCATTGGGAAGAGCGCCTGTACGTGGACGAGCTCATGGCCCCTGTCCTCGTTTTCCCCGAGATCTTCGTGAGTGCGGAGACGCTCGCCTTCTTCGCGGACTCCGGATGGTACTCCGTCAACTACGGCGCCACGGCGGCGCTGAACGCGCGCAAGACAATAAGCTGGGGAGAGCACCAGGGCTGTGACTTCGCCCTCGGGAACTGCATCAACACTGCGGTGACTGGCACATCGGCCTTGCCAGTCGCGTCACCCTCCGCGATGGCAGCTGTGCTTGCGTCCACGCCGGGGTTGACCGCGTTGCAGGCGGCTGCGGCTGCTGTGGTCACTCCTAGTGGCAAACCCGCGCATTTCTGTGCCATCCCAGGGGCGTGGCAGTGCACCTACGACCTTCGTGGCATGGGCAGATGCGCCATGGCTGACATGGGTCTTGGCTTGGAACCCCAATTCGCGTGGTTCTGGGAAACTGCGACGCCTACGGCAGCCGGCGCCTTTTCCCGTGCAGACTACTGCCCCATCGTGCTGCCTTCAGCCTCGTGCGCATCTGCAGCTGGCACGACGTCATCGTCCGCAGTCGCGGGTGAAGTGCGCGGCAGTGACTCCTTCTGCGTCATGAGTTCCTTGAACACTGGTGGCAATGGTGCAAACGGCAGCTCGGTCAACACCGGCGCGTCAGCCTCGCTGGCACCTGGTGCTGCAGTCTACGTGCCTGCATGCTACTCCGCCACATGCAACCTAAAGCGGACGGTGGTCACCATCACTGCAGTGGACGCCAACGGTGTCCAACGGAGTGCATCTTGCACTGCCGCCCAAGCCGGCACCCCTCAGCTCATTCCCGGAATCGAGGGTAGTATCTTGTGCCCGTATGTTGGTTCCATCTGCGGCGTGGCGCCAGACACCTGCGCTGCGTTCAAATGGAGCGGCACCACCCAGGGGGTCGGCCTGGCAGCTGCAGTCGCGTTCGGCCTCATGCTGGTGGTATACACCCCTCTGCGTGTGCTCGCCCTTACGGGTGCGTGCTCGGGTGATGATTCCGACGATGTGGACAGCCGCGAGGCGGCGAAGGAAGATGAAAAGGCGGCAGCCAAAGCCGAGCAGAGTGCCGCCACTGACTCCGCCGCAAAGAAGACATCGCCAGTGGCGACATACCTGTCGCAAGTGCTGCACGAGCATCCGCTCTGCCGTCTTGCACGCTCCTTCAACCACGTGGCTGCCAACGGACGCCGCCAGCTGAAAGTGGGCGATGTCGTCCAGGTGCTGACCTACGAGGAGGCGCCTGGCAGCATCGCGCTGGACATACTGCTCCGTCTCGGCACCTCTCAATACCTTGCGCCGCCTCCGCCTCTCGACACGTGGGAGAAAAGGGTGTGGCGTCGCGCATACGCATCGCATGTGCACCCCGCCTGGTTCGTGGTGACTGCCTGTCACGAGCGCGACGCTCGGGGCGCTATCTTGCTGCAGCTTGCCGGCTACGATTTCTCCAGCAATGTGAACGCGCCGGTCGGAGCGTCCTCCGACCCGCCAGCTGCGAGATGGGTGCCGCTGTTCAAAGCGTGCGGCCCCAACGGCGCTCCCCAGCCAGTGGATCTGTCTGCATTGGATGTTGATAACCGTGCCAAAGGCAGCGGCGCGTATGACCCGTACGGATCGTTCGGTGGGCCGTCGCAGAGACAGCAATCTGGATCGTATTTGTCGCAGGAGGTTCGCGGCCCATCAGCTCGTGACGACCCCGCAGTTCTCACCTGGAGCCGCTACTTCTACCGCGAGCATGTGCTCCTGCCCCTCGTCGGCAACATGCCGGACATGCTCCGCCCCGCAGCTGTGCTGGCCACTGGTCTGTCTGGCCGACCGTGGCGTAGAGCAGCCACACTGCTGTCCTTCCACGGTCCAGCGTGCCTCTTCCTATGCGCCCTTGAAGCACGCCTGCTGGGTGCGGCGCAGCAGCATGCGTGCGCGATGCTATCCAAGGCTGTTATGTCCAGAGCGCCTGCGGTTGCCATGGTCTCCTGCACACTCGCCTACGCGTCACGATGCAGCAAGCGCATGTGGACACACCCAGAGCTCATGTCAAGCCGCACCTTCTGGCTCATCTGGACGCTGTTCACAGTCGCCAGCTGTGCAGCACTGCTGTGGGCGCTGTCCCTCAACGTAGCTGCCGCCTCCGGCATGCAGCTCCTGTCCTCAGACAAAGCGCCTACCGCGCTTCTCGTGCCTGGTGCGGAGCAGTTTGCGGGCTATTGCAAGAAAGCTGATGTCCGGCAATGTGCGTCAGATGCGGTTCGACGCATCGGCATCACATGGGGAGCCACTTTGTTGTTTGACCTTGTATTCATGTGGCCCTGCGCGCTGGTGCTGTCGCGGCACTTGTGGAAAGACGATATCTGTAGATGGCCAGAGGAGGAGGAGGAGCAGGAGCAGGGGGCTGCGAACGAGGGGAAGCCCACAAATGGGCACACATACATGAACCCCCTCGCGCAAGAACCGCCATCTCCTGCACGCCATGGGGTAGCTGCTGCTGCGTCGCCTATGAAGCGTGATGCAAACGCGCCCAATGGCTTCGATACAGCCGCAGGGCCTAGCAGTCCAGACCGGAAAGCCTCATTGCAGGCTGAGGCAAAGGCCGGGGCGTGGGACTGATGCAAGCGCCGCGGGTGGTGCGCACCCCGCTTGGACGCCTAATTATAGTGTATATGCGCCGCCTCTCTGGTAGTGATGATGTTGGCGGAGCATTTAGCGAGTCCCTTCGCTGAACCGACGCACCGCATTCCGCCACCATGGCAGTCAACCCAGACGATATCGCGAAGGCGAGCACACTGACCGGGCATCACATCCCCCGCGGCCTTTGACAGCCTCTCTGCACGTCTCCAACAGGCGTTTGTGGCGCACTACTACCAGGCCTTCGACGCGGAAGCCACGCGACCGCAGCTCGCTGCGCTGTACCAGCCGCAAAGCATGCTTTCGTTCGAGGGGGCGCAGCTGCTGGTGCGCTGCGCCTCCCTGTTTTCGGCAGTGGGGGACACTAAGAACTCACGCTGCCCCGCGTCATTCCGTGCTGCGCCACTGCAACCAGGGTGGTGACGCTATCATGCAGAAGCTGTGCGGCTTGCCGTTCAAGTCGTGCCAGCACAAGGCGCGTGCACGCGTGGGGGTGTGTGCCTTTACACTGTGCTCCTCCATGTCACAGCTGCGTGTTCTTTTGGGGCGCGCAGATCACGACGTGCGACGCACAGCCATCACCCAGCGGCGGCATCCTGGTCTTCGTGTCCGGGGACTTGCTGGTGCGTGCCCCCGCAAGCCTTCAGGCTCACACTTCACCGCCCTGGGTGCTGTTAGGAAACGTCTATCACGCGTTCTGCTTCGCACCGAGCTGACTGCGACCCATGTGCGTGACATTGCTCTTGCGTGTTACTCTCAGCCGGAGGGCGAGACGCGGCCGCTGAAGTTCAGCCAGGTGTTCCACCTCATGCCTGCCGGCACCTCCTGGTTTGTGTTCAACGACATGTTCCGCTTGAACTACGGCTGAAGACACATACACACGCGCGGGCTGCGAGTCTGGGGACGAACACGGGTGAGGCGATGTGCGATAATCTATCTACGGCTCACTTAAGACTTCGATGTCCCCTCTCTGAGCTCGAGATGGCCTTCACATCTGTCTCGTCGCGCTCGACTCCGTAATGTGGGCATGTTGCTCTGCGCCCGTCCTTGATTCGACGATTGCGCCATCAGGAGCAGGTGCATGCTGCTGCGCTTGCTTGACAAGCGCTTCTAACTGGAACAACTCGCCGTCAATTACTCCCAAAGCGCGCATGCCATCAGCAAGCATGTAAAGGTACTGCCAATTTGGGCCCGATGGACCGCGTGCATGCGCAATTGTCTGCGCTATGTCCTCCAGCGGCGCGGCGCCCAGATAATTGACATTACGAGAAGTGTCAGGCGTTGCAACAAACACAAGGGCCCGTTCCACTACAGGCGTAGCCCTGTCGTTAGGCTCGAACAGGTCCACGCGCAGGCGGACGTCGTACTGCTTCTCACGCTCTTCCAGGTACGCGAGAGCTTTGTCTCTCTGCGGGCCCGGGGGCGGCAGTCGCAGCGCTCTTCCCCACGTTGACGTGCCTGCCTCCTCAACAAGCGTCACAACGCGTCCAGGTGCGCCAGGCACTCCGCGGTGGTCAGTTGAGCCTTGGTGAAATGCTCTGCGGAAGCCGGGGAGACACACTGGTGAAAGCTCGTCCACGTGAACCAGGTCTCCGGGTCGCCAGACCAAACTGCCGTAGCCAAACACCCACAGCGGTTCATCCTGAGCCGCGCCGTCCATCGCAGCAGCGGCGATTCAATCAGCTCACGCCATCGAACCGGGTGCAGAGTCGAAGCGTGCACTGCCAGTGCGGCAGCGATAATGTACCCGCCGGCGGGTTGAGAGCAAAAGCCTTCGCCATGGGTCGCGTTGTACCTTGCGGCAATCATCCGTGGTTGCTCAGAGGCACCACGTCCTGTATGCGGGCGTCAACAACAAGCACTCAGGCAGCAGCACGTGTGGGCGAGCTCACGGCTGCGCAGGCGTTGCGTCTCTCCTCGACCAACAGCTCATCTGTCATCGTGCTGGCTGGTGTTCTGTCGCCTTACAGCACACAGCCGTGGGGCATATCAGAAACGTATTACCCAGCAAACTTGCCGGAGGCTCTTCGACGCGGCCAGGGCACGCCGGCTGCGAGCGTCAGCGACTTCTACACCCATTGGTTGCATGACGCAGTGTCGCCGAGCGAGCCTTGGTTGGTCGCCAACGAGGAGGAGGCGGCCAGTGCAGAGCACCTGGCTGGAGTCTCTGACAAAGCTGACGTAGCACTCGTGGTCCAGTGGCACCACGTACCACGGCTTCAGTCGCTCTTTACTGGACTTAGCGTGCGCCGCTTCGAGTCGGCGGGTGACTGCTGGACGTCCTCTGTGCGCCGTACGATACACGCGTATAGGTACGACGAGGTGTGCGTGTGTCAGACGCGTTACCGCCGCCTTGTCGACACCACAACCGACAACGAGCTGTGGGCTCTACCAGAGGGCGCTGCCGCTTGGGGAGCGCGCGCGCCCTCGACCGCATCGCTGCTCAGCATCGATGTGCTGGTTCATGCAGACAGTGGGACACCTGCCTCCGTGCTCATTGACGCCTTATCTCGACGCGGATGGGCGGGCAGAGTGGGACCAGCCGGCGACTGGCTAACGCCTGGGAAGCGGGTGGAGGCCGCATCGATGATGAATCCCCGAATCGCAGTGACATCGCACATGCTTGCACGTTTCAGCCAGCTCAACCTCTTCGGTTCTGGGTTGCCGTTGCAGTGCGAGTTAACCCTGTCGCCGCCTATAGCTGAGAGGCAGATGCTGGCATTCCAATCCGAGGCGGAGGAGGCAGTACTCACCATTGCCGCTACCCACTGGCTCACACACCCACTTCCGGTGGTGGAGGTGCTCCGTCGAGTAAGCGCCGAGGAGGCAGAGGAAGAGCTCGCACCGCGAGATGCGGTGCTGCCGCTCTCACCTGTACGTGCACTGCAGTGGATGCTTGATGGCACTATCACCTCTGGCGCCGCCGCACTAGTGGACAGCTGCGGCTGCCACACCTTCACGCCGCGGCTGCCTGCAGGGTGCGAGCATATGGACCACACCTGTCTTGACGGCAGCGACGCATGCTTCTCACAGCTCGCAGCCAATGGTGTCGCTTCCGCTCGTATCATCGCCTTTTACTGCAATCACGGATCATCCAGCAGTCACAAGCGTGCAGCTGCGTATGCGCTTTGGGCGCACGGTGCTGGCGGCGCTGAAGCGGGGGTAGAGCCGCAGCAGCGCATAATGGTGATAGCTGGCGGCGGAGCCGGCCTGTCAAGAGCAGCGCTAGATGCTGGAATGGACATGGACGCGATGTTCCGGTCCTATGACCCCAACTAGACGGTGCACCAGAGACTCTGGGCTTACCCTCAAGCATTACCCTCAAAGTCGCAAGTACGTACCTCTGCACTGAGTCGCCAAACACATACCCTGTGTGCGAACATGATTGGTGGGTGGTCGCGCTTGATCGCGGGCGAGGAGCGCTTCAATGCCGCGCAAGAGGCTGCAGAAGCGAACCAGCCGATAGCTGGACTGCCACCTGCGCCGGGTCGTCTGACCGTCGCCGAAGCCGTGGTGCGTAGACACGTGACACGAGTGTCGCGTCGCTGTGTTTGTCAGTGCGGCCTAAGACTCAGACAGAGGCACACTCGTCGTTGGACATCGCAGGAAAGCGACGAGCCTCAAGGAAAGATACACAAGGTGTCCATGGCAGAGGACCTTGACGACGTGCTTTGCGTGTCAGTGGTCTTGTTCGGTGCATCTGGCGATCTAGCGATCAAGAAGACTGTCCCTGCGCTATTCCGTCTCTTTGGAAGCAGCGATGCCTCTGGTCTCTTCAAGCTTCTGGGGGCTGCCCGCAGCGACATGTCAACCGATGAATGGCGACGCAGCCTCCGTCCATTTCTGCCGCGCGATGTCAATGCGACGACTCTGGATGCCTTTCTAAGCCGCTGCACATACATTCGCTTACCCGTGTACGATGTGGATGGCGGAACAGAGGGCTACGCACTTCTGGGCGGAGTCTTGGACGAGCATGAGCACACTGTCGTGGCTCGCTCTGGCGACGCATCAATCACCCTCGGACGGCTGTTCTACATGGCATTGCCACCAAACGTCTACGGCGATGTCGTCACAGCCTGTCGCCAGCTCCTGACCCCGCCAAAGGATGCCAGCAGCAGCGTGGAGCGCTGGGAACGTCTGATTCTCGAGAAGCCGTTCGGACATGATGAGCGATCCGCTGTGGCATTAGACGCCATCGTCGGCAATCACTTCCCAGAGCGCTCAATCTACCGGATCGATCACTTCCTGGGCAAGGAGCTCGTGAGCAACCTGCTAGCGCTGCGCTTCGCCAACGCGCTGTGGGAGCCTGTACTGAACGCGGCGCACGTGGAATGCGTGCTCATCACAATGAAAGAGGACATCGATGTGGCATCTCGTGGTGGATTCTTCGACAGCACAGGCATCGTGCGCGACGTCATCCAGAATCATCTGCTACAAGTAGCCTGCCTCGTTGCTATGGAGCGACCTGTGAGCCTCTGCGCTGACGATGTGCGCGATGAAAAGCTGAAGGCGCTCCGGGCATTCCTGCCGCCAGTGCGCCCGGCTGACATCGTTCTCGGTCAGTACGCTGGTTATCAGTCAACGCAAGGCGTGAACCCAGGTTCAAAGACGCCCACGTTTGCGGCGGTGGTGTTGCGAAGCTGCAGCCCACGCTGGGAGGGAGTGCCGTTCATCCTTCGCGCAGGCAAGGCGCTGAATGAGCGCAAGACGGAGATCCGGATCCAATTCAAACCTCCGCCGGGAACGCTGCTGTCCTCATGGCCGCCACTTGCGGGGCCGCAACCGACGCCTGCTGGACGCGATGAGTTAGTGATTCGCGTTCAGCCAAACGAGGCCATATACATGAAGCAGACAGTGAAGGCGCCTGGACTGTCATCGCACAGCATGACGCCATCGGGGCAGCCGAAGAGCTGTCATGCGATCGCGACGACGCTGGCTGAGCTTGACCTCAATTACAGCACCCGATACGGCGGGACGCTGCTGTCAGATGCCTACGAGACACTCCTCGCCGACTGCATTTTCCACGGCGACAGCTCCAACTTCG